>JACCEA011377630.1_pt1 | contig 15576 bp, 6 predicted proteins | sample 7449851 | NCBI WGS metagenome assembly JACCEA01 (sample SAMN15323453, study PRJNA562643) | freshwater metagenome | isolation source: river surface water | place: USA:Blue River Watershed | collected 2017-08-18 | reverse complement strand
GTATTGAGTGATATGATTTTGGTGAATGAATTAGAATTTATTTTGACAGTAGAACAGAAAAAACGTAATGTCATTCAACCACTTAAGAAAGCCAAAAAGGAAAATAATAAAAAGAAGAGTAATGCATCACAGCGTCAGATACAAACAAGTTCTAGTCTAGACACCTTATCCTTGACAACAACTACTGATGATGATGTGTCGATCCTTGAAAGTGCTTCGGTGGATAGATTAGTGTATCATGAATAACAAATCAGTGGTAGTGTTCTCATCAGTGGTTCTTTCAATGCTCATTTCAAAACCATTTCAGTAGAATGGAGATTCTGTTATGAGAAGAATGAAATTTACATGCTTGGTGACAAACCAACTGATGTATTTTTATTATTTTTTCCCAGATTATATTTATTGTTACTTAAATATTTTCAACTTTTTGACTTCTTTGTGATACTACTTTTTTGGAATGTTTGTTTGTATTCCCTGTGGTACATTTCGCAGATAGTTGTTATTTGTGATGTTTACTACTGGGTAATTTTTGCGCTCAATGTATCGAACACAGATTAACTTTTTTTCTTCTTTTTTTTTATCATTAGCTTTTGTGAATTCTCTCCGTATCATTCTCTCCGTTAAATATGTAAATGCCATTTCAATACAGTGGTTATCTGTTACAGTAAGGTGAATTGCTTGCCGTTGCGATGTTTTAATAGTAGTATGTACTGTAGTATATTTTTCTTTCTCAGCACTGGCATTCATATTGAGACTTCTTGATATTGATTGAGTTCTTGTGGTACTATGACTCAACGATCCATTGTCTATGTTATGTTCATATGCTCCCCGTTTGTAGTTTTGTTTGGTCAGTCAAAGATGAAGCTCACATCTCCGAACTATCATAGTGACTTTTCACGTGTAGGTAGAATTGGTCTTCTACCACCGATGAAAAGATTTACCTTTTTCTATCTGTGTTTTTTTACTTTGGTATAATTTATTGGTCTATTTGTATCATAGCATTATTCTGGTTTTCACATTATACGACACTGATAGACATTCCGTAGATAGTAAAACAATATTGAAAACCAATTTGCTTGAAAGACATTCAGAGATTTTCAGTAGACTTTTGATTGACAGTACAACGAATGATATAAAATTATTGTAGAACACATTGTTGAATATTATATCAGAAATAATTAATAAATTAATAAAACGAGGTTATTCAATAAGGAAAATTATTTAATGAATATTTATACAATGATCATCAACTTTCAATTGATTGTTGATGGTTATTATGTGACATGGAGAGAAACGTCCACTCTTACAATCTAATTACATCCAAATATATAAACATTATTCAGATAGATATGATGTACAAGATAAATACATCATATACCGTACACTACAAATACAATCATCATCATCGGTGCTCAATAATAGCATGACGGATATAAATAAAATATATATTGCATAACACAATAACACTATGATATACCCAGTCACATCAGTTATTCTTGCTTTTTCTTTTGTCCAACTGCATTACCCCCTTTATTAAACTTTGGTACAGCGACACCATTGCCCATATAATAGGAATCCAATGTCTTTTGTATTACTGTATTCGTAGTAGTATTTGTATTATTACTTGTTACGTTATTACACCCACTATTCTTACGACTATCACTATCCCCACCAATCACTGAATTCGCTTTCGATGATGGACTGCCAGTTAAAAAAGTTTGTTCATTTGGTGATAAAAATGAATAACGCAATATTTTTTTACTGCTATTACCTTCTTGTAATAACATTTTACCACTTATACTTACCTCAGGGATTAGCAAGGTTCGTTCATCTTCTTCTGTGGGACTCACCTCTGGTCCCTCCGCTGTGCCTGCAGTCATAGGACCAACAGACACAGAGAGTGTTGGTGTAGTATCTAATACATTCTGTGCAAAATATTCTTTTTCATAATCAGATAAAAGAGGGACTGAAGTTAATGGTATGACTGTTACAACCTTCTCTACTATTTCATCTACCTCTTCTTTACCCTCTCCTTTACCCTGTTTGTCTCCTTTTTTATATAATGCTTTTGCTTGTTCTTTATCAATAATTACTGCAACCATTTCATTGTCTCCTTGTCCATTTTCCTTTCCTTTTTCCTTCTCTTTTTCCTTTTCTTGTTGTTTTAATAATTGATTTAATTTCTTTTTATCTTCACGTTCTTGTATCATATCACCAATATGCTCTCTCTCACCAAGATCATCATATCCATCACATACGATACATTCTGCTTGAAAGTCTTTTGTCTTCCCGACTGGTGTTGCATATTGTACAGTCTTGATAGGTAGAGTATCCCGTGGAATATTATCTAAAAAACTTTTATCGATAGAACGAAAAATAATTGAAATTCTTAAATTACAACAATCTTTCTCTTGAGGGACTGCATGACAATAGGCTTCATTGGTCTTCATTCCTATTGCAAAGAGATCACCATGATTCACACGCCATTCCTTCACGATAGACATGTTTGATTTGACATAATGTCCACATTGATCATTCGGAACAAAGACAAAATCACGACTAGTTCCTAATGACAAACAAATGACTTCAGAATTATCTTGTAGACATGCTACAGTATCGCGATGTGCGGGAATATATGTATTTTCACCATCATAGTAGTAATTCACCACCATAGAATTCACTGACTCCGGTTGATTGGGTTGAAATTGTTTACGTAGACGATCACACACATCGGTTAAGATTGCTGGTGGATCTTCCACACGTAACCAGCTTTCATGATAGGATCCCCAACGATCGAGTGCTATAGCATTGTCCACACGGCGTCGTAATCCATAGTATTTTGTCCATAATGGATATTTCGAATGTACTTTACGTGCTGTTTCAATCGCTGTACCGTCCGACTGTACCGTTCCGATTGGTTGTACCGTTGATGACTGTGGGGTGGATTGTGGTTGTTTATTAGGACGTTGTGCTTCACCAATAACAGCGAAATAATTGAATAATGCCGTGGCATCTTCTTCTGATAACCATTGTTTGTAATACTTTGAATCCATAAATGTTTCAGTAGGATTCACTGTTACCCTCGTATTATTCACGCTCTTGTTGTTGTTACTGCTGCTATTGCTGCGGGGAGAAGAGAAGAATGACGTTGGTCTCATGGTAATGATCTGTTTCAATCCATTGTGAACCAGATCTGAAATAACATCCTTATGATCCTTGACATAATCTTCACGACGTTTACGTTGACGACTTCCTGTCTCTCCTCTACTCTTTTCCTCATAACCACTATTTCCTCCTGGTAGTACAGAAGTCAAGTTTTTGCTATCGACATCTCTGCTATTGTCAAGAGATATGGACGACGCTGATCCCATTCTTGTTCACAATTTTCTTATGATTCTCCTTCTCTGCCTTGTCCCGATTTTAATTTTAACCAGTGTTTCAATACCTTCTCGATTGATCTCGTTATTGTGTTGAAGTGATTTCCTTGTACCAATCTGAAGTTGCAGTTCAACGCCAATTAAATTGATAGCATTGTGAAAAGCAAGAACATCTCTGCAAAATTCCACTGACGTTGCATTTTTCCTGTTACAAAATGTAAATTATAACCATCAAATATAACCGGTTAAATTAAACGATTAAACTTCAACCACAACGACACACGACAAAAGAGGAATTTTAATAAGTCGATAAGAATTGAACTTTCAGAATTTTTTTCACCTTCAAAGGAATTTTAATTCTTCAAACAAAAAATATGAACACTTTGTCTCTCTTGTTTGCTTTCTTTGCTGTCGTCAGTGGAGCTGCTGCTACCGGTGCTGTTGATTATTCAACTTATACCTTCGAGCAGTATTTGGCCGAACATCGCTTGAACTATGGTGCTCCTGAATCCGCTGAGTACAAGCTTCGCCAAAACATTTTCCGTGAAGAATTAGCTCGTGTGATTGCTCACAACAATGCCAACAAGGGTTGGACTGAAGGCATGAACAGATTCTCTTTGTTGACCAAGGATGAGAAGAAAGCTTACTTTGGCCGTAACAAGAATGCTCATTCTGTCCACAAGAAGTTGGCCAATGAATTCCAAAATACTTTACCAAAGGATTTTGTCATGCAGCCTGTTGAGAAACTCCCTCGTCAAGTTGATTGGAGACAGAGGGGTGTTGTTAGTGCTGTCAAGGATCAAGGCCACTGTGGTTCTTGTTGGGCTTTCGCTTCCACTGCCACCATCGAGTCCCATGTTGCCATTAATTCTGGTCTTCTCTATGATCTCTCAGTTCAACAAATGGCCATGTGTGCTCCAAATCCTGATCAATGCGGTGGTTATGGTGCTTGCGAGGGCTCTACCGCTGAGTTGGCCTTCACCTATGTGTCTGGTAGCAAGGGCTTGTACCAAGAATTCCAATACGGCTATGCTTCCTACACTGGTGTTGACTACAACTGCACCCTCCCAGCTGGTGGTAATGGTGGTGTTGCTACTATCAACGGTTACGTCTTGTTGCCAAACAATGACTACAAAGCTACGTTGAACGCTGTTGCCACCTATGGTCCATTGGCCATTAACGTTGATGCTTCCACTTGGCACGCTTATAAAGGAGGTATCTTCAATGGTTGCAATCAAGCCAATCCTGATGTCAATCACGTTGTTGTCTTGGTTGGTTATGGTGAGGAGAAAGGCAGAAAGTACTGGCTCGTACGCAACTCTTGGAACGCAGGCTGGGGTGAGGCTGGGTACATCCGCTTAGCTAGATTTGACAATGACGAGGAGCGTTGTGGTTCTGATACCACTCCTCAAGACGGTGTTGCTTGCGCTGGCCAAGACGATCCAGTCAAGGTTTGCGGTACTTGCGGCGCTATCTATGATGTTTCTTACCCACTCAATGCCAGATCTTTGCGTTAAATGAATAGTACTTATTCAGTGAGAAATAAATTCTTTCACTGATATCCAACAATGATAGATTTTTTCAATATATGAATTTGCATTCTTCACATTCGTTTCGAGATTTTGTTTTGATTTCGTTAATATTTGAGATGCGTTCAGAAAGTTAAATAAAATATTTTCGATTCTACATATCGCATTTATGTAGGTCAGGTTGTAGCTTTATGGTATTGAGGATAAGTATTAAAATGAAAACACTGTTATTATTCTTGATGTGATGATGTGAGATTTATGTTTTACAGAAATTAAAAAAAGTAATACGAATTAATTTTTGGGGATGAATAAATGAAATAACAATTTAAATGACATGGACAATCTGTACTATTGTTTAATATTCCAAAGATCTATGCTATATAAAAGATAGAACACACTGTTCTTGATAAAAATACGTGTTTTACGTACATGGTGAGAAAGTAAATGTCACCACGAACTAATTCAAATTTCAAATGCTCGGGAATAGGCAACACAGAACAGCAAAGAATTTACTCAGACATCCAAGGATGAGCTAAGACTTCTTCCAAACTTGGTCGATCCAATGGATTGACTTTTAACAATCTAGCCATCAAATCCATACATTCTGGGGATAAGGTAGTGACTCCAAAGTGACGATACATATCAATCACTTGATCAGCTTCAATACACTTAAAGCAATTATCACCAACAATAGCACGTTCGCAAGGTGGAATTCCTGTAACAGCGATACAGAGCATTACACCCAATGCCCACATGTCTAATAGCATAGGATGGATCAATTCTTGTTGACTCCAAAGTTCAGGAGCCATATAGAAATGTTTCCCACAATAACGTGGGTATGATGATACCCAACAATAGTATTGTGAATAACTAATTGGTTGCATATCCTTTACCATCTCTTGATACTTGACACCCTTTACCACGGAAGATTGATTGTGACGTGCACATCGATATGCCATACCATAGTCAATGATGATATAACGGTCATTAACCTTATCATACATCAAATTCTCTAGAGACATATCACAATGTGCATAACCACAATAATGTAACCACGATAAACCTTCAATTGCTTGTCGCAACATCTTTTTAGCATCTTTCTCAGATAGAATTTGTGGTGGTTGATCGCTATCACCAGTGATAATATCATTAACTTCTTTGCCATCGATATAATCCATGACAATATATAAGTTACCATTATCATCTTGACAATATTCAACACAGTCAATCAAATTCATATGCTTACGAGAAGGATCGTGAAGAAGTTGTAAAATAGCAGCTTCCATCATAGGATCCTCAAAGGTCTGATGACGACGTTGTTGCAATTTCTTGGCAGTATAGAACTTGACAACGAACTTGCCCAAAGATGGATCAGAGATATATTCAGTTGCTGAAGTGGAAGAAGGAGAAGATGGCGCTAAGACTAAACGAGTTGAGCGCATAATACCACCGTAGAGGGTTTCTTTCAATGGTTTACTGCTCATATCGTAAATATTACCTGAGGAGGTAACAACAAGTGCGGACTTTGGAATTGAGGCTCCACTTTCAGTGGATACTTTTACCTTTGAAAGAGCACAATGTTGCCCGAAGGAAGGCTTGGTGGTGGTGTGAACGGATGGGGAGCATTGATAGACAATATTTTTATCATCAAATTGAAATTGTGAGCCACAAGTATGGCTGGATTCCTTGAGTTGTGATAGCGCTGGGGCTGGCATGTTGATATGTTTGTCCGTAACTGGTTTTACACAAAACTTTCGCTTCATACAATAATTGCTTGTAACGCGAAGAATAATAATTAAAAAGTGAGTTGTTTTATCGTTGGGTTGCGAGCAAATGTTGGGAAAGTGGGGGTTGAGAACAAAATTGCCGAGAGGAGAATGCTGGGAGGCTGAGAGTTCTCAAATATTGGGTATTTAGATGATTACCTTTCTTTGCCGCACGCATGCACGCCGTAACGCATATACAACAAGAGAAAGTAGAAAGGTTCTTGTATTATAGCAGGTATTTTATCCCACTGGAAGGAAATTCCAAAATGCTGTCCTCTGTTCGGCAAAGGATCTGCTCGTCTGTCTTGAGAGGCAAGATCCTAGCACGAGGTAAGACAGATGTCAGACATATTATGCACCAACAGTCAGGCAAGATGCAGTCTGCCAGAACTGTGTTTTCTTCCACATTTTTAAGATCTGTCCAGCCACAGCAACTCACAACACCTTACTTATGTGGGCGTGTTCAAGTTCGATCCTTCAGTCGTAAAGGCAGTGCTAACGAAGTTTATGGTCAAATAACATTCTTTTTTCTTCGTGCTGTGGCAAGAATATTGGGACAAGGTGTCAGTTATGCTTATCGATCCGGATTATATAAACAAATACCAGTAAAAAAATTGTTGATGGTGTTAGCGACTCCTTTCGTAGCAGGTGGTGCCTTTTTTCTGGTAAATTCTGAACGGGTTCCTTACTCAGATCGTCTGCATTACGTGTGGTTGGACGAAGAGGAAGAATTAGACTTGTCTGAACAGAATCGACGAATTATTTTACATGAAGAACAAGATCGCATTCTACCGAAAGAAGAAGAGATTTATAAAGTAACTTGGCGTATCGTTAACGATATGTTAGATGTCTGTGAAGAAGATGGTATTATAAGTCGTCAAAGAAGAAACGGATTCAATTTGAACATTATTAAATCGAAAATTCCGAATGCTTTTGTTCTGCCGGACGGATCAATCTTTGTTTACACAGGATTATTGCCAATTGCGGAGACGGAAGCGGGCTTAGCATGTGTATTAGGACATGAAATCTCACATTCGTTGGCAAGGCATTCTTCTGAGAAAATCGGTATCGTCAAAGCTTTAATTTTACTGTTTGAATTTGTACGTGGTCTCTCAGATCACGACCGTACATTTACTGCAATATTTGTTGAGTTTTTGGCTGGAACAATTTTCCAAATTGGTATCCCATTTGCTCATTCTCGTGCAATGGAAAAAGAAGCTGATCGTATCGGAATGAAGCTCGCAGCAAGAGCTGGTTATGACCCCAATCAAGCCGCAGCATTATGGGAGCGTATGATTGCATCTGAAGAGAAACCAAAGATATTGAAACAAAAAAAGAAGGAAGAAGAAGATAGAGGATGGAAAGACGAGCCCGCACCTTGGGAAAATTCCTTATTGGGTTGGTTGGGTTTTGGGAAAACGCATTCACACAATCACAATCACTCCCACAAGCATACCGCAAGTACAGAGCAGACAAAATCTACTCCTGCTTCCAGCCTTACTCCTGCGCCTGTTGCCGCCGCAACTACCGCTTCGTCAAGTGGCACCACAACTTTTCCGACAGTTGCCGCTACTGCAGCCCCTTCTGCGCCTGTAGCTACACCTTCCACCGCAGTAGTTACTAAGGAAACCCCCTCGCCAACTGCGACCCCTTCAAATTCAACGAAAGTATCCACTACTCCCGCTGTTGCCAGTGTTGTTGCTAGTGCATCATCAAACTCTATAGTCTCTGCAGCCACCTCGACTCAAGATATGACGATGGAAGATCGATTTAAAGAATTATTATCAACACACCCTTGTCATGCTCGTCGTGTGGAGGATTTACAAGCATATGTTAGCCAAGTACAAGAGGATTTTAACCACAAGATCGACATTTTACGGTTGAGTGGTAGACCTGTGCCTCAGTCAATGCGATATCTTCCGTATGAAGGAGTCAAAAAGAGAGAGGAGAGTCCCTTTGACTATGACTATGGTTGGGATGACCGTGATTTCCAGAGCGCTTTAGTTGCCCAAAGATGTTCAGCATTGATGTCAGGGACGCAAGGACAACAGATTGAGGACTTTTTGAAGAGTATCGGTCGTTCCAAAGTACCTTGGGGTGGTGGACACTGAGCTAAAGACCACGATTCTAAGTAGCGGTATGTATTATTTTTTTTATTTACCCTCATATATATTTTTATAGTTTATTGTTGCTTTATTTCGAAACGACCATGTGAGCACTGCCGCCAACCCATGTTGTATTTATTTATAATATCGTGAGATTGAGTAGATATTTATTAATTATAATTTGTATTGCTATTTTGGAAATTTTTTACGGGGTACAAGAAGTAAGTATTGCAATAACCCAAGTATGCTGTGCAAAGTGGCTCGCTATTGATCGCATTACCATATTCATTATTATGATACCAATCCAATACAGAAACCTTACCTGAAAAGGCAGTATCGCTGCCCGAAAATACGATGATAGTGATATCTACTACATCCGGGAAAGGAAATGCCCCTCCTTCCGCGATTGGTTCCTCGCAAAGCTCCTCGATAATTGTCAATATTCCCGATACTCCAAGTGATAACCATTCAAATATTGTGAAAACTATTTCCAATAGTAGCATACCAACAATTGCATCCTCGGTCGCTACGTCGACCGTAACTATGACAACCAGCGATCGTTTTGAAGAATCGTTGTCCTCTCATCCATGCAGTGCAAGGCGGAAGGAGGATTTATTTGGTTGGATCGTCTTTGCTGCGGGGACAACAAGGGAATGAGATGTCAGAGTTCTTGAAGTCAGTTGGCGTTAAAGTTCCAACTGTGTCAGAGAGTCTTTAATAATACTGTAGTATCTCAAGATTTTATAGATGTATTTTTGCCTACTAGTTTTTCCCTCTTTACCACAAGTGCTGCATTTTATGTCCCACAAAAGAAATGTTCACTTGGAAATATTGGTCCAAATCGCAATGTCATTTTATGTATTGGCTATCAAATGCCTACATTGTATTTATTGTAGTAGATTTATTATATTTGTAAGTATATCAATTATTAACATTTATTGGACTCCATAGAGACTCAAATACCACAAACGAACACATAACAAAAATATTCACAGAACATACATATCTAACTGTACACTGAATGCTTCACACAACCAGTTTATTTCTTCTTGTTGGATTTACCAGCCTTAGGAGCTGGCTTGTTCTTGTCCATATAGTAGCCAATACCTCGTGGGCCCTGAAAATTACCACCAATAAATATGAGTGGCAAAAAAACAGATGAGAATTGCTACTTACCTTTTGGAAGATGTATCCAGCCTTTGCACCAGCAAATTTTTTGGATTCTACAAACTCTGGCTTGGCAACTTCAGCAGCTGGCTCTTCGGCTTTAGCAGGTGGTGCTTGCTTAGCAGGAGCTTCCTCTTGCTTTGCAGCCTTATCCTTCTTCTTCTTTCCTTCAGAGGAAGCAGCATTTGTCTCTGGAGACTTTTCCTTTACGGGTTCTGGAGCCTTTTCTTTCACTGGCTCTTCAACAACAGCCTTTTCCTTCTTTTGCTTCTTCTTTGATTCACTAGGAGTTTCTGTCGCAACAGGAGCAGCTTCCTTGGCCTTGGTAACCACAGGTTCAGGCTCGGCCTTCTTGGTAGCAACAGGAGCAGGTGCCTCCTCTTCTTCTGCCTTTCTCTTCTTACTCTTCTTATCAGTGGATTCTGTCTTCTCAACAACTGGTACGACAGCTTTTGTTTCTTCGACAACAGCGGCGGCCTTAGCTGCCTTCTTTTCCTTCTTGGACTTCACAACTTGTTTCTGCTCTTCAGGCTCATCTTCCATCACGAATTGAACAGCAGTCTTGACAGCACATTGCTTGTGTAAATCATATAACTTCTTACGATGACGTTCAGGTGTCTCTTCAGCAGATGCTAAGTCAAAAACCTTCTTTTGTAAAACAGTCCACTTCATATTTGGGAAACTATCAGCTTGTTCCGTGAGCAAAGCAGTGAATACTGAGCGATAGACACGATCAACGAATGGACCTTCTTCTAACGGACGTGTTACTGAATCAAAGAATGGTTCTAATGCAACTAATAAAGTTGATGTAGCAATATTTTCACCACCAACTTTAGCAAATTCAGCAAAGAAGATATCACACATATGATAACGAATACCATTAGGCAAGCGCTTTAAGATTTCATCATTGATCATTGTGCAATAGTCACGCAATAATCCATGATCAAAGTTCTTATGTGCAATGATAGTAAAGATCTTATTCATAACAACACGAATTAAAGAATAGAACTTATTCACACGATATTGATCGAGATAAGACCATTCACGTAACATAATACGAAAAAAATTACGGAAATAAGTTATTTGTAATTCTTCATTGTTCATTTTATCAACTAAACCAGCAAGACTATGAGCAAGCTCTAATTGAACTTCACTTTTATCAGCCAGCCACATGCAGTAATACAATGCTTTCCATAATTTCATCATCTCTTTGTCGTCAAGACCACTCAAAGTGCTAACATAACTAGTGAGTGTTTGGACTGTGCGATCACGCACAGCCTTCTCGGGATGAACCAGAGACTTAGCAAGCTTAGTCTCTCTTGCAGTGGGAGCTTGAGCGAGCATTGTACTAGATTGATTGGGAATTATAATCTATTTAACTTTTTTGCCGTTGCCTCGCCTTTCGAGAAAAGCAATGGTTGGCCAGTGTGGAAAAGTCAAACGTGCACTGAAAAGCTATTTTTTGGATCGACTACGATGCAACCAACAACTTTTAACTTCAATCAAACCACAGAAATGCAAAAGTTTGTTGTTGACAATAATGCTGCAAGTTTAAAGAGAATTAGTGAGGTGGGAGAGTAACAACTGCTATGAGATGGTAACAAGAGTTACAGAACTAGTGAATCGTTTGGAAAGTCGTAGCAATGGTGGCAAATAGGACTGGTATGTTGAATGGGTCGTAATTCAACATAATATCATAACAAACCATTGTTTTTCAATCCATGACCAAGCAATAACTAGTGAATAATGTCTTCATCAGAAGCAACAATATAATTTGCGAAGGACGGTAGATACAGGTTGATGTTTCTGACCAGTAAATTGAGTAGAAGAAATCACAACATTCACGATAAAAATATCCACCAGAAAAGCAAACAACGATCAGAAATAATTGAATGAATAAGGGTATTTTATGTATATTTAATAAGGGTTATCCAAACAAATATGAAATACCGTCGTGTTGTTTAACGGTAAGACTTCTGGTAACGAGCACGAGCACCTGGACCACCGAACTTCTTTGGTTCACAGCGGCGAGGATCAGCAACCAACAAGGTTCTGTCGTAGTTGACAAGGATTTCCTTGATTTGACGCTTGGAAGCCTCATCAACGTCTAAAAGAAGAGAGGCGAGAGAGAGAGGAAAGACAGAGCGACAGATCAGAGCAAAGCAGAGATTCAGAGTTAATCAAGACTCACATTTCTGGTAGTAAGCAACAATTCCCTTAGCAATAGCTTGGCGGATGGCATAGATCTGGGAGGTGGTTCCGCCGCCCTTGACTCTGACTCTGATGTCGATCTGTGAGAGATGACGAAACTGCTTTTAGACCAAGAAAATGTTTGCTCGGAAAAGCACTACAACTTACGTTGGCGAACTTGTCATAACCCAACAAAAGCATTGGCTCGTAGGTCTTCAACTTGAGGATCTCAGGCTGGAGAAGACTGATTGGGGAGCCGTTGACCTTGATGAGACCAGATCCCTTCTTAACGAAGGCCACAGCAGTGGAGGTTTTCTATAGAAAACAATCGGTTCAAAACTCTGAAACCACACAGAATTTCACGAGCACTCTAACCTTGCGTCCGAAAGTTTGAACACTCTCACTCATTTTGTCCAGATATACTTTAGTAACCCTTAGTAAAAATATTTCCTTTCTTCACCACAGAGAAAGAGATCAGCCACCCACCAACACCATTCGCTTGGACCACAAATAAAATGTTTGACTTTTAGAAAACTCGAAGTTTCCTATTTTTAGAGGATTTATTTACCGACAATTTTACCGCCCCATTTATGTAATTCCTCTAAATTCACCAATTTGTCGTCAAATTTTGTTGTGTTCTTACATAATTCTATTAGACCTCAAAACATGGTCTTATATATTTATAAGAACCATATTTAGCAGCCTTTTAGAGTTTTGAGTTATTGCTCCTAAATCCTATCAAATTTTGGTGTGCGTTTGTGCTCTCTTCAGAATTGTCGAAAGAATGAAATCAATATTCCATTTCTATTCATTGTAAACCATTTGTATTGTTGGATGAGCGATGCTCTTATGGATTTGTGGATATAATCGACAATAGCATTCATCTCTTCGTCATATCAGATTGTGAAGGTGCTAATCGACCTTTTGTTTCTGACTGAGTTCGCTTGACGTAGCCGTTGTTGCGTGCAATAAATCAGATGATTTTTGATGAAACATCAAATCTTTTAGTTTTTCTCGTCAATATTTCTTTGCATATAATGTCGTCCTTACCACGTTCTGTTTTGTCTTTGTGTCATTGGTACTGTATTGTCTATCTTTGTCTCATTATGTTTGTGTTATCTTCTTCACCTTTCATTTCTGTCAGCACGGCTGCACCTGTCGTCTATAACATCCCAAAGAATGAATATACGGCACTGCGGGATCTGTATTATAGCACCGATGGTCCTCATTGGGAATACCCCAATGGCAATACCACGTTTACGAAAGGTAGGCCTTGGAACTTCACAACATCAGGATCAAAGTCCTACAATAATCCATGTACTCAACACTGGGAAGGTATAGCTTGCTCCTCGAACTGTTTGAATACACCTTGTGTAGTTGTACAATTACAACTAACACATTTTCATATGCGTGGTGTTCTGCCCACATACTCTTTAGGCAATCTCACATATCTGTCTGTGATGACAATTGCTAGTAATAGTCGCATAGTTGGTACTATCCCTCCTAGTATTTATCGATTAACTCAGCTTCGAATACTGAATCTTGGTCACAACTCGCTCACTGGGACTATTAGTGACGAAGTGAGTCAGCTTGTGAACTTGCGCCAATTAGATCTTAGTGGGAATCATTTGAATGGGACTCTACCTCGTGCATTGTTGTCATTAACAGATTTACAAGCATTAGAATTAGTAAATAACAACTTCGATGGTACAATTTTTGGTGATATTGGATATCATTTGCCTTCTTTACAAATATTGACATTTGCATTTAATAGTTTCAATGGAACAATGCCACGGTCCATCTCTCACTTAGAGAACTTGACCTTCACTTCCATGAACGATAACCATCTGACTGGTCACCTATGGCCAGAATATGCCAATCTTACCAAGTTACAAGCGATGTTTATTGGTGGTAACATGTTACAAGGATCGATAGTACCAGAATTATTTGATAGTTGGAAGTCAATGCGTTCGTTAAGTTTATTACGAAATCAATTCACTGGATCGATTCCCTCAACTGTTGGACAAATGTCAGAAATGGAATATTTAGAAATGAATGATAATTTCTTTTCAATGGAAATTCCTTATAGTTTCTTAAATCTAACTAAATTAACGTATTTATTAATGAATCATAATTTATTTACAGGTAGATTACCACGTGGTATGTTACATGCCATGCCTGCACTCTCTGTCGTTGCATTTCCAGACAATGAATTATCAGGTAATTTACAACCCTATGATCATTGGAATACGACAAATGGGACATTATCCTCACCAATATTTCAAATAGATTTACATTCTAATCAATTTACTGGTAGTTTACCTTCTCATCAATTTTTAACATTACCTTATTTATCATATGTATATTTATATGACAATTACTTTGATTCTACATTTGGTAGTAGTAGTGATAATGATAACGATGATAATCACAGTATTGTTAATCCATTGGTGAGTATAAGATCTCTATTGATTGATGACAATCTCTTCTCAGGATCACTTCCTCCCAGTATTGGACTATGGACAGAGATAACCACCCTGAATGTTTCAGGCAATTTTTTTACTGGTAGTATTCCAACAAGTATACAACATTGTACACATATGAAAAGTCTTGATCTTTCAATGAATCAATTAACAGGTAAAATAGTCGATCAAACATTAAATACAATGACAGAATTACAAAAGCTATTTCTACAAAATAACTTGTTTTCTGGTAAATTGACTTATTTAGTCGATGCATCGAAACAAGCATCAACACTATATCACTTAGATATTGGTAATAACTATTTTAGTGGATCACTTTCACCATCTAGTGATGTTGAAATATTTCAATTAACCAATTTATCAAGTTTTGCTGCAGTGTCTAATTGTTTAACGGGAACGATTCCAATAGAAATCTGTGATTTGTCAAATACATTACAAGTACTAGGATTAGATGGTTTGACATCAGCTGCCAAATGTTATCAATATTTAAAGAAAAATGGACAAATCATGTCACCATATGAACAATTTACTGGGAATGCACATCGCAGTATAACAGGTAGTATACCAACCTGTATCTTTGCTATGAAGCAGTTGTCAACACTGCATGTATCAGGCAATCAACTAGCTGGTAGTCTATCGAACTCATTAGTATTGGGTGATAGTCTGACCGATCTTGTATTGTCACATAATCAATTTACTGGATGGATACCTGCAACAATATTAGCAAGGAATTGGGCGACATTGGATTTATCATTTAATAAGTTTAAAGGTACTTTGGGTACGAATCAAGACCTCTTTTTGACCAATATTACCTATGACGACGACTATACTGCTACGGTTGGACTCACCGATGATACGGTTGTACTCGCTAGCGCTACAGTTGTTTCAAAGCAACCAATTGATATGATGGATAGTCTGCCAATATCCGTGAATGCGATTCAATTCTATCGCGATTCATT
>JACCEA010685993.1_pt1 | contig 15582 bp, 15 predicted proteins | sample 7449851 | NCBI WGS metagenome assembly JACCEA01 (sample SAMN15323453, study PRJNA562643) | freshwater metagenome | isolation source: river surface water | place: USA:Blue River Watershed | collected 2017-08-18 | reverse complement strand
ATACGAATGCTTCCAAAAATATTTTAAAAATTATGAAATCCTATCAAGAAGGAAAAGGAAGACCAGAAGAATTTAAAAATCAAAAGGAGTAATTAATTTTACGAAAACCTTTTATATAGATTTTAGAAAAAAGGGCATTTTAAATGTTCAAAAGTCTAAAAATAAAAGTTTGATTGGTTGTTTAAGAACAGGAAAAAAAGAAATATAAATGGAAAGAAATTTGAATATAAAACTCGTTTGGATGAAAAATTAATTAACAATAATTTTATAAAAAAATCAACAAAAAACGATTATTATTTTTATAAGAATTATGATATTGATAATCAATATAAAGAAATTTATGTATTTGAACAACATTCATTCAATAATTTTATAGAAAGTCATTATAATATAAATAATAAATTATTTAGAATTTATGATTTAGTAATATTAACACATAATAAAATAAATGATGAATTATGTATTCATATTTATGAAAAAAAATATCAAAATGTAGAAGGTAGTATTGAAACAAAATTATGGGCATCTATAGCACTTAAAAGAGAACTAGAATTATTTTTGTATTATTATTCAAATATTAATGTAAGAATCTATTATAATCTATTACTAAATAAATTTTTATATAAAAAATTTCAAGATAAAAACAATGTAAAATATAATATTCTAAAAATAATATTGAAAGAAAATAATATTAATTATTATTCAGGAGATACAAGAAAATATAAACATAATATGATTAATATAATTAATAAAAATTTATAAAATTTGAAAATATATAAACTCTATAATAGTTATAGTATTTATAATAAATATGCAAAATAAAGGCTTAAAAAGAAATAATTTAGATAAATATTATACAAAAAATAGTATTGTAGAATTATGTGTTAATTATGTAAAAAATTTAAATTTAATAAACTATGATAATGATTTAATAATAGAACCTAGTGCAGGTAATGGTTCTTTTATAAAAGAAATAAAAGAGTTGTCTTCGAACTATGTATTTTATGATATAGAACCAGAAAATAATGAAATTATAAAACAAGATTATTTAGATGTTGATTTAGATATATATAAAAATTTATATAAAAATATTCATATAATAGGTAATCCACCATTTGGAAGACAATCATCATTGGCTATAAAATTCATAAAAAAATCATGTTTATATGCTCAAACTATAAGTTTTATTTTACCAAAAAGTTTCAAAAAAGAAAGTATGAAAAAATACTTTAGTAAAAATTATCATCTTATTTTTCAAATAGATTTAGATGAAAATTCATTTCTTGTAAACAATGAAGACTGTAATGTTCCTTGTGTATTTCAGATATGGATATATAAAAATGAATTTAGAATACAAAAAGATAAAGAGAAAAATATTAATTTTAATTTTGTTAAGAAAAATGATAATCCAGACATATCAATAAGAAGAGTTGGTGTTTATGCTGGTAAAATATCAACGAATATTGAAGATAAAAATGAACAATCACATTATTTTATTAAATTCTTAAATTCGAATAATGTAGATGAAAATATAAAATTATTGAATAAAGTAAATTTTGAATTTAATAATACAGTTGGTCCTAAATCAATATCTAAGCAAGAAATTATAGATGAATTTAACAAGTATATAATTTAAACGATATTAAAAAATGTATGAATTATATTTTTAAGATTTGTTATATAACATAATGTATTATTTGTAAACCCAATGTCAAAAATATTATAAACTTTATTTTTCGCTGATTTTAATATAATTGTATTAGCAATTACACATAGTAATTTAATATTTTTATTATTTCTAAATTCTGAATTTACAATATACTTATATCCACGATTTAATTGTTCTCCACCACCCCATAAATCTAATTGATTCATACCAATTAAAGTTTTATTAGTAGATATTTCATGTATATACCAGTCAGGAATCTCATCTGTATTAACATGGATACATTTTTTTTCGAATTCTATATTATATAAATTTTCATCTAAATTAATATCATGAATATATTTTTTAACAATTTGATTGAATAAATTTCCTCTAATCACACCTTTAGTTCCTGGAGGTATTATATTTGTTATATAATCATTTATAATATTTTTTATTTTAATATCATCAATATTATTATTTTTTAATATATTTTCAAGTATTGAAATTTTATTTTTAACTGATACTGTATTTGTATATATATTTATCAAATTTTCATTTTTAAGTCTGTCTAAAATATTTAGACATAATTCATTTTTTATTCTTGAATTAATATACTTTATTTTATCTGTATCTTTATTTATATTAATTTCATTGATATTTATACACAATTCATTTTCAATTTTTGAATCAATATTATTCATATTGATATTATAATTAATAGTTAATAGTTAAATTTTTTTGGTTAATTATTTAACGAGATATTAATAAAATAATATATAATATAAATCAAATTTTAATAAAATAATAGATAAAATAAATAAAAATTTAGAAAAATGAACTTTTAGAATCATATTTTATGATTAAATAAATTAATCATCAATTTTAACCCAAGGTTCATCTAAATCTTCAACATCATTATTTTCATTTTCATGTCCTGCATAATCATTTAATTTGTAATTTTCTTCTTCTTCTTTATTAATTATTGGTTGTTGTTCTTTATCTGGATAAATATCTTTATCAGTTTTTTCTATAAATTCAGATGTATCTTGAATATTAACTCCAACATCTTCCCAGTTACCATATCCTAGTTTCCTTAATTCTATTTGTAATGAACGTTCTTCATCATCCACTTTATATTTATCCATTAAATCTTGTTTTCTTTTTTCTCTCAATATTTCGTTTTCCTGTGTAATATCTTTTATATTTGTATCTATATTATATATATCATTATAATATTTTATTAGTAATATATTTATTAAGTTACATACTAATTTGAATTTGTCTAAATCTATAGAATTATTTAGATGTATATTTTCATATATATCATATTTATCCCAAGATTCATCAACAAATTTATTTAAAATACAATAACAAATTTTCATAAAAATATAATTCAATAAAATTATATTTTCAATAGTTTTATTTTGAAACCATAATGTTTTAACATCATTTAAAGATATATTAATAATATTTTTGATTAAATTTTGAGAAAAATTTTTATTTTTAATAATACTTAATAATATTGTTAATTCAATATTATCATTAATATTTTCATAATTATCTATATTTATATTTTTAACAGATGCTGTTTTAGCTAAAAATGATATAAAACTAGTAGTTATATTTTTAAATATACCATATCTTAAATTATTAATATCATTATAAGCTTGAACATAAATAAATTGTTTAATTAAATCAATTTTGATTTTATCAACAACTATATAATTTGATATAGTATCGATAATAATATTGAATAATCTAATTATTTTATTATAAACAGAATCATCCCAGAATTTTTTAGTTAAATTATTAAACTCAATTTCTTCAAATTTAGTAAAAATTGAATCATTAGCATATAGTTTATTTTTTTCTTTAAAACTTAAAATAATTTTATTAATATTTTCAAATGGTTTAGAACTAGTAGAATTAATAAAATTAATATTATTTAATATAATATTTCCTTGCTTTATATTATAATTATTTAATTTAACATTAATATTAGGTGTATTAATATAAATTCTATTTTGTGTTACAATTTTATCTTGAATAAAATCATCATAAAAGTTTATATTATTTGTTAATTTTTCAAGACAGCAAGTATTATGTAGTGCTGGTATATTAAAAATATTTGTTTTTAAAACTTTTGATATTTCAACTGAATGATTTAGTTTTTTTAAAAATTTAATTATTTTATTATCAGGATTATTGAATTCAAATGATGGTCTAAAACCATAATAAGAATTATTATATATATTATTATCTAAATTTTTAAGAATTAATTTGTCTTTATTATTTTTAAGTGCTAAATCAATATGTATATATTGATTCAAGATATTATCTATTTCTGTTGAAATAGTTTTATAAATATCATCTACTTTATTTTGAGATATAGTATTATATTTTGGATCATTTGTAGATGTTATATGTGTAATTAAACAAGATAAATATTTAATTAAATTTTTTTGTTGATTATTATCAATTGGATAACCTTTATATGTAAAGAATTGTAAACAAGCAGGATATATACTACCTATAAGGATATTAGGATATTTAGTCATTATAATTAATCCTAATAATCCTGCAATTCTACATATAATATTATAATAAAAGGGTCCAATTAATTTATTTTTTTCAACGGACAATTTATTTTCAATAAGATTATCAAATTTATTTTTATAATTAGTATCAATATTATATAAATCAACGTTTCTTTTAGAAAATAAAGTATTATAAAATTTTGTAATATGAGTATCTAATGTATAAGGATATTTAGATTCAATATCTTTTACTATAAATTCTATATCACTTCCTTTTAAATCTATATTCATAAAGTTAATAAACATATATAATATTTCATAATATGGATTTATATTTTGATCTGTTTCTTTATTTATTTTTTGATTAAATATTTGTGCATATTGTTGTTCTTCATCATGAGTCAATATTAATTCATTATCGTCAAAATTAATATCTCCTTCATAATCATCGATATCATCATCGTCTATTTTAGTATTTTTAGTTAAAGTATCATAATTTTTATTATATGGTAATAAAAGTAAATTATCAAAATACTTTTTAATTTGAGTTATTTTATCTTGTACTGATTTTATATTATCTACAATATCAATTGCTTCTTGAATATTATCATATTTTTCTTTTAACATAAACTGTTTTATATTTTCTCTTAATAATGGAATTTCATTACATTTATTTTTAATTATATCAAATATACAATTTTCAGGTTTATCTATATCTAAATTAGTATATAAATCATTTTGACATAATTTAAAGGGTAATATTTTTTCTTTTATCCATACATATCCGTTACTTACTTTATTTTTAATATAAATAGTATCTCCACTTAGTTCTCTAACAATAGCTTTAGTACCATTATAATCACTCTTCTCAAGTTGAATATATGAATCAAATATTTTTGTTTCTAAATTTGTTAAAATATTATTACATTTAGTATTTTGTAATGGTAATTTAATATCATTTTGTATTTTATCATTTAATTTTAATAATTCTTTATTTTTATTATTTAATTTTATATATTCACTAAAATTTTTAAAATAATTATCAATTTGTGATAAAATATACGAATATTCTAAAGCTAATGATGAATGAATATATATATATCTAGATATATCTGAATCAATATATGAAGACTTATATGGATAATCAATATTTTTAACAAATTTATTCTTTAAAGTATTTAAATTAGTAGAAGTAAATTTTGGGTTCTTACTAATAATTAAATTAGGATATCTTTTTTCAACAATAAATCTTAATAAATCTGTAATAGATACATCTAAATCTCTTGAATTATGATTAATATCATATAACAAATTATCTAAATCATTTAAGTTTTTAAAAGTTTTAACTTCTTTAAGATTCATAAAAATGTATTGAGATATATTTTGCGGAACAAATAATTTTTGAATCAGTTCAATATCATCATGATTATGAAAATATATATTTTTTGTTAAAAGCATATCTGTAGAATATATAAATTCATTATCTAAATATATAAAAAATTTATTCATGTGAATATTGATTTTATCATATTGGAATTGTAAATTTAAATTATTAGTAAATGTAATAGTTGTATCTGTTATATTTGTAACTTTTACAATTTCTTTAATTAAAGGTGTTTTAGAATTATCAAGTATAAAATCTTTAAATATCAATACGACATTTTCGTTTAAATTAAGATTAGCAATATTATTTAAATATTTTGATACATCAAAATAAGTAATATTATCATTAATATCATTTGGTTTTGATATAAAACCTACAATTTTAACATTATCATTAGATAAAATACGAACAGGATTTTTGATAATTTCGTTCTTATAGTATCTAAAAGCATCTATATTAATTGTATTAGTAAAATTGCTATTATTTGTTAAAAAAGGTTTAAATAAAATGTCCAATCTTTTTTTTGTATCTGTATATGAATTTGTAGATTTTAATAAATCATTAACTTGTCTTAAAAGACTATAAAAATATATATATGATATTTGGTTTTGATTACCATATTCTTGATCTATATTTTCTTTTTCTTTATCGTCATAATATTGATATTTAATATAATCAATAACAGGATATAAAATAGGTAAATTTATAAGAGATGAATATTTTTTATTAAAAATATCTAGTATAGAAGTAACTTTAGAGCTTATATTATTTTTATAAAAATCGTATAGTAAATTTGTTAATTCATTAATAATTTGTTCTTTTGTTAATTTTAATTTAGAATGTGTGGAAATAATGTCTTCTTCAATAAGAACATCATCAATAATATTATAAACATTGTTTTCATCAATACTTATTTCCATTTACAAATAAAAAATAAAATTTTTTAGAATAATAAAAATTAATTAAATAGTATATTTTTTGATTTCATCAATATCAGTATCTGTTAATTTTGAATAATTAATCCATTCAGCTATATATAAATTAATATCTTTAATCATTTCATTAACATTATGTACAATAAAAGTTTTAAGATCATCATATGTTATTTTTTTTTCATCAATAAAATTTAATTTCAAGCACATCTTTTTATCTAAAGGGTGCATTTGAGGATATCCTACAAATGTTAAATCTTCATTTTCTCTATTTCTAATATTTCGATTATATATGATAGTACATAGAGGAACAACAAGTGTAGAATCATAATCTTTATCTGAAATAATTATTTCAAAAAAATTTTTATTAGTTGTTATTCTATTAATTTTAACAGAAGGATTATATTCTTCTTGTAATTTTGTTGAAAATTCTGATAATTTGTCAATTAAAATAGTCATAGATTTAAAAAATAAATATTCACTTCGTAAATTACATTCTGATTCAATTTTAAATTTAAAAGCGGAAGGTTCATCATATTTATTTTTATGATAAATTCTATATATATCAAGAGAATTAAATTTATTTGTAATAGTAGTTATTTCTTTTTGAGTTAATTTTCTTTTAAATTCATTTTCTTTATCTAAAAGAATTTTATTAAGAGTTTTTGATGCTTCTTCATTATTTATTAAATAATAACTTGAACAACAGCTAACTGGACACCATCTTGCATGTTGTTTAGCAATATTTTTTGATGCGGTAAAGTGAATATCAATTTCTTCACCATTGCTAGGATTATTAGGATTAGCTTTTAATCTTGTAATTAAAATATAATCATTTGTAATAGGATCTTTAGGAAAAATGTGTTCATGAAATTCTTTATTATACAATTTATTATTTTGATCATATATTTGAATATGATTAGTTGTTACAGAAATATTTTCGTTTGTTGTATTTTTTACTTTTAAAATAAATTTATAGTTATTTTTTTCATAATTTTCAACTTCATTTTCAGAAAAACATAAAGGTAATAAAGAAATACGATGTCCTAAAAATTCGTTATGTAGTGAAGATTTATTGACATTAATAGTTAAATCTAAATTTTTGTCACTTAAAGGATCAAAATCAATAGCTATATTAGGAATTTCAGCAAGAATAATTCTTCTAAAAGCGTTAACATATGCGATACTTATATTATGAATTTCGAATTCTAAAATATTATTATTCTTTACCAAATTATTAAATATCATTTTAATTATAATTATATATATAATTATAATTAACTTATATAAAAATCAAATTTTAAATTAATTTTTTTGCGTAGAAAATTTTAAAATATTCTTTTAATCCTTATAAAGAATAAAATTAAATGTCACAACAAATACCAAAAAATTTATTATTTTATAGCAATTATTGTGAATCTTGTAAAAATTTACTAGAAGTTATTTTAAGAAAGAAATTAAGAGAAGAATTTATGTTAATATGTTTAGATGGAGGTAAATATAAAATACCAGCATGTGTTAATAGAGTTCCTACTATAATAACTAAAAAAGGAGATATTCTCTATGAAAATGGTATAATTGAATTTATAGAATATTTATCACCAGATGTTAGAGATGTATTACCATATCCATTAATGAATAGTTTTAATTCATTTTCAGTAAATTATGGTTTATTAGATGAGAATGAAAAAGATATAGGAAAAAAAGAATTTACATTTGTAGGGACAAATACAGACAGTATAATGACGCCTGAAGATACTAGAAGTGGTATGAAATTAGATAATTCTATGTTAGAAAAATATATGGCTGAAAGAGATAAAGATATACAAAAAATAATTAATTCTGGAAAATAATAAAATTATTTAAGATAAATTTTATTTATTGATTTAAATGGTATTAAAAGATAAAAAAGTTTATTATGATTTATTTAATACAAATGCAGAAGAGTTTTTAAAAGAAATTACAAGTAATTTTCCAGATATAAAACAATTTCAAATTTTTAAAACATCATTTACTTTAATGAAATCATATGATATAAAAAAACCACAAGAAATTTTTAATTCATATGTATATGAAGAGTATAGTGATTTTCTTTTAAGAAAAGATGAGCGTTTTTTTCTACAAGCAAATGTTAATATAACAAGTAAAAGAGTTGAATACTGGCAAGAATTCATACAAAATATTCGTGATATATGGGTTCATTTGAGTAAAGAAGATAAAGAAGCTATATGGGAATATTTTATTATTTTAGTTAAATTAAATGAAAAAATTATAAAATAAAATGTTTGATTTTTATAAAATTATACTTTTTGAGGAAACATATAAAATGTATAATATAATTAATTTTCTGAATAAATTAATATTGTATCGTTTATTTTAGAATATTTATAAGATTAAATTTCAAAGATAATAAATAAATACTTAAGGAGTTATTTATAATCTAAATTTATCAAAATGAAAGTAGAAGAAAAAATATTATATTTATTCAATAAAATTTTTTCAAGTTTTTTAAAAGACTTGAAATCAATGGATGATGAACTTAGAACTATTATTAAATCAAATTATAAATTAATTGATAAAACGTCAAATATATATTATAATGAATTTAATGAACAAATATTTATTTATATTCAAGAATTAATTAAAGAAAATTATGAGAACATATTAGAAAAAAATGTATGTAAAGATATAACTTATAATATGGTATTAAATAAATTAGATGATAATAACAAAGTAGTATTTTGGAATTATATTTATATACTATTAACAATTAGTTGGATTTATAAAATAGAAGACGAAGCAAATAGAGAAGCTTTATTTGATAAATCAGTTAAAATATTATCACTAATTCAATCAGATGATAGTGAAAATATTAGAAATGAAATGGAGGATATTTTAGAAGATGAAGTTAAAGATTTATTAGATTTAGTAATAAAAACAACTTCAAATGTTAAAGTAGAATTAGATGAGGAAATTAAAAATACTGGAGAAGGTATTGAAAATATGTTTGGAAATAGTAAAATTGCTTCATTAGCAAGAGAAATTGCCGAAGATGTAGATGTATCTCAATTAAATAGCGATAATCCTGATGAAATGATAAAAAATTTATTAAATTTTAACGAAAATAGTATATTGACAAATATAATTCAAAAAGTAGGTTCAACATTAGGAGATAAAATGAGTAAAGGTGAATTAACACAAGAAGAATTAATGGGAGAAGCATCCACAATGATGAGTATGCTTGGTGGTACAAATAATCCTATAATGTCTCAAATGGCGTCAAATCCAATGTTTGCCGATTTAATGAAAAATTTTAAAAATGGCAGAACACAAATGAGACAAGATGTACAAAAATCAAATAATACAAAAGATAGATTGAGAAAAAAATTAGAAGAGAGACAAAATAAGAAAAAATAATATATTAATAATTAAAATGGAACAAATTTGGTTTAAGGACACAAAAAATTTATTTAATGATAAAAATTTTATGAAAATTTTTCCAAGTTCAGATATGACATTTGTAGAACAATTAAATACATTATTAAGATTTTCAATTTATTTCAGTGTAATAATTTTACTCATAAAAAAAGATATTAATATATTATTTTTTCCTATTTTTATAGGTTTATTTACATATATTATATATAGAGTGAACAAAGATAATGTTAAAAATGATAAAGAAGTTCTTGAAAATATGGGAATGACAAGAGATTCAATAAGTAATAAAGTATGTGTAAAACCAACAAAAGATAATCCTTTTATGAATGTTTTAATGTCAGATTATTCACTTAGACCTACAAGACCATCAGGATGTTTATATAAAGGAAAAATAAAACAAGATATAAAAAAAAATTTTGACACCAATTTATATAGAGATGTAGATGACATTTTCCATAATAAAGCGTCAGATAGACAATTTTATACAACTCCTTCAACAACGATACCTAATGATTCTATTAAATATGCTGAATGGTTATACAAGAAAGGACCTACATGTAAAGAAGAAACAAATACATGTTATAATAATATTTATAGACCTTTAGTTTAGTTTTTATAAAATAAATTAATTATTTTAAATAATTTTAAAATAATAAATTTATCAAACTATAATAAATATAACAAAATGTCAAGATATTTTGAATTAGAAAATAAACTTACAACAGATACTTGTGCTCTTTTATCTAAAGAATTACAAAATAAATCTATTAATGATTATAGATTATATAATATGTATCCTACATCAACTTGTGATAATAGTGAAGAAATGGCAGTATTTGTAGCTAATAATCCAAATTTAAGATATAGAGATGGATATGGAAATGTTAATGCTTGTACAGTAGATGATGATTCTGAATTAAGAAATAATGCAAGAATGACAAATTTACGTGAAAAAGAACAATTGTGCACAAGATGGAATCATGCTGGTCCAGATTATGGTAGAGGTGGATTAATTCCAAATGTAGAAAGTAAATTAAAACTATCTGAAGATACAAGTTATATTAAAGATTGTGATATAGTTAGTGAAAAAGCATTCAATAGATTTATTCCTATGGTTGGATGCTTAAGAGAAAATATACAAAATCCAGCTAATATAGTTTTACCATTTGAGAGAGGTGGTAAAATGACAAGAGATTATGTATTAAATGATGAATATTTACAAAAATGTGGATTTGAAAAAAAAAATAATAACTGGGTAAAAAAACAAAATTAGAAAGTTTAATTTCTCAAGATAAATTAAAATGAGTTTTAATAGATTGTCTTATGACACTTGTTCTTACAAGCAAGAACTATCTCAAAATGTTTCTACATTAGCTTATATATTAGATCCTATCAAATATGAGCATTGCTCTAAATGTCGTCATGAATTAGGTTTAGTAGGAGGAACAAATGTTGGTGTTCCAACTGGTAATATTATTGATTTAGAAAATGATTTATATGGTATTAATAGACCTAATACTCATTGTCCATCATATAAATATTTACCTAGAAATGATAATATTGTTCAAGGTAAAGAATATATTAAACCAATAGAACATCCACCTGTAAACGTTACACAAAAACAATTGAGATCATGCCAAATGATTGATTATAAAGAAGTTCCTCAGCCACCACAATTAAATTTATTCTCTTGCCGTAAATAGAATAAATGTTATAGTTATTGCAAATACAATAATTGAAATCAAGAAATAAACTATGTTTTTTATTATATCTGTAAAATTCTTTTCCTCTACAGATGATAATTTATTACAAAATGGATATGAATTACTTGTATTACAATATGCTTGATTACATAATTTTTGTATTTTATTTATATCTTGACTTGAATATTTTGGATCATTTTTTAAATTATTTATATTGCTACAAATATTTAATGTTATTTGTTCATATTGTTTCATTCCTTGTGGATTATCGGGATTATTACATCTTTCCATATATTTTGTTCTATTAATAAATTCATTTAAAAGCATTTCTTCTCTTTTTTCTGGAACTTTTAATAAATATTTTAGATTTTGTTTATTAATATCACCAAAACCAATTCTAATATCTTTCTTTCCTTCACCTGTATATAATCTCATAACTTGTGCTTGAGGACAATAACTTGGTGTATTAATTGATAATTTATTACAAACATTACCTAATTCATTTGGAGCAAATCCAGGTTTACAGGGTTTACTACAAAATAATCCTCTTTCAAAACGATTTAATAAATGATGTCCTGGAACTTGATACCATGCTGCAGGTGAATTTTGACATAAGATCCATGATTTTAAACTACCTTTAGAAGCCCAATTAGCGAAAGCTACTAGAAGACATAATAATGTTATGATTAATAATATTCCTATAAATATTAAACTATATGCAATAAATGGAATACAATCTACAACTATAAAAAACACTAAGAAGACAAGTAAAACAAATGGTTTAATACTAATTATAAAATAAGTTACTTCTAAAATAGCTATAGCTAAATAAGCAATACCCATAATAACATATTGTAAAAGATTAGTAAACACAGCAATAATACCTAATACAAGTAAAATAATTGGATAATATCTTGCAAGCATAAGCATCTGCATATTAAATTGAGCTACTGATTTTGAAAATTTAGCAGCATATTGTGCTTTTTGAGTAGTAAATTCTGTTATTCTTTGAGCAAAATCTCGTATCCACTGAGCTTTATCGGCAGCCCATCTTGTTAAAAAATTACCAGAATTTGTAGCATTTCCTGCAGTTTGCGCAGCTATTTGTGCAGAATTACCTGCTGTAAGTGCTGCAGTAATTGTTGATATACCAGTAATTAATGCGATTGTTACATCTGGAGCCGTTAATGGAACAACCATCGTTTATATTACTTTTAAAGAATATAAATTTTATTTAAAACAATTCTAAATAAAAAATAATAATTCAATAACCATCATAAAACAAATTAATTAGTGAAACTTCTTTATTTGGTATATTAATTATATTTTTATCAATAGTTTCTTTTAATATTTTAATTCTTTTATTCCATTCTATTTCATTTAGACATGGAACTTCTAGTGTTTTATGATACTTTAATAAAATTTGATTTATTTTTATTTATGAAGATATAACTTAATGGATATAATAATGTTAAAATCAAATAATACAGGATGTATATATATTTTTATAAATAATATTAATAATAAAAAATATGTAGGTCAGACATGGAATTTTAGTAAAAGAATTAGAGAACATTTTAATGGTTATGGATATGCAAAGTTATTAAAATATGCTTTAAATAAATATGGACATCAAAATTTCACTGTTAAAAAAATTTATAAATGTAATAATCAAATAAAATTAGATTTTGTTGAAACTTATTTAATTAAAATTTTTAATAGTCTTTCTCCAAATGGATATAATTTAGCATTGGGTGGTTCACGTGGTAAACATAATGAAGAAAGTAAAAAATTAATAGGAAGTTATCATAAAAATAAAATAGTGTCAGAAGAAACAAGAAAAAAACAGAGTGATAAAGCTAAAGGTAAAATAATAAGTGATTCAACAAAAGAAAAAATTAAAGAAAGGTTAATTTCTAATGCAGAAAATAAAAATAAACCAGTATATTTTTATAATATATTTACACATCAAGAAGTTATAAAATTTGAAAATATTAATGATGTTAAAAAAAATATAAATTTTCCATTAAATAGAATTTATGGAAGTATTTCAGCAAAAAGTAAATTTAAATATAATGATTTATATTGTTATGCTTCATATGACTCTAAACCCTCAGATATAGAATATTCTATAGGAAGAAAAATAATAATAAATGATGACTTAGGAAATGAATATAAATTTAATTCTATAAAAGAAGCTGAACATAGTTTAAATTTAAATAGGGGAATAATTGATTCGTTAGTTCGTGGTTTATCAAAAAAAAGTAAATATATTAAAAATAATAAATTAATTAAATTTACAGCAAAATATATATAAATAAAATTAATTCAAATTTTTTAAAATTTTTTTTTATTTTTGAAAATTTTAAAAAAAAATGATAATTCTATTTCTTAAAATTTTTAGAAAAAATATATTAGATGGAATATGCTGTTAAATTTGGTTCTTATAATAAGGAACAAGGATGCAGATCTATCAAAATTACATTTTTATATATTGAACCTATACCGTATAATAAAGAAGTCAATAATAAACTTTATCAGTTCTTAAAATCTATTGATAATATTGATACATATATTATAGAATATAAAAATGAACCAGGATATAATGGTCATAGACGATTTGCAAGACTTCCATATACTAGTTATGGAATTAATTATATGAATTTTCCAATTTCTTCTTTACATTTTAGAGATAAAGATATTGAAGATGATTTTATAACACTTGATTTTATAGTAGGTGATCAAAATAATATACCAGTATGTAATAATGTATTTGGTTTAATATCATATTTAATAAATGAAAAATTAATTCTTAATATGGAAAATGTTCAAGATGAAGAAATTAGTTTCAAATTTACAACAAAAATAGTTTTAGGGGATAAACCATTTAATTATGAAAGTCATAACTTAATAGATTTAGAAGATGATAATTGAAAAAATAATAATTAATCATAAAATTGTTTTTTACACAGTAAGTAAAAATTTTACAAAAAGTTTAAATAAAATTTTTATTCAGAAATAAAAAATTTGAAAATAATGTATACTATTTTTATTAATAAAAATTTCTACAAAATGATTACAAGTTTTGTAGTGCGTTCTCGTATAATGACATATTATGATAATAAAAATTCATATAATTCAGTTTTTACATATATAGAACCATTAGAATATTCAATTGAAGCAAATGAAAACTTAATGAAATATATCATAAAAAATAATAAAAATTATCAATTTAATAGTGTATTTACTTTTAGTAATATAAATAGATTAACATTCAATTCAGATTATTATAATGAATCAAATAATTTCAATTATATTACAAATTATTATAAGTGTGGTGATGATTTAATTGTTATGGGAGTATCTTCTCATAATTCTAGTGTTCCGAACTATGACAATGTTTTTAAACTTATAAGTTGTTTACAGAAAGATTATGAAATAAAACTTTCATATGAAAGAAAAACTACTGAATATAACAGAGGTGATTTGGGTGTATCTATTATAATTAATATTACTCCTATTAAAGAATTAACTGTAGATGATTTAATTAATTTTATACCAAATATTAATCTCGAAAATAATAATAAAATTCCAGATTATTATCCTGAAGTTAAAAATCCTAAAAATAAAAAAATGAAATATACTATTTATGAGTAATTTATTTGGCTACTAGTTTACTTCTTAAATCTTTATCATATCCTTATCATAATGATAATGAACTTAGACACTTTGTTGCCGATTATTTATTGGAATATCTCGAGAATTTTTATCATACCTGAGTTTTGTCCTCAGCTATTAATATATTTCTATATTAATTTGGTATCTCACAGCTTTAGGAGTTTCTAGCAATTTGATTATAATAAAAATTAATTTAAAAAAGATTACAGAGATATTACTAAGTTTACAAAATATTTCATTTCATAAAAATAAAAATTGATTT
>JACCEA011841950.1_pt1 | contig 15583 bp, 7 predicted proteins | sample 7449851 | NCBI WGS metagenome assembly JACCEA01 (sample SAMN15323453, study PRJNA562643) | freshwater metagenome | isolation source: river surface water | place: USA:Blue River Watershed | collected 2017-08-18 | reverse complement strand
CTGCTGCTGCTGCTGCTGTGGCTGGCACCCAAATAATTTGGGGAATATTATTATTACATGCGCTACTTTTCTGCCTAATCAAAAAAATAAATCTAATCGAAGTAATAATAAGACAAAAGAAACTCGCTCGAGGCGAGCAGAGCTAGCAAGGCGAAGCATAATACAATACCGTGTCCGTGGTTTAACCCAGGTTTCATTAATAATAATTGTACGGCAACATCGGCCGACTTGCTCCTTCAATACAGCTGTTTCTCAACCTTCCTCATGATCCCAGAGATGAAAAAACTGGTCACACCGGTAGTTTTGTTAGCTATTGGTATTGCAGTTGCAATGTTGCCACTTATTCATAGCGAGACCGACATGGTTAGTGATGTCAAACCTTATGTACCACAATCCAACTATAAACAATCAGTGCGATGTACCAAGGATAAAGGTTACAAATATAGAGAAGGTGGTCAAGTAATACGAGAGTCTCAACTTGCTCACGAATTGCTCGGAAATTATTGTGGCATTGAGATTGGCCCTGGTGCTTGCAATCCTTTTGGTCTTTTCACGGTCAGTGTCGGTCTTACCCAAGATATGGATCCAGTGGATTATGAATACTATAAAAATGGTCAAATTAAATATTGTGGAGATTACGCAAGGATTGATGTTCCTGGTGATGCGTTGAATTTGAGTGCCTTTCCAACATCCTCTGTACCCTACGTTTTGAATTCTCATGTGTGGGAACACGTGCCAAATCCCTTGAAAGCGCTCGAGGAATGGGTAAGAGTTGTAACACATACTGGTGTTATTTTTGTCATGGTCCCCGATCGTTGTGCTCTACCAGAAGATTGTGCACGACCAGTAACAACAATGGCTGATCTCATACATTATTATGAGACAAATGCAACTTTAGATAATTTTGTGGATGAATTGAAAAAAATTCAAAATGAAAACAACAGTGACGATAATTATCATCGTGGACATTTTATCGTGTTTACACCTGACTTGTTATTACAAATAATGTTATGGTTCAATGAAAAATATTATGAACAGCATATATCCTTAAGATTGGTTTCTTTCCTCTATATAGACGATAAACTAGGAAATGGTCATCAAATTGCATGGCAAGTATTGAAAGATGAGCAGAGACCTAAAGAGCAGATTGCCATGGCAACATTCCCCAAGTGAAAATTTCCTACCTTGTATTATTGATCTTAAGAAGTTTGGTAGAGAAAAGTGTTCATCGACGAATAGTTCAATCAGCAATAATTTCACCAGCTATTTTGCTTTTTCCAATAATCGAAAGTGATGTTAACATTTTGTATTCAAAACATCCTATGTTCCTTGGTATTGTGTAGTATAGATATTTCTCTATAGCCGTAAAAATGATATATTTGTTAAATTATTTATCATAGCGACATAAACACCCAACTTTCACACAAAACTCAACCATGACGTTGATAATACTGCTAAAATACATACCATTGTTGCTATGCACGAAGGCCTAATACTTAGGTTTTTATAGTAAATTCACATTACCATTCTTGACTGCAAGCCATTGGAAAAGCCAAGCACCTAACGCAAAAACATTAAAAAAAACTTCTATGTACAAATGCGCTGCAAGTAGGATGGAATTCTCACACACACTTTGCCGAAATAAGTATTTACAAAGAATAACAAGAATTAAAACACAATCATACAAACAATCATCTTGTCACACAGACCATAATATATATCAAAGGAAAAGGATATGAAGAAAAGTAGAAATTTGTAAAATCAAGCATAACCCATCAAAAAAACACCAAGAAGCAAATATACAGTAACAGTATAAAAACGAGCTAATGTTTTTAATATCATTTCCAATTTTCGCATATGTACAAACAGGATGATCAAGCTCAATTTACAAATCAACTACATCACATGTGGCAAAGGAAATGGTTTGGGTTTAACAACAACTCCATTTATCGAAGGAGAAGGCATCGATTTGCTGACCAATTTTGTATTTGTTGGAGTAGCACTACGCTTACCATTGGCCAATGCAATACCACCGCTACTTGTTGCAGAACTGTTTCCGCTTGATGATCTCATTGGCAACGTTTTGTTGGCACCTTGATTTGCAGCACCACCTCCAGCAGCTTTTGTCCCAGATGAGGGTGTCACCAAGTGAGTTTTTGGTGCACTCACTGATCGATGTGGAGTATTTGGGGCACTATTTGATGAAGAAACGGGAATATGAGCAACAGCAGGTATAGGTACTTTCTTCACTACAACTGGCGAATTACCCTCCTTGTAAGCAGACGACGGTAACAATTTCGATGGCGATGGTGTAGCAATATGTGCACTCATTGCTTCTTGCTTTAATGCTTGGTAAGCTGGACTATTGGTAATCGATGACGACGCATGATTATTAGAATTATTTCTATTCGGTGTCACCGGGCCGCCACTGCCACTTGCACTACTACTCGTACTACTTCGGCCAGCACTCATAGGTCTACGCTCAGTTCCCACTGACTTTTTTATTGTGTTAGGGGAAGATGGAACAACTATTGGAGCAGACTTGGCTTGTTCTCTTACTGGTACAGAAGTTGCTTGATTATTATTCCCATGCTTAGTTCCTGGTCGACCAGGCGATGGTGATGCCATCAATGGCAACTTCGGAGATAACATTTGCCCCGCACCAGGTTTCGAAGGAGAATCCAGCGATAGAGTTAATCGATTGCAGCCTCCACCGCCAATTTCTTGTTCATCAGAACTACAACTTGCGGTACCCATAGCGTTATTCATAATATTCTGTTTACGAAGCAGTTTATTACGTTGTTCCCATGAGTTTATACCCATACCACCGTATACACGATTACCCAACACATGAGCAAGTACTAATGTCGCACCACGTTTGAGATAAACTGCAACCCCATCAGCTCGACCTGAACTTCCATCAGGATCACCATTCTCCAAAGTTGCCTTCAATCCATAACCTAATCCTGAACCATACAGATTTTCTACACATAGAGTATGACTACCATCATATAAAACACGAGCTTGATCATCTACATCAACTTGCCCTTTAGACATAGAAATACGAATAGAATTACCAGTTGCATCCATAATGGGGAAAATATTCGCAGAATAACCACACGCCCATACAATTACTGCAGCTTCATCAAGAATTTTATCAACAATTGATTGTTTCATACCACCAAAGTTATTAGCATTTCCACCACTGGAAGAGTTATTACTACTACTGTTATTATTATAAGAAGATGTTGTAGAATTTCCTGATGATGATGCCATGGCAATGTTCGACTTGACTTGTAATAAGCGTACTCTGGGCTCTCGATTACTACGGATTGCTTTCCAAAGATCCTTTGCATCGCCACGTATTCCACCAAATGGATTGATTTGACCAGTGACTTTATTGACGCAGATTTGTCCATCTTGATTGTAATGATCATGTTCAGCTTCGGCCTTGGTAGCGTAAAAGACTTTGATTGCGGAACGAAATAATATACAAATACCACTTGGACCAATTTTTATTTTCGTTGGATCATCGTGTTTCTTTTCAAATTCTTCCACACGATTCAACACCATCCATGCCGCTGAGAATGCAGAATGACTTCCACCAATAATAGCAACACGTCCAGTATTTGGTGCACCCGCATATGCGGAACAAGTCTTAGTTAAAATATCTTTCAATTGTTTCACGCCTTGCTCAGTACATACGACATCACTCGAAATGGTCTTCGCATTATACGCAGGATTCGCAAATTTTGGTAGCTTTTGATGTCCACCAGTCGCCAATACCACATGGATGGCATAAACATCATGAGTAGTGGTGCTAGATGTTCCAGTGGCACCAATATCCGTCCCAATCATCGGTGTAGTAGTTGTGGCATATGTTATCTTCCACATTAAAAATTTCCCTGTTGTACTATCGACCACTTTTATCATTTTTTCAACTTTAGTTTCTACCAATATTTTACAGCTATCTGGATATTGATGGGTCAACAACGAGTAAACAACTTGACCAACATCTTTTAAAAAGACACCCACACTTTGCAATGGTCCAGTCTTGTTGCCAATTTTAACAATTTCCTTGGTACTATTCATATTAGAGAGGCGATCCAATATTGTGCCACGCACATGTTCTGGTGGCAAATTATCTGGTTTTTCTTCTAGGACATTAGAAGCAAATTTTGCAATCCATGTATTAGAGTTGATAACATAGTCCTGAAGGCGTCCTCCGCCAAGACGATCCAGTGGTCCTGAATCAAACATAACAACTCCTGCAGACTTTGGCATATTTGAATTACTGCTTGTAGCAGCACTAGTACCAGCGCTACGTGAGGGAGAAGATGGGGTTGATGAAGATGAGTTTGGTTCTGAAAATGTCGTGGGGGTGTCCGCGGCAGCAATGCTGTTTTCTAAGTCTTTCATGAAGTCACTCGTTCGCATTGAGGACCGCAATGGTGAAGTTGCGGCAGAACTTGAGGAACTTGTTCCCGATGGTGACTTAAAAGAGAAGCTACATAATTCTGAGGCAAGGCCTATCCGAACGGCTCTCACAATTATCGAACATCCCGATGGTCCTCCACCAATGATAGCAAGGCGGTAAGGACATTCGTAACTACCCGCGATCACCGGTCCTTTACCACTACCACTATTACTTTTCAATGGTGTATTCACTAATACCTTCGCAGGAGATGATGGCTGTGATGAAGTGCTGCCTCGGCGCTCAGGTGATTTCGGAATAGAAATTGGGTCCATCTGACTGGATCTTGTTGAAGAGAGAGAAGGAGAGAGTATCAAATCGAGTCAACACTCTTCACAAATGATGAAGCAGCAAATGAAATTTTCTGATTAAGGGAATTATAATTTTTGTTGTTTTTTTCTCTTTTGTATGTACTCTTTAAACTGTGGATGTTCCTTTCTTGGACAAAATGAAAATCAAATTATATCTGCCAAAGGAACCTCAAAAGATTGAACGAAAGCCACACCAACCAGATTTTTGTTGACACGTTTATTCCCTGATGTTACCGTTACAATACAGAAGTAATTTCAACAAGCTCATACACATCGTCTCTCTTCTCTGTCGGTGTCAGAACTTTCGCACGCAGCACGGAAAAGAAACGGTCAGAAAACTAAACAAGACCAATTAGGCTACTTCCTATAATAATAATAGCCCTATATGCCTAATTAATTCTGAAACGGTGGTTTCTTGCTTTTACAATATTTATTTTTGCAGAAAATAGGATGCTGTAGAGAGTTCATTTTAAATTTTGTTGCATTCGCTGGTTCAGATTCGTCAGCTAAAATATAGTTTTACTGTACAGAAGCACAAAGCAATAGCCGCTCCTGGTTATTTATTAGAAATGGTGAAGAGTCAACCTGGTTCTTCCTCTTCGAGAGGAGGAAGTATAAGTGGAGGAGGGGGTGGAGGTGGATCATCTGCATTGGATCATATCACCACGATAAAGGGCTTAAAAGAGACTCCACAGCAAATTGCTCTTCGTGCTTTACGTTCCATCACAAAGAGTATAACGGAACATGCTATGATTGAAGATATTCCAAGCGATCTATTGTTCGGGGAAAATATTGATTTACATCGATGGAGTATGATTTTAAAAGATACTGCGATGGAAGAACTTAGTAAGCAGAAAGAGAGTGGCAAGAAGTTTGTCCTTGACACATCTGCAACCACGATACAAGGAATGTTCAAGACATTTTGGACAAAGTATGAAAGCACACTCGGTTTGCTTTATCTGAATATAGCAAATAGTAAACAAGTTACCGATTATGGTCTTACAATTGTTGCTCACAACAGTGCTGAGATGCGATCATTAGATATCTCGGGGTGCACGAATATTACCGATGCAGCTTTACGTGAAGTTGCTTTGCATTGCCCTAAATTGACTAGTTTGAATATCTCGTCTTGTCATAATATCAAAGGCAGTGGTTTGGTGGCAATCGCAGATTGTTGTCCATATGTGAGCAAGTTGAATATATCTAAATGTGGTAATTTGGAAAACTGGAGCTTACAGAAGTTATTCCGAAAAACCACACATTTGGAAGAATTAATTGTCAGTTATTTGCGAGAGATTACAGATGAAGAATTGCGTGTGATGGCAGAACATGCACATGACTTTATGCATTTAGAGGCCATTGAATGTCGAAATGTTACAGATCAAGCTATTCTAAGCATTACGGCCAATTGTAAAGACTTAGATTATGTCGACTTGACCAGGACAGAATTTACTTCAAGAGTTAGTGATGTCACATTGATGGCTCTTGGACAGAAATGCCATTCATTGAGGACTTTGAAGGTGAACAACTGCGACGGAATTACAGATGTGGGTCTTGGGTGGCTCACGGAAGGCTGTAAAGTGATTGAGACATTAGAATTCAGTGGATGTAATAAGGTTAGTCGGCATTTTAGAGTCAAGCACTGTTTTGATGATTAAATTAATTTTGCAAACACAATAGATCACGGATGCAGGCTTGCGCGTACTTGGAAGCACATGCCGTTCTTTAACAGCAATCGATATTTCACAAGCAAAATCTGTAAGTGATATCGGCATTTCCACTTTGTCACGTGGATGTCGACAATTAAAAATAGTAAAGATACCTGGTATTTTCTTTTTGGCTGATCCTCGCCTCTCAACGCCCAATGGTAATGGCAAACCGGAGTTGTGGGAAGAGCTCATTGGTATCCCGTGCATGACTGCGTTTTGTCCTAATATAGAAAGTTTGGATCTTACAGGGTGCTTCCGTTTGAATAAGGCACTCGCTCAATCCCTTCCTATGTTGAAAAGTCTACGTGTGTTAGTGTTAAAAGGATTAAATCAAGCTGTTCCAGCAAGTCTAATTGCTGTTGCGAAGGGATGTCCAACATTGGAAGAACTGACTCTGACTGATACAGGAAAAGCAGTCACCAATGAAGTTTTGGTTGCATTGCAACAATATTGTCGAGACTTGAAAATTCTTATTGCTTGCCGATGTAATGAAATTAAAGGCGCTGGTATCAAGGCAATTAGTCTGATGGAAAAGCTTGAGAAGTTGGATCTTTCGGGTTGCTCACATTTGACCGACTCATCGTTAGTTCATTTATCAGCTATTGGTACCTTACCTAAGCTGACTCACTTGGAATTAACTAATATGCCCAAAATCACTGACTCATTTGTAGCATGGTTTGCAATGAAAGATCACATATTGATTCATTTATCGGTACGATCGACCATGATTTCTCAACGAGCTCTTAATTCTGTAAAAGATCGCTTTCCTAACAGCGATCTGTTGATCAATGCCAATTTTGTTGGATATTGGCCCAAGTTTCGAGTCTTCGATCGTATGATGGTAGGCCACTATCAACGAGTGATAGAAGGACTAGTAAAAATCCAGTCATTTTATCGCAAACATTGTGCCATTGTTCGTGTTCAATTCATTCGTCAACACAACACACTGATTGCTGCTCATGCTTTGTTGCATCGTCTGGCACGTGGATTTATGGCGCGAAGGCGCGTTGCAAAAATCCGTAAACAAAAATATTTGGAACATACTAGTGCAATTGTCATCACTTCTATCTTCCGGATTATTATCCCCAAGAAGAAGTTGAAGAAACTGCGATATCAACAATACATGAAAATGGTTAACGCAAAAGCTTTGATAATTCAATGCGCATACCGGTCTTATCTTGCACGGCTCGTCATAGCTCGAAAGAAGCAAGCTAAGATCGATCGATATAACTATAAGATTCGATGTTGCACGAAAATTCAAAGTATAGGTCGCATGTATTTAGCGAATTGTTACGTCTACAAAGTTAGAGAGTTTCGAAAAGCGATGGAAAGATTGAGCCAAAGAAAAGCAATCGTAATTCAGAGGTACTACCGTGGTTATTGTGGACGTAAGGTGACCAGGTTCTATCAAGATTTGATCGAACGCACAAAAATATTAAGAGATAAATGTGCAAGAAAGATTCAATATCGTTACCGTCGATATCGTACTTTGTGTATTATTGTCAAAAGACAAGAATTAAAGAAAAAACGTTGGGAAATGGCCATCAAGATTCAAAGTGTGATGCGTGGTGCATTGGCAAGGTTACATGTCGCAATTATTCAAATGGAGCACATCACTACACGACGGCGCAATGCTGTCATTTTGATTCAATGTCGTTATCGTGTGTATCAAGCTCGATGTCGTTTCTTTCAAAAGATTAAAGAACGTCGTCGACTTAAAAAGATTCAAAATGATGCGGCAACTATGATCAATCGTTGTTGCCGTATGAAGCTAGCATGGAAGAAAATGATGCAAAAGCGCCGTGAGTATTTACAACGCATGAAAGAAGATGCACAGCGCTTAATTGACGCTGCAACTAAAATTCAAGCATTAATTCGTCGGTTTTTAGGGCGATGTAAATATCTTCGTAAAATTAAGGAAGTAAAAGGGAAATGGAAAGAACTATATGATGAGAAGAAGAAAAAGAGATTCTTTTATAACAAATTGACTGGTGAAATTCGTTGGCGAATTCCACAAGATTTGTTGGACTTAATTCCTCATCCACAATGTGATAATTGTACAATGATTGAAGCAATTATTGAATGTCAAGTATGTAATGAAATCTTTTGTGGAGAGTGTTTCCATAAAGTACATGCAGGTGGTCGCAGAAAAGAACATAATTACCGTGCCATGTATGACTTTTATGGCAAACGGTTAGATTATGGTGATGGTATATTCCCATGCCAATGGCCAACAGAAGTCATACAAGATGAAATCCAAGGTTGGATGTTACGTATTGCACCACATCGACAGCCATATCGTATTTATAAAGCAAGCGGATGGGAAGAATATCATTTTAGTGAAGAAGAAGTTTTACAAAGTCAACCACAAAGTATTTTACGTAAAAATTTCAATCAAGAACGTGTTCATAATTCCATGAGAAATGCTATGCCAAAGATATTTTACTTTAATCGTAAGACTTTTCAATCAACTTATGATTTACCACCCGAGGTTGCTGCGGAACAATATCAAGAATCAATCGTAGCAAATGACCTCGTCTTGCCAAGAAGTGCAGCGTATTCAAGCGGAGGTGCAATGGGCAGTAACGGGGCTTTTGGGAGTACTGGAGGACCTGCTGTATTCAGTGAAACTTACTATGGAAATAGTGCTCGAGCGGGAACTGCATCAGGTAGCAATGGATATTATCCACCTTATCCTCCTTATTCCGCCGGTTTTGCTGGTTCGATGCCTGGTACCGCTGGCAGTTCGATGCCTGGCACTGCAGGTGCGGAGGGGCAAGATTACAGTCAATTGGGCTATTATGATTCCGAGGGTAATTGGGTTTGGTACAACAACAACTTTAACAATGCTCAGAACTTCGATTCTACTTACGGAAACACTCCATATACAGCGAATAATTATCCAACCACGCCATTTAGTCAAACGACAGCTGGCGATGCTTTCGGACAGAGTCCATACTCAATGTACCCCTACGACACACCTGGTAGTGCTCCAGAAAGTGCTGGAATTGCAGCAAATGGCTACTATAATGATCCTAACTACGCAAACTATGGTGGTTACGATCAAAATGGTGGCTACTATGACCAATTCGGTGGCTACTATGATGCCAATGGATACTATTACCCACCTGCTACTGCTGATGGTGCTCCAAGCACTCCTTATAAAGATAATAGTGGTGTCCCTGAAAGTGCCAGAAGCAGCGGAGGTGGTAGTTCCAATATATATGGTACCCAAGGGTCTTTCGCCTCAAATGCGACACCCCGACGCGCTGCTCGTCGAGCCGGTTACCCTTCTAAGTCACCAATGTCTACAATTCCACATGCAAGTATGGATGAAGCTAGCTTGGAGAATGATGATAGTGATGATGAATCTTCTTCTGCTTCTTCATCTATAGTGCGTGGAAAGAAAAGTCAAAATGCTTTGCCACCGATTAGAAAAGGTTCAAATGGCCAAGCACCTCCAGCCAGGAGACGATCTGTGTCATTTGAAGACGAGCGTTCTTCTCAGGACTTTCGACAGCGTACATCTTCGTTTGAAGTGGCCTCCTCTCAAAGCGATGGTTATGATTCATCAATCATGCGCACGACAGAATTGGACAACACATCACAAGATGGTTATGTTGCTAGTGATGGACAAAAATACAATTTTTCTCATAATGAAGATGATGAGGATGAATATGAAGAATAAATGGAGTATTTTCAGTTTTTCTTTTAAATTTGTACATAGTAACTGTAATTATTGTAAATTTTACACTATTAATCGCTTAACTATTCAGCATTAACGTGTGAAATTTTTCGACACAACGATAAAAATCACACAAGATGATTTGTAGCGACACAATAACCTTATGGTTGGATACTCGCCACGATCATCTTACGAAAGACCATCATTTTTCTTCCATCCTTGCTTTGGAGGTATGTACAAAATCGTTGTGCTGTCTGTGTGGCAGCCGGCAAACCAAGATAAATCTTTTGCATTACCATCTGTGGTATTTTGGTTCAAGACATGAATATTGTTGTATATGGAATCATCCGGTACTGCAGTGTCCATGATACACTTCGCACTATTTTGAGAAGTTGCTGGGTAGATTGTGTGATAGATCGTCTTGGTTGTTTTCATAATATTTTGAGCAATTTCAGCCTTTAACTGACGATCTTCTGTGGTGTCTGCCGCAGCAGGAAGACGCCAAAGTTCTAATGTTTCACGCATATCTGGTTGGATGCGTTGAATGTCTCGGGAGTTCTGCATGAGCACGGCCAAAAGATTCGATTAAGGAAAATAATTTGCTTTCACAAAGAAATGAATCAAACCTTAAAATAGTGCTGGGCCTCTTCAAACATGGACTTTTCAGAATATCTCTTCCCCAGCCAATCTTGGTATTCTAGACCCGGAAAAATGCGTGAAACCCACAAGTAAAGAAGCACCAAAACAACTACTAACCATGGTTACGTGGCTCTAAAACTTCCAATTCATGCAATATCGCAATGTGCGCTTCGGCAATCGGACCTGCCGATGATCGCATGATTTGTTTGTCTTTCGTGAATTCTGCTTTTCCATTGTTTTGTTTCTATAAAGACCAAATGACAGCAGATCAACACTTCAATCAAAAATTATTAATCAAACTGTACTTACATAAAACTCTTTGATTAATCCATGAAAATAACTCAACATCTCATTGTGCTCGACTTCGTTTTTGCAACATACAAAGGCCTCTCTTAGATGGTGTTGAGCTTTCCAAAGGTCCCGCAATGCTAATGCCAGCTGAGCCGTAATAGATGCTTTTTTATTCGCAGCTGCACCAATCGCAGTATCCCCAATTGCTTCTGCAATTAATGGTGAACAAAGACCAAGATAAATTCTGCTTAATAAACAATGTGACGAACGCTTTCTCAATCGTTGTCGTTCACTCTCTTCATAAATATAAGTTTGTCGATTTTTTTCTCGTTCTTTTAAAAAGATCGGTAGCATAACTGGGGACATACGTTCAATTTTTCGTTGATACGCAAGATCATTTGGCAAAATATTGGTATCAATAATCTTGGCGCTGTCACTCATATTACAAGCATTTTCATAACAAAATGCTGCACGATCAAAAACATCCAAAGCATAAAAGACTTCACCACATTCATAATAACAAGCGGAAGGATTCACATCATCTTTTGCTTTTTCCATTAATTGAAGAACATGCTGTAATTTGCGATCCAGTGCTTTTTTGACCTTTTCTGCTTTTAATTCTTGATCATATTCCATTTCTTTGATCATTTGACTTGTTAACTTCTTTTTTGTACCATTACCAGTGGGAACCTTTCGTTCTCTTGTGCCAGGAGTATCTGCAGTACCTTGCTGCACGGGTGGCTGCTTGCTCCCCTGAGACACAGATAATGAAGGCGCTAAACTGGCATTGACACTGGCAAGGTCTTTCGCCAAAAGAGCAACTTGTGAACCAGAAGCAGCGGAGAGAGAGCAATCGGCGTTTGATTGGGCAGAGAGACTGCCTGCAATTGAAGCACCACCATGTAGCTTTGGGAGAGAAGAGGATTTACCAGATTTGGTGGATTTTGCACTATTTCGTCGACTTCCACCGGGTTGTGTCCCTTGTCCCCCACCTCTACCAGTCGAGGGCAGGTGAGTACCGTTGCGCATTGTCACCGTTGTTGTGCCACTTTGCCGATTTTCTTGAATAGATCCTCTACTTTTGCCTAAACTATCCTGGCGAATCAAAGGTGGGAGAGAGTCCACCGATGCCATCTTCATCTCATTGCTGCTGCCAGCCAAAGATCTACTGTCCTCTCCTAACAAACTACGATATCCACTCCGAGGAATGCCATCGACTTTGAACGGCATCTTCTTGTGTTTGATGATATCGCCGATGGCCATAGCACGACGAATAAAGTCACTACGGCCTAGAATATCTGTGAACTCTTTTACATCGTTTTTATCACGCAAATCTTCCATATATCGACGAATTTCTCCTAAACGAATCTTGCGCTCAGAGAGAGTCTCGTCACGAGTCTTTGCAGCGGTTGGAGCATCCGCAGATAGATCAGTACCAGCCACAGGAAGGAGAGGAAGAGAATGACAAGAGACTTCTCGAAGAGAATCTTCATCGCCAATACTGGCGGAAACTTGCAACACACGTTCATCCCACTCTCCATCATCTTCGCACTCGACGTCATCTTCGTCAACTTCTTCATCGTCTACTTGATTATCCTCACCTTCAACCTCATCACCATCAACCTCATCATATATTTGCTGACTCTGTTCCGAGAATAAAGTTGTCGATTTCCTGCCATCTTCTACATTACATGCCAATTGGTCGAGAGATTTCTCTTGTGAAATAGCCTCACCTTCAACACCACCAAAGGATTCAGAATCAGTCAAGACTTTCTTTTTAGTTTCCAATGATATTGTATCCTCACCAATGCGTCTCTCTTCATTCATGGTTTCAGTATCTCCTGCTTCTCCTCCTTCTTCCTCCACTTCTTCCTCAAGAGTTTTTTTGGGACCGATGTAATCATAACCATCCGTATTGGCTTCTTTGGCAGATGAGAAGTCTGTCTCATTTATATCAGTTAATAGCAGCTCTTTATCATCTTCGTCATTTGAACAGATTGTAGAGTTGTGTTCCAAAACGCTGATATTTGGAGTGGTTTCATCTCCTCCATAATAATCACTGCATTGTTGTTGTGTACAATTGGTGACATCGTTAATTCTTTCTCCCTCATCAAAAGAACTTTCACAAATTGAAGGCATCCCATCATGTATTGCTCCCATTTGTTGATGGATTGGATAATTACGATCTGAATTATTAGAAAATGTGCTAGCTTCATCTGATGCAGCAGAGTTTGTCGGTGCCATCGAGTGACTCTCATTCGAATCCTCATCAATCTGCCCGAGCATGGAAAGCATTTCAGAAGGACGCAGCATCTTCCAATCTCCTCATTAGGTGACGCATACTGAGACTCTTATCGTGAATATGGAAAATGGAACGCTTGCTCAGACAACAATATGTACAGTATGCACATCCATTTTTACAACTTACATGAAAGGTAACCGTTGCATTTAAAAGATATATTATGGTATAATTAAATATTAACCTATGTCTTAGTCAGCCGTTACACCGGCCATTACACGCGCCAATGCTTTGCTTCTTCATTTTACAATAGGTCGGGAGTCATCTCATCTTGCACAATATCACGAAATTGATTGAGTTAATTGAATGCATCTTAATCACGCTGACTAATTTTCCGTGTCAAACAACTGGGAGAGATTGAATCACAATCATGAGTGAAGAGCATAAAGGTGGGGATGCCCACGCAACACATGATGAAGGAGACAGTTCGCATTATTCCTCTGTAGAATTGGCCGGTTCCTATGAAGGAGAATATCAGCATGGTAGATTTCATGGCAAAGGAACGTATACGCTGCATGGTAGTCGTTATGAAGGCGGTTTCAGTGACGGACAGTTTCATGGTGAAGGAACGTTGTTCGTTAAGAATGGATACTATCAAGGTTTATGGAGGCAGGGCAGGCTAGTTGATGGCGGCTTTATCTTTGGAGATGGTTTACAGCATCGCAAGATTGGTTACAAGTATTGGGATTACTGTTCTCGCTATGATCGCCGGTTCTATCAAGAGATTAAAGATGGTCTCCCCGTAGGACAGCGATTACGAGAAGTTACTGCTCATAAGCATGCGAATGACTTACCCACTGGTTGTTATGATACCATTGATGGATATTATGATGTTAAAAAACACGCAGTCTATTCTTATACCACAAATGAAGTCATTCGTACGCCAGGACATGAGGAGATTGACTTCATCCTCTCTCATTGCCGTGTTGGCAAGTAATCATCTAGATTGAGTGTAATTAATCGAGTAGCATGGATATTTCCGAGTGGCAAAATGTTTATTTCGGTCTATTCTTCCTCGGATGATGTAAATTTGCAAGTTCTAGTGATCGCCAGAGCCAGTATTGTAGTATAGTTGTTGTGAATTGCACTTCTTTTTTTTTCTAGAATTATCTCCTACGTACACATCACACAATTATTTTTGATTATTAGTGAATGTATGCATATGTATAGATCAATGGACAGAGATAGTGATGTGTATAAAATAGGGTAGTCACGTCCAATTGAAGTTTAGTAGTTAGTTGTGATTTAGAGTGCGCAGATGCATAATAGCAGCTTGTTGATGTTTTTCGCAATATATTTTTTCTATGCTTAAATTGCATGTTGTAGTATCCTCTCTTTGTCTTTGTTGCGAATTTGAAGCGAATCCGTTATATTATCAAGATTTACTGTGCCAATTGGAAACTGATCACAGAAGGATGATACTCTATTTTTGCGGCAAGCGAGAGGATGATACGACTTAGCAATATTTACATAATATTGTTGTATGTAATTGTATGTGCAGATGGAATTACATGTATTTGGAGCGAACATATGTGGAGATAAGTGTAATCAACTCAAAATGTTATGGGAATGCCACGAAATGTTCATATGTTGTATATATGTTTAGACGCTGTCAATGTAAAGATATCTAACCATCAAGGAGAAAATACTACTCTTAATACTTTTATTGATTAGTTATTTAACTTGAATTGGACATGCAAGGACGTTTATAAGTCGAAAGTATTGATCAATATACTTTTTCTCTGTACATTAGAATTAATTCAATAAGTTCGGAGTTAGAAGTACCCGCCGCTAGAAAGTAACGGTCGCACACACGCCGCAGGCCCGAGCCCCCGCAGCAGCAGCAGGCAGGAGAGGCGAAAAAGCACAATAATCCTAATATAGTAGTAACAGTATGGAGTACGTAATCATACTATTAATTGCTAATTTCTAACGGAAAAGTGAATTTGAGCCAGAATAATGAACATATATGTCAATCTGATTGGCTGAAGTGGAGTTGATAATTGGTTTCCCAAAAAGTAGTAATGGCGGAACACAATAAATACTTGGACGATGACGATGACAGCTCAATCGGGTCAAATGGAATTGACATTCATGAAATTGTTCGAACTCACAATCTGGCGGAAGTGAAAATTGCCATTGCAAAAGATCGTCCTCGCTTGATTGCTGCCAAGG
>JACCEA010702849.1_pt1 | contig 15592 bp, 13 predicted proteins | sample 7449851 | NCBI WGS metagenome assembly JACCEA01 (sample SAMN15323453, study PRJNA562643) | freshwater metagenome | isolation source: river surface water | place: USA:Blue River Watershed | collected 2017-08-18 | reverse complement strand
GCTAAATAATTGTTTTCATTAGCACCTTTTCCTTTATAAACAATAGTTTCATCAAAATCTTTAGTATCTAAAGTTAAAGTTAAATCATAACCATTTTTCAAAAACATTGTTGTCCCTTCGTTTCCATCATTCAAACGGTATAAGCCTCCATCTTTTAAAGCTTCAAAAGTGGTTTGAAATTCCCCTTTTTTATTAATTCCTACTTTTTGCTTAAATGTTCTACCTGAAGAAATGGTAATCGTATCTGAAAATCTATTGGTGATTTTAACGTTTAATGAAACGGTATTAGGTGTATTTTGAGCAAAACCAGAAAAAATTGCTACAAAAAACAAAAAGAATGCTTTTTTCATGTTTTAAAAGTGTTATTTATTGTATCAAATCTATTAAAATTAAACGAATAAAATTAATATTTGTTACTACATTTGCAAAAAATTTCAAGAAATGTACAGAAGTCATAACTGTGGTGAATTAAACGCTTCACACATCAATACAGAAGTTACCCTTGCAGGTTGGGTTCAAAAATCGAGAGATAAAGGTTTTATGATTTGGGTCGATTTACGTGACCGTTATGGTGTTACCCAATTAATTTTCGACGAACAAAGAACTGATAAAACCGTTTTTGAAAAAGCAAAATCGCTTGGAAGAGAATTTGTTATTCAAGTAAAAGGAACTGTTATTGAGCGCGAATCAAAGAACCCAAATATGGCAACGGGTGAAATTGAAATTTTAGTTACCGAACTAACAATTTTAAACGAAGCACAATTGCCTCCATTTACTATCGAAGATGAAACCGATGGTGGTGAAGACATTCGTATGAAATATCGTTATTTAGATATCAGAAGAAATCCGGTTAAAAACAACTTATTGTTCCGTCATAAAGTTTCGATGGAAGTTAGAAAATATCTTTCTGACCAAGGTTTTTGCGATGTAGAAACGCCATATTTAATTAAATCTACTCCAGAAGGCGCACGTGATTTCGTTGTACCAAGTAGAATGAACGAAGGGCAGTTTTATGCACTTCCACAATCGCCACAAACATTCAAACAGTTGTTGATGGTAGGTGGTATGGATAAATATTTCCAAATTGTGAAATGTTTCCGTGATGAAGATTTACGTGCTGACCGTCAACCAGAATTCACACAAATCGACTGTGAAATGGCATTCGTAGAACAAGAAGATATTTTAAATATGTTTGAAGGTTTAACACGTCATTTACTAAAAGAAATCAAAGGAATTGAAGTAGAAAAATTCCCAAGAATTACTTACGATTACGCAATGAAAACCTACGGTAATGACAAACCAGACATTCGTTTTGAAATGAAATTTGGCGAGTTAAATGCGGTAGCCCAACATAAAGATTTTCCAGTATTCAATTCAGCTGAATTAGTTGTTGGAATCGCTGCGCCAGGTTGCGCAAATTATACAAGAAAAGAAATCGATGCTTTAATTGATTGGGTAAAACGGCCACAAGTTGGAGCTTCGGGAATGGTATATGTAAAATGTGAAGAAGATGGAACTTTTAAATCATCAGTAGACAAATTCTACGATCAAGAAGATTTGAAAAAATGGGCTGAAATTACCAATGCAAAACCAGGTGATTTAATTTTAATTTTATCGGGTAATGCAAATAAAGTAAGAACGCAATTATCAGCTTTAAGAATGGAAGTTGCTACTCGTTTAGGTTTGAGAAAATCAGACGAATTTGCTCCATTATGGGTAGTTGATTTCCCATTATTAGAATGGGATGAAGAAAGCGGAAGATATCACGCGATGCACCATCCTTTTACGTCTCCAAAACCAGAAGACATGGCATTAATTGAAACAGAACCTGGAAAAGTTCGTGCTAATGCTTATGATATGGTATTAAACGGAAACGAAATTGGTGGCGGTTCTATTCGTATTCACGACAGAGAATTACAATCAAGAATGTTTGATTTGTTAGGTTTTAGCAAAGAAGAAGCACAAGCGCAGTTTGGTTTCTTAATGAGTGCTTTTGAATTTGGAGCACCACCACACGGAGGTTTAGCTTTCGGATTGGATAGATTAGTTTCTATTTTAGGTGGACAAGAAACGATTCGTGATTTTATTGCTTTCCCTAAAAACAACTCAGGAAGAGATGTAATGATTGATGCGCCTTCAACTATTGATGAAGCACAATTACAAGAATTACACATTAAATTAAGATAAGATGAAAAAGGTTCTAATTGTACTTATCCTTATTATTGTTGGATTTATTTCGTTTGGATACATTCAAAAACACAACGGATTAAATGGCGACAAATGGATTGGAATTGGAATTTTACTCGTAACTTTTGTCTTAATGCCTTTGTTTTTATATTCAAGATTTAAAAATAAAGAAACTAGAGAACGAATGTTAAACTTAGGTTTAAAGAAAAAAGAAGATACTGATAATCAGTAATTTTGAAATATTTTTAACTTTTTCTTGTTTGTGTTGTAAATAAGTATATCTTTGATAATTATTAATTTTTTACAATACACAATGAGAACAGGTAAAGTTAAGTTCTTCAATGAATCAAAAGGTTACGGTTTTATTACTGATGATGAAACTGGAAAAGACATTTTCGTACACGCTACTGGAATGAAAGTTGAATCTTTAAATGAAGGAGACAGCGTAAGTTACGAAGAAGAAGAAGGAAGAAAAGGTAAAGTAGCTGCTCAGGTAGTAGTTATCGAATAATATATAATATTTTTTGATTACCTAGAAAGACAAAGTCCCGATTTAATCGGGACTTTTTTTATTGGCAAGAAACAAAAAAAGGACTACATTGCTGCAGTCCCCTTTCACTTAACAAACTTTATTTTACTTAAATAAATACTTAATTCCAAACATCATATTCCCTTTTGGCATTGGAATCATTCCTGATTCAATATAATCTGCATTAAAAATATTGTTAGCAAACATAGATAGTTCAAACGCTTTTATTCTATAACTAACATTTGCATCATAAACATTATAGCTCATTCCTGCTGTACGCTCTACATAACGATAAGCAAAAGTTGTATTTAAACCTTTAAAGAAGTTAAATTGTAAACTACTTGTGAATTGATGTTTCATCGAGTTAATAGAATATTGAGAAAAATTAGCTTCACTTGCCTTTACATCGTTATCTAAATAAGAATAACCTAACTGAATTTTTTGTGGTAAATTATTTATTGTGAAAAAGTAATCAGCTTGCGCTTCATATCCTTTTGTATTTACACTTTGAATATTTTGTGCTTGCCAAGCATCTGTTGTGTTTTCACGAACATAATCGATTAAATTATCAGCATCACGATTAAAAGCAGCTATCGATATATTGAATCTATCACTCATATATTTAAAACCAACTTCTTGTGAAAAAGCTTCTTCTGTATTTAAGTCGGGATTGCTTATGGTTACAGGAGAAGTATAATATAAATTGGTATATGTAGGAACTCTATAAGAAGTCCCAATATTTCCGTAAGCTCTAAATTTATCTGAAATTTTAACTCCTATATCTAAACCTGGAAAAAATTGATTATCAAAATCTGAAAAATAAGAAGCCGAAATTCCAGGAGTAACATCTAAAATGTTGTTGAAAAATTGGAAACGATGTTCTAAAAATAAACTCGCAATTTCTCTTTGATTATCTCCTAAACGATTACTTGATATGTAATATTTAGAAAACTCAACCCCAAAACCAGTTGTTCCTAACGTTGATTGATACGAACCGTTTAATTCAGCAGCAACTTTATTAGTAATATGTAAATTTCTATATGTTAATGGGGTATTTCTAACTAATAAATATAAATCCTGGTTTCTGCGCCAATAAATTCTTGGTTTCCATGTAAAATTTCCGCTTTTAATTACCGTTGAAAGACCTATTAAACTTGCTTGAGTTTCTTCATATTGATCAATATAGTTGGTAAAACCATAAAACCCGTTTGCACCAAATTTTCTTTCTGAATAGCTTGTTAGTAATTCAATTGGTAATTTATTTTTATTGAACTGACTTTTTAAAACATAATTAGTATTATCAAAATCAGTATTATAACGATATCCATCTGAAAAGTTTTTTGAAAAATGTACAATATGACTACTTTCTTCCAGATTTACAGTTCCAGTAACTTCTGCAATAAATTGATCAAAAGAACCACCTTGTACTTTAGCAATTAAAGAATTTTCATCAACATCTTTCGTTACAATATTAATTGCTCCAGTAAAAGCATTTTGACCAAAAATACGAGCAGCAGGACCTTTAATCACTTCAATTCTTTTTATAACTTCAATTGGTAAAGCCAAATTCATAGTATGATGACCCGTTTGAGCATCATCTACTTTTATACCATCTATTAACAACAATGTTTGATCAAAACTTCCGCCTCTTATATATAAATCCGATTGCATTCCGTTTACTCCTTGTCTACGCACATCAATTCCTGCAATTTGTTGTAAAGCATCGGCAACATTTGTCACACCTAATTTTTTAATATCTTCAGCAGTAACAATTTGAATGGTTCTTGAATTTTCTTTAAAAGGCAAATCGATACGAGAAGATGTAATGACTGCTTCTTTTAGTGAATCTGTTTTAAGTTCATTTTCCTGAGCATTCATAGTTAATACAAACATTAGCAAGGGAACTAAATAATATACTTTTTTCATTTATTCGATATTGGGTTATTTAAAACGGTGCAAAAGTCGTAACTTTCCGGATGATTAAAATAGTCCAGTTTTAAAATGATAGATAGTCCGGTTAGTTTGGTATTAAAAGAACTTATTCAATTTGATAAAACAAGTGCTACTTCGGTATATATTCAAATTGCACAGCAAATAATAAATGCGATTCAAAGAGGCTATTTAAAAGAAGGAACAGCATTGCCTGGCACTAGAATATTTAGCCAATTATTTAGCATCCATCGGAATACTGCGGTTGCCGTTTATGAAGAATTAGGAGCTCAAGGTTGGGTAGAAATCATTCCAAATAAAGGTGCTTTTGTTTTATTTCCAAGATCAAAAACAGTTACTATCAAAGCAAGTACTAACAAACTAAACGATGCATATAGTTATCCTATAACGACAGGATTTCCTTTTGAAACTTCGTTTCACTTGGCATCAACACAAGAATTTTCAGAAGCAAAATACATTTTAAACGATGGTCAACCCGATTTACGATTGCATCCTATTCACGAATTTTCGAAATGGTATGGCACATCAATGAAGCGAAAATCATTGATTTCAAAATGGAACAATACATCAAAAAACAGCTATTCTATGTTTGAAAATCAATTGTGTAATTTTTTAAATGCAACTCGAGGTTTTCATATCAAACCTACAAATTTAATCAGTACTCGAAGTACCGAGATGAGTTTGTATATCATCTCGCAACTTTTAATTCGTAAAAAAGACGTTGTTTTGGTTGGTAATTTGAGTAATTATAATGCCAATATGATTTTTCAAGAAGCTAGAGCCGATATTAAAACCATCCCCGTTGATGAAAATGGATTAGACATTAATTACATAGAAAAACATTTTACAAAAGGCAAAATTCGATGTGTTTATGTCTGTTCTAATCGCGATTATCCTACTACAAACACTTTGTCTGCCGAACGAAGATTACAACTTTTACAACTTGCTAAGAAATATCAATTTGCCATAATTGAAGACGATTTTGATTATGATTTTCAACTCGACGGTTCCGCTATGTTGCCTATGGCAAGTTCAGATGGAAATGGAATGGTGATTTATCTTGGAAAACTGGGGCAATCACTATTTCCAAGTTTTCAAACCGGATTTGTAGTGGCTCCTGAAAATTTGATTTTGGAAGCCAAAAACTATTTACAAATGTTAGACAAGCAGGGCGACTTAATTCAAGAACAAGTGCTTTCGGAATTAATATATGAAGGTGAAATTCATCGTTTACTAAAAAAGAATACCATCATTTACAAAAAAAGAAGAGATTTTGCTTGCGAATGTTTGAAGCGTTATTTCAATGAAGCTATTCAATTTAAAAAGCCTTCGGGTGGATTAGCCATTTGGATTGGATTTAACCCTTCCATATCATTAATTCAACTTGCGGAAGAAGTATCGAAATTAGATGTCTTTCTACCGAAGACCATTCTTTATCAAGATAAAAATACATGCGCCATTCGTTTTGGATTTGGTCATTTGAATGAAGAAGAAATTGAAATTGTAGTAAGTAAATTAAATCTTGCATACAATTCAATCACAAAGTAATAAAACAAAAAAAGTCCCGCAAATTGCAGGACTTTTTACTATAAATCTTATTGTCTTAGTCAGCTAAAACAATAATCTTGTTTTCATTCATTTCGATGGTACCTGAATTAATAGGTAACCAATACGTTTGCTCATTTACTTTGTTGAATTTAGAAACGAATTCTTTTTCAATTTTAATGTTTTGAGCATTGATTTTCACGTTTCCTTTTGCTAACAATGAAACAATAGGCGCGTGATTATTTAGCATTTGAAACTCACCGTTAACTCCAGGAACTGCTACCGAAGTAACTTCTCCTTTAAACAATGTAGCTTCTGGTGATACTATTTCTAAAATCATATTTCTTAGTGATTAGTGAATAGTGATTAGTGATTAGCAAGTAACTGAATACTGTGACTAAACACTGAACACTGAATTATGCTTCTGCTAACATTTTTTGTCCAGCTTCGATAGCTTCTTCGATAGTACCTTTAAGGTTGAACGCTGCTTCTGGTAAGTGGTCTAATTCACCATCCATAATCATGTTAAATCCTTTGATAGTTTCTTTAATATCAACCAATACTCCAGGAATACCTGTAAATTGCTCCGCTACGTGGAAAGGTTGAGATAAGAAACGTTGTACACGACGAGCTCTAGCAACTGCTAATTTATCATCTTCTGACAACTCTTCCATACCTAAGATAGCAATGATATCTTGTAGTTGTTTGTATTTTTGAAGAATTTCTTTTACTCTTTGAGCACACTCATAGTGGTCTTTCCCCAAAATTTCTGGCGTTAAAATACGAGAAGTAGAATCTAGTGGATCTACCGCTGGGTAAATACCTAACTCAGCAATTTTACGAGATAATACTGTTGTTGCATCTAAGTGAGCAAACGTTGTTGCAGGAGCCGGGTCAGTTAAGTCATCCGCAGGAACGTATACTGCTTGTACAGATGTAATAGATCCTTTTTTAGTTGAAGTAATACGCTCTTGCATCGCTCCCATCTCAGTTGCTAAAGTAGGTTGGTATCCTACCGCAGATGGCATACGACCTAAAAGTGCAGATACCTCAGAACCTGCTTGTGTAAAACGGAAGATGTTATCAACGAAGAAAAGTACGTCTTTTCCTTGTCCATCTCCTGCTCCATCACGGAAATATTCAGCAATTGTTAAACCTGATAAAGCAACACGTGCACGTGCTCCTGGTGGCTCATTCATCTGACCGAATACGAAAGTAGCTTTAGAATCTTTCATTAATTCTTTATCTACTTTTGATAAATCCCATCCTCCATTTTCCATAGAGTGCATGAATTCATCACCATATTTAATAATTCCTGATTCTAACATCTCTCTTAAAAGGTCATTTCCTTCACGAGTTCTTTCTCCTACACCAGCAAATACTGATAAACCACCGTGACCTTTTGCAATATTGTTAATCAATTCTTGAATCAATACTGTTTTACCTACTCCAGCACCACCAAACAATCCAATTTTACCTCCTTTTGCATAAGGCTCAATTAAGTCGATTACTTTAATACCGGTAAATAAAACTTCAGTAGAAGTTGATAAATCTTCAAATTTTGGAGCTGGTCTGTGAATTGGCAAACCACTTTCACCTACTTTTGGTAAGTCTCCTAAACCATCGATAGCATCACCTATTACATTAAATAAACGTCCGAAAACTTCACCACCAATTGGCATTTGAATTGGAGCACCAGTAGCAACTACTTCAGCACCTCTAGACAAACCGTCTGTAGAGTCCATAGAAATAGTACGAACTGTATTTTCTCCAATGTGAGATTGAACTTCTAATACTAATAAAGTACCATCTTTTTTAGTGATTTCTAATGAATCGTAAATTTTAGGTAACTCAGCATTTGCATCATTAAACACGACGTCAACAACTGGTCCGATAATTTGTGCAACTTTTCCTGTGATTCTAGACATTGCTTATGTATTTATTTAATAGCTAATTAATGTTGAAAAAATGATATATTTTTCCGAGTGCAAAGATAGTTTTTTCTAAAACAATTTTGCAATTTATTTTTTGAATTTTTTGCAACAAAAAAGCGAAATCTTCCAATTTCGCTTTTAAAATGTTATTCTACGGTAACGGATTTTGCCAAATTCCTAGGTTGATCTACATTACAACCTCTTAAAACTGCAATATGATAGGACAATAATTGCAACGGAATCGTTGTTAACAGAGGTGTAAATGGCTCATTAGTTTCTGGAATTTCAATTACATGATCAGCTAAAGCTCTAACTTGTGTATCGCCTTTAGTTACCACCGCAATAATTTTACCACTTCTAGATTTTATCTCTTGAATGTTACTTACTACTTTATCATAATGACCTTTATTTGGAGCAATAACAATAACTGGCATATGTTCGTCAATTAAAGCAATTGGTCCATGTTTCATTTCAGCAGCTGGATAACCTTCTGCATGGATATATGAAATTTCTTTTAATTTTAAAGCTCCCTCTAAAGCTACTGGAAAATTATAACCCCTACCTAAATACAAACAATTAGTTGCATCTTTATAGCTTTCAGCAATTTGCTTTGCTACTTCATTTGTTAATAATGCCTCTTGTACTTTTTCTGGCATAATTTCTAGCTCCAATAAATAACGTTGGTATTCTGAATTATTCATGGTACCCTTAGCTTTAGCCAAACGAAGAGCTAATAATGTTAGAATGGTAATTTGAGTTGTAAATGCTTTTGTAGAAGCTACTCCAATTTCTGGACCTGCATGTGTATAAGCACCTGCATGCGTTTCACGAGAAATTGATGAACCTACTACATTACAAACTCCAAAAACAAAAGCTCCATTTTCTTTAGCTAATTTGATTGCTGCCAAAGTATCTGCCGTTTCACCTGATTGTGAAATTGCGATAACAACATCGTCTTTATTAATGATTGGATTTCTGTATCTAAATTCAGATGCGTATTCAACTTCAACTGGAATTCTTGAAAATTCTTCAATAATATATTCCGCAACTAATCCAGCGTGCCAAGAAGTACCACATGCCACAATAAGAATTCGTTTAGCATTTAAAAATTTTTCTAAATTATCTTCAACACCAGACATTTGGATAATTCCTTTGTTTGCCAGAAGTCTTCCACGGTAAGTATCTTTGATTACGCTTGGTTGTTCGTAGATTTCTTTCATCATGAAATGATCATAACCTCCTTTTTCAATTTGCTCCAAGTTTAACTGCAGTTCTTGAATGTAAGGATCAACCAATGAATCGTCTTTAATTTTTCTAACTTTTAACGGTTTGTGTAAACGCACAATTGCCATTTCTTCATCTTCCAAATAAATGGCATTTGATGTATACTCAATAAATGGTGTTGCATCTGAAGCGATAAAAAATTCATCTTCACCAATTCCAATTGCCAAAGGACTTCCTAAACGCGCCACAATAATTTCATCTGGCTTTTCAACATCAATTACTGCAATTGCATAAGCCCCAATAACTTGATTTAAAGCTATTTGAACAGCCTTACCTAGTTTGCAATTCTCTTTTTTCTTAACTTCTTCTATTAAGTTTACTAATACTTCTGTGTCGGTATCAGATTTAAAAGTGTAACCCCTTTTAATTAACTCTTGCTTTAATGGTTCATAATTCTCTATAATACCATTATGAATAATAACTAACTTTCCTGAATTTGAAAAATGAGGATGCGAATTTACATCATTAGGAACTCCGTGAGTTGCCCAACGCGTATGCCCCATGCCTATTTTCCCGAAAATTGTTTTATCGTTTTGGGCCTTCATTTCTAAATCAGAAACCTTCCCTTTGGTTTTAGATAATTTTAAATCCTTACCATCGTATAAAACAATACCTGCACTATCATAGCCTCTATATTCTAATCTATGTAATCCTTTAATAATTACTGGATATGCATCTCTATGACCAATATAACCTACAATTCCACACATATACTACTAATTAGGTTTAGTGAAAAAAATCTCAAGTTTTAATTTTTTATCTTGAGGTACTGAACTACCCATTCCGTATAAAACTGTCCCAAGAGGGTTCATTACAGAAGAAAAAGGTAAAAATTTAACTGATTCTGAGCCTATATTAAATGGAGTTTTTAAGAATGCGTTACTTGAAACATTGATGTCTTCGGTAACTGAAAGACCTAATCTAATATTTTTTCTTAAATCTTCATTGTCACTATTCAATAACCTATTAATATGTTCTGTAATTCTTATCTTATAATACACCCCTTTATCATTTTCATCTAATTTTATAATACCACTAAATGTAAATTTATTTCTCTTTAGATCTGTAACAACAGAACCATCTAAATTGTAGTCTGCTAAAACTTTATTGTTAGTAGCATCAAAGAGATATATTCGTTGAGGCTCTGCCATGCCTGCCCCTGTCATCTTATCTTTATCAATGTAAAACGTTAAATTTGCTTCATTTACTAACCAACCTCTTGATTGTAAATCTTCTAACTCATATGGAACATTTGTTTCAGGATTAACCTCACCAAATAAATCAATATAAGCAACAGAACCTTGACCTCCTTTTAAATATAACCTATCATCGCCCAATGTACTATTTGAAGCGCTTAAACCATTGCTGTAATCTACACTATTTTGGTTTTCAAAAAAGTTAATTGTATTACCTTTCAATTTTAACACCACTTCTTTTTTTGAATTTACAGTCACATTTGTACCATTTGAAAGTTCAGAAGTAACATCAGAATGAAATTGAATTGTAATTGTTGCTGCAGAAAAATCCAACATTGCCATTACTCCATCTTGACCTGGATTAGCTTCAGTTTTAAAATACAATCCTTTGAAATATTCTTTAAAAGTAGTATTATTCAACAAATTAATAGATGGTGCATCCAATACCTTTGTTTTGAAAAAATTCTTATCAAGATTTAACCACATTCCTGGTGCTAATCTCTTTTTAACAATTCTATCATTAGGATTAGAAATTACTTCACCATTGGAATTGACATAATTACCATTCCCATCTGTTTTGTATATAACTAATTCAGTATTATCAAATTTAAATTGTTCATTCTCTGACAAACTTGTAGCATTATTAAGTTGACCACTTGCAATGTTATTTTCAATTAATTGTTTATCGTCATTATAATATTTCTGCAAGTATGAATCTTGGTCGTTAGGATTTGGGCTTGGATTAATGTTACGTAAAAAATAACCATTCTCATAAATCTTAAGGTTAATACTGCTATTTATGTTACCATAAATTGAATCTAACTCATATACATTATTGCCATTAACAACTTCCTTTGTACTAAAATAAGGCACGTATAAATAGACAGAATCCGTGCTTTTGATTTCAACATTCTGACCAATTACCGGATCAGTATCTGCCAATTCTAACTGTGTTACAAAACTAGCTTTAGTAGTACCAAAGAATGGATTATTGTATACCCCTAAAGAATTTACTGGCAAATTATTTGTTTGAACTGGACCTGTAGCCTTTGAATAGGCAATTAAATTTTGAACTTCGTATCTTTCCAAATTAAAATGAGAATCATCTAAAAGATCTGAACCTAAAGAATTAAAATCTTTGTCACATGAAGTTAACACAAATGCAATGGTGATTGCTAAAGATATTTTAATAAAAATTTTTTTCATAGCGGATAAATCCTTTTATAATAACTGATTCTTTATAAATGAAGTATAAACTTCTTTAATTGTTTCTTTTGAGGCGAAAGGTAAAAAAGGTTTGTTGGAACTTTCTATATATTTTGTTAAAGTTGGAGCCAATTCCTCAGAGCCAGCAACAACAGCATCTGAATGTGCAATTGCAACTTTCATCAAATTTTCATAAGTAGGTTTTTCTAAATCAGAAACAGCCTCTTTACTAATATTATCAAATAAAATTTTATTAATAAACTCTTTATCTAATTGCCCCTCAAATCCTTGTTCGTATACCGAAGTAACAATTTTTGTTTCAGCAAAAATACCCTCATCTTTATAGTAATGTTTAAGATAGATAGGCAACATGGCTGCCATCCAACCATGAACATGAATCACATCTGGTACCCAGTTTAATTTCTTGACTGTTTCTACAACACCTTTTGCAAAGAAAATAGCTCTTTCATCATTATCTGGATATAAAACTCCTTCTTCGTCAGTAAAGGTTGCTTTTCTTTTGAAATATTCGTCGTTATCAATAAAATAAACTTGTATTCTTTCTTTTGGAATTGAAGCTACTTTAATAATAAGAGGCATATCCATATCATTCACCACCAAATTCATTCCTGATAAACGAATAACTTCATGCAATTGGTGTCTTCTTTCATTAATATTACCATATCTAGGCATAAAAATTCGTATTTGACCACCTAAATCATTAATCATTTTCGGCATTTCATACGATTGTAACGACACTTCGTTTTCAGCTAAATAAGGCACCACTTCAGATGATACATACAATATCCTCTTGTCTTCCATAATGTATTCTAGTTAATTATTGTTTTAAAAAACCTTGCAAAATTACAAAATTTTATGGATTTATCCACTAAAATAGTAAGTTTGCACCTGATTTAATCAATATATAAATGCTCATTTTTAACAAAAAGTCCGATTTAAGTGCTTTTTTAAGCCCATTACTCAAACAAAATAAATCTATTGGATTTGTTCCTACAATGGGAGCATTACATCAAGGACACCTATCGTTACTTAAAAAATCGCTTTCTGAAAACGATGTAACAGTGATGAGTATTTTTGTAAATCCAACGCAATTTAACAACGCTGAAGATTTAGATAAATATCCAAGAACTCTGGAACGCGATGTGCAAATCATGCAAGATTTAAGCAACAACATCATCGTTTATGCACCAGAAGTAGCCGATATTTATGAAGGGAACACCGTTTCTGAAAGTTTCAATTACGATGGTTTAGAAAATCAAATGGAAGGCAAACACCGACCAGGACATTTTGATGGCGTTGGTACAATCGTAAAAAGATTGTTTGAAATTGTTCAACCGAACAAAGCTTATTTTGGTGAGAAAGATTTTCAGCAACTACAAATTGTAAAAAAATTAGTTTCCAAACACAACATTCCAGTTGAAGTTATTGGTTGCCCAATTCATCGTGAAGCAAATGGTTTGGCTATGAGTTCTCGCAACGAAAGACTATCAGATACTGCAAGAGAAAAAGCTGCTGTAATTTATCAAATTTTAAACAGTGCTAAAGATTTTTTCCAAACTCATTCTGCTGAAGAAACAACAAAATACGTAGAAGACGAATTGAAAAAACATGCTGAATTTGAATTAGAATATTTTGAAATAGCAGAAGAAACTACTCTTTTACCCGTTTCTGAAAAAGAATCCAATAAAAAGTATCGAGGATTTATCGCCATTTTTATTGAGAATATCAGATTAATTGATAATATTTCACTAAATTAATTACCTTTGCAACATGCAAATTCAAGTAGTAAAATCGAAAATTCATAGAGTAACCGTAACAGGTGCCGATTTGAATTACATAGGAAGTATCACCATCGATGAAGCACTAATGGAAGCTTCTAATATTATTGAAGGTGAAAAAGTACAAATCGTTAACATCAATAATGGAGAACGATTAGAAACGTATGCTATCAAAGGGCCTAGAAACACTGGTGAAATTACTTTAAACGGACCTGCAGCTCGTAAAGTTCACCGTGGCGATATTGTGATTATCATTTCTTACGGTATTATGGACTTTGAAGAAGCTAAAAAATTCAAACCTACTTTAGTTTTTCCTAACGAGAAAGATAATTCTTTAACATAGTTTGAAAGCTAGTATCCGAAAATTTTTAAGTCTAACTATCCCTTTATTGATTGGGTTAGGAATTATTTATTATCAGTATACTACCCTTTCACCAGATGAATTAGAAAAAATTAAAATCAGCTTCATAAAAGCCAATTATTTTTACATTTATTTATCCCTTTTTATAGCACTTTTCGGGTTTTGGTCTCGTGCATATCGTTGGAAATTTGCTCTTAATCATTTAGGATACCAAACAAAGTTTCACAACGATTTACTTACGGTTTGTGTTTCCTATTTTGTAAACCTTACCATTCCCAGATCAGGCGAAATCACAAGAGCTGCTTTACTTAAAAAATACGAAAACATCCCATTTGACAAGGGATTTGGAACAATCGTTGCAGAACGAATTGTAGATTTAATGATTTTCTTTTTATTTGTTATTGTTGCTTTCCTATTACAATTTGAAAAACTTTATCAATTTTTAATTGAAAAACTTCCGGTAGAAAAAATTTTATACTTATTAGCTGGTGGAATAATCATTTTTATTCTTTTCATCTTGGTTTGGATTTATGCAGAATGGAAAATTATTCAAAAATTAAAAAATAAATTATCGGGTTTAATTGAAGGCATGACGAGTATTTTAAAAATGAAAGACAAATGGAACTACATTTTTCATTCATTTTTTATTTGGTTCTCTTACCTAATTATGTTTTATGTCGCCATTTTTGCACTTCCCGAAACTTCAAATATTAGCTTTGATGTAGTAATTATGGGGTTTATTTTTGGTAGTCTAGCTGTTGGTTTTACTAATGGTGGTCTTGGCGCTTATCCTTTAGCTATCGCTATGATTTATTCCCTTTACGGAATTCCAAATGAAGTGGGAGTAGCCTTTGGATGGATTGCATGGGTTTCGCAAACTATTTTAACCATATTTTTAGGTTTATTATCTTATTTACTTTTGCCTATTTTAAATAAAAAATAAATTAGTAAATTGCTAATCTATTTAACCAAACTATTTAAAATGAAAATTAAACTTTTCCTTATTACTTTAATGGTAACGTCATGCTTATTTGCTCAACGTACCCCCGAAACCATCCAATCAAAAAAGTTAGGAAATCGAACTTTTACAGTGGTTACCCCACCTTCGTATGCTTCAAGTCCCGAGAAAAAATACCCAACCTTGTTAGTTTTAGATGGCGAATATTTATTAGATCCTTTTGAAGGCATTTTAAAATATGGAGCTTATTGGGATGATTTACCCGAGATGATTATCATTGCAATAGATCAAAATAATGGCGAAACACGATTTGCCGATAGTGAATTTGATGATGCTGGATTTCCATCAGGTTCAGGTGCTAATTTTTTTGAATTTATTGGACAAGAATTATATCCCTATATAGATAAAAAATACCGAACGCTTCCTTTTCGAATGATTGCTGGACACGACACTACTGCCGGTTTTTTAAACTTTTATTTATACAAAGACAATCCAATTTTCAATGCTTATATTTCATTAGCTCCAGAAATGGCTCCAGAAATGGAAAAACGTGTAGCAGAACGTTTAGCAAAAATGGTAAAACCCGTTTTCTATTATCAAGCTACAGGCGAAGGTGATTTAAAAGAAATTAATGAAAAAGCAG
>JACCEA011190898.1_pt1 | contig 15593 bp, 14 predicted proteins | sample 7449851 | NCBI WGS metagenome assembly JACCEA01 (sample SAMN15323453, study PRJNA562643) | freshwater metagenome | isolation source: river surface water | place: USA:Blue River Watershed | collected 2017-08-18 | reverse complement strand
ACGCTAAAAACAAGGGCGTGAGAGACAATAACTGCATTTATGCATACGCTTGACGAACCGCTTGTTATACCCTTGTTTTTATGTTTTCTGAAGCTGTGATGAGAAGGACGAAGACGACTTTTCCTTTTATTTTATTTAGTTTTTGGTTTGTGTGGTTTTAACGGTGGGTTATACTTTGGGACATTTGGTGGAGAAACTCTCCTTCTTTTGTCTAAATCACCTTCGTCTGTTTTGGGTTTTGGGCCTGGTTTTATTGCTGTAATTTTCATTGTGTTATACTTTAACAGTTTATTTGAAAAAAGAATCTAATACTATTTTTTTTGAGTAATATTACTCCACAACAACCCTCTCTACCTTATCACCTACTTTGATAAAATAAATTCCTGCATTTAAGTCGAAAATATTGATTTGATTTTTAATTCCAGACAGATTAACCATTTTAATTACTCTACCGCTTGCATCGAGTAAAAAACAAGGAAATTCGGTGTTCTTGTCATTTTGAATTGAAATTGAAATTGTTTCTGATGCCGGATTTGGGAAGACGTAAAAATTATTTTTAATGGAAGTATTTTCCTCTATTCCTAAAAGACTGGAAGTATTCAATTCAAAAATCCAAACATCATCCATCCCACGCGAAAAATCATCTTTTAGTCCGGAAATTCCTGAAGCTGAATTTGTTAAAACAACCAAATTATTGTTTGAAGTTGAAATAGCATCTTTGGCAAAATCATTATTGGAACCACCAATAGTTGATTGATAAATTTCATTTCCTTGATAATCTAAGGCAATGAGCCAACAATCGGACAAGCCATAACTAACAGCAGTTTTATTGCCAGAAACGTTAGACGAAGAACTGCTCAAGATGAGAATGGAAGAATCTAAAAACGGTATAGCTCTGGCGCCAGAATCAGAATTCGAGCCTCCAAAAAGTCTGTTCCATTGGAGGTTTAGATTTGCATCAATGCAAAATACCCAAGCATCGTAAAGACCATTTCCAGCTTCGTTTATTGATCCACTTTGATTCGCGTCAGAAGTGCCGGTGATGATGAAGTTATTGTTAACGAACAATAAATCACCTGAATAAGCATTTTCATTTCCTGTTCCGCCAAAACATTGTTGATCTAGGAGTTGCAAATTGTTGTCTAATTTCACAATCCAATAGTCAACGTCACCATATCCAATTGAAGACTTTAAACCGGAAGCTCCCATAGGACTAGATCCCAATACGAGAATATTCCCAAAATCATCCATTTCAGCATCATTCAAAATATCCGTCGTTGTTGATCCAATCGTTTTTTGGTCAACTATTTGTCCATCTAACGTGTCTACCTTAACCATCCAATAATCAAAATCTCCGTACGAATCCTCTGTTTTATTTCCTGAAGTAGGAGAATTAGAAGTTCCAAAAACGAATAAGTTTCCGTTGTAATAGGTCAATTCTTGAGCGCTTTCTGAATTCAAGCCTCCGAATGATGCCTGCCAATTGATTTGTCCATTAAAATCAAGGCAAAACAACCAAAAATCGGAAGAACCATAATTGACTGCTGTTTTGTTTCCTGAGATAGGTGATGTGCTTCCAGATAAAACGTATAATTTATCATTTATAATCAGAGCATCGACAGCAGATTCGTTGGCACTTCCACCAAAACTTTTATCCCACAATATGTTCCCAATAGAATCAGTTGATAGAATCCAAATATCTGAACCGCCAAACGAATTTTCCGTTTTTTCATAACCGATGTCGGAACTTGAATGGGAAACAATGAAATACCCTTGGTTATTCGTCTTTGGAACAATTACCGCTGACGATTCCAATTTTGTCCCACCATAGGTTTTTTGCCAATTAATTGTATTTAATTGTGCATCACAATCAATAACAGGAAGATAACAGGAAGCCAATATTAACAAAAATCGCATTGATAGTTTATTTAATTAGGTAAATATGCAATAGATTGTTTAATAGACCCATCTTCAAAAATCATTTTAACAATCACTTGATTATAAGGAACAATATTTTTGTTAATCTTAATTGATCTTTCCAAGGTTGTATTTTCTTGCATTTGCTTTTTTTCCTTATGAAGAATTTCCCCATCTAAAGTAAGGATTTCTAAGTCAAATTTCATTCTTCTTTGAACATTAATTTTAAATGACAACCATTTATTTTCTATTGGATTGGGTGTAATTTGAAGATCAGAAAAGTATGAATTATTAATAATTGTCGTGTTACTCCAGTTTTTTTCCACTACAAGAGGTAATGAACTTCCGTCTTCAAAGAAAAAACGTGCTAAATATAATCCAATTGGAAAATTAACGTTATTCGAAATAAAATTTGAATTTGATTCAAATAATGAATTTCCTGTAAATACTAATCTATCACTAGTTTTATCTATTCTATTAATTTCTACATTTCTAATGTTTGATGAAACTATATCTATCGGTGTCCATTGATCTTGTTCATTTTTTGAACATGGCAAACCTAGTAAAACATCATCAAGATTAAATTCATTAGCCCAGTATGTTTCACCCATGCATTCAATTAAATAAAAAATAAATTCAACATGACCTTGAGCATTAGATGTTGGATTTCCACTTGGAGATGTGCCACCACTAGGAATTGTGTAGGCATTTTGACAATCTAATTCAAATGGTAATGGTGTATTAGGAAAGCTGTTATATTTATTTATAGCCCATTGCTTTGAATTTCCGCATTCAGTTTCTGAAATAGTTAGGATGTTCGTAGAAATCGGCTGCAATGGTTCATACTGCATTAATTGTTTGCCTATAAAATGAACTGTTCCACTTAGAACATTTCCTTGCGCATCTATTATATGCTCGTTTGATGATACTGTTCTATTATAGTAATAAGAACTGGGAGTTTGACCGGTAATAATATCCATTGAATAGAATGAATCATAATAGTTTGATGTAATACGTGCATTATAAACTACAGGAGAGATTGGCTCATAATAAGGAATGGCTATGCCCGCAGTGTAATCATAATAATCATAAGCAGTAGACAATTGAAGAAGCCCACTACTATTACTTGAATTACCCAATAAACTTAATTCCCAAGCATAGCTTGGTCCATTACAAATCCAAGAGCAAACTTTCGCGTAACTTTCACCACATCCAATACACGCGGGAATCCATTCTGAAGAAATTATTACCTGATTTAAATTGTTGAATGCACTTACTTTGTAATATATATCATTTGAGGCTAAATATTTTGAGTTTATTTTAGAATAATTTATTTTTAATTGTTGTCTCTCAATCGTTTTGAAGTATTCTGTATCTAGGTCTTTAATCTTTTGACTCAATTCTAAAACGTAATAAGAACTATCGTAATTTTCCCAACAAAGATATCCTCTTGATTCATTTGGTTTTGTTTTAAACCTAAATACATTATCCTGACTAATTAAAAAGTTGGAAGTTACGATAATGAACGTAAAGAAGAATAGTGTTTTTTTCATAATATTTATTTTTGAAGCCTTACTTTTTTATAGGAGTTTTTAGGCATTAATTCTCCTGATTCTTTACAATGTCAATAATTTATTATTTCGTAACAAAGTTATTATCTCACACAAGCAAGATTTTTTGGAAAGTAGAGTCAATAAAATTATTTGACTCAACTATTTTGACTAAAAAGCTTATTTTATAAGCTTTTTAAGATAGTTAGGGGTGTTATTTGAACATAGAATTTTTAGTACTTGTTCTTAAAGAATTAGTATTTGTACTAAACCTCGACATGCTCGGTTTGAAAGATGCACCTCGACAGGCTCGGTGTGAAGAGTTTAGAGTTGAAAGATGCACCTCGGCGGGCTCCGTGTGAGATGTGAATTGAAAGTGGAGAGTTACATCTCGGATTGGTTCATCTGCTTTTGTTGATTTGGATTTGGTTTGGAAAAGTCAGATTTAAAAAATCCCCGAGTGATGCTCGGGGATTGTTAGAAGTAAATGGAAAGTTTATTGTTTCACCATTTTTTTGGTGGCAACGATTTGACCGTCTGCCACTAGCGTGTAGGTGTAGATACCTGTGCTTAAATCATTCGCAAAAACGTTTAATTGGCTGTTTCCTCTTTCTTTGATGTCAACGTTGTTGATCATTTTGCCATTGGAATCGTAAAACAATATGTTCGCTTTTTGAATGTTTTCAGGTAATGAAAATGTAATTACCGTTTGTTCTGCAAAAGGGTTTGGCACGTTTTGATTCAAGACAATAGATTGAACCGTATTTAATGTAATTGTTTGACCTGTTGTTGGTTGTGCCATTTGATTTGGTTGGTTTTGATTGCATAAGTTCAACGAATTGATACAATTTTCAAGGTTGTTTAAGCGATTGTTTAACTCATTTATCATTGAATCTTGGTGTGAAATGATGGCGTTTTGCTCTTGAATTGCTTTAGTTAAAATTGGTATGATTGCCATATAATTCAATGTTTTAAATTGAAATGCCTGAGAAATCTCATTTCCTGAAGAATCAATAATAGCAGGATTTATTGCTGTGCCAACAAGCTCAGGTAATACAGTTTCAACTTCTTGTGCAATAAATCCGTATTGCTGACCTTGTTTGAAATTCATTTTTCCTTGGAAAGCACTTACATTGAACTCGTATTTTCTTGGCTTAAGGTTATTAACTATGTTAAGTGCATTTGGAATCGAGTCAATATTTGTTTTAAACATTTGGTCAGAAGTTCCAACTTGGCCAGTATAAAGAACATCTCCATTAAAATATCCTGCAAAATTAGGACCTAGTGTGGAAGGAGAAATATCAGGTGCTGCACCATAAACACCGTAATTTGTACCCGCATTGGTTGAAATGCCCACAACACCAATTCCGAGAGTATTAAATGGTAGATTTGATCGAGAATGGAAGTACCCTCCTACATTAGCAGAGCCTATACTATTATTGGGATAACTACCTGAAATACCTCGCACTCCAAAACTTTGAACTCCGTTCTTTGCAAAAAAATCACCACCTATTTGGGTTGTTTTTGTATTATAATTCTCCCCCGTGTTTGGTCCTATAGATTCACCGTAAACACCTTGAAACGTTAGCGCATTTGCATTTGAAACATCAATATTACTAGCATGTATAGCAGTAGTATTTGTATTAATAGATAATGGATGTGTTTGCAATGAACTGAATTTACCAGGTAAAATACTTGAACATTTATATCCGACGCTTACATGATTTTGACCAAGTGAATCGTTGTATTCGAAATATGCATTGTGATTATTTAAATTAATTTTAGAATCAGAAGATAAATATGCCGCCGGAGTAAAGTCGCTACAAGGCACAAAACCTTGACCGGTTCCTAGATTTAATGGGATATTTCTGTAATGCACGCGATTAAGATCTGAGGAGTCAATCACTAGAACACGAAGTAAAGAATCTTGCTGCGTTACCGTTCTAATCCTTAAATCGCCATCAATATCCAATTTTGCATCAACAGGATTGGCCGTATTTGGACCTGCTGGTGAGAAATCTCCAATTCCCATCATTCCATAATTTCCAGATAAAGTACCGGCTGCAGTTGGTTCCATTCTTGCAACTTCTAATCCATTAACTGTATTTGCATTACTTGGTGGTGTTTGAACAGAAGTTGATGCTGACGTAAATATGAAACGTAAGTTATCTGGGCCATTACTACCTGCCGTAGTTGGATTGTCACCCCATCCTAAAACTGCATCTTGTCTATCAACTAAAATGGAAGTAGTTTCATTTTTTAACCCCAAATAAACATTGTCTGATTTATTTGACACAAACATACCCACGTCCATCCAAGGTCTCCATCCATCAGTGGTTGTTGTAGTTGTAGTTGAATTATAACCCAAGTGCAATAAACTCAGAGGGCGTGTTACCGGATTGGAAGGATTATGACTTACTGACATTCTTGTGAAATTAGTAGATGAACCACCGGGTGTGTAAATTCCCATTCCTCCTGTCGGAAGGTTTGTTGGAGTGTTTACGCTAGTAATACGAACTCGTTCTCCCGTTGTGCCAGATACCGGGTTAATTGCGTTTGAATTCGCATTGGTTGAAAGTAAAATAGGCTTTAATTCCTGGTTGTAAATGGCTGCTGTTCCGTTTGCATTTGCATCATTATTTCCAAGGATTCCAATGCGTAAACCATCATTTGCTGTTTCACTTGTACCTGTGCCGACTGCAATATTTCTATTGGTATACTGTTGCCAAACCGATTGAAGGTTACTTAAACTATAGTGAGCTAATGATTGAGGCTCAACATAAATAGGGTTATCAATTCCGAATGTGTTGCCCAACCCAAAATCACCTTCTCCTGTGAAACGAGCTACATGTAAGCCATCTACATCAAAAGGAGTTACTAAATCAGCTGCATCAATTGCAGGGTTACCACCCGCAGCAGTAAATCTTAATACCAAATCATCCGGACCTGATGGGGCTGAAGAGTTGTCAGACCAACTCAAAATTGTTTCTGTTTTATCATTTCCTTGTCCCACTTTTCTCAAACCGAAATAAGAGAGGTCATCATTATCGGTAAATGTGACACCGGTTTGCATCCATGGGCGATATCCCCCGTTTTGTACAAATGAACCATTGGGCCCATTTAAGTGTAATTGGGAATAAGCCCCGCTTGTTGCACCTGTAAATAAGGATGCGGCATAGTTTTGGGAATATCCTAAAAGTAAATAGCCATCACGCTGTCCGCCAAAACCATTAACAGGGTAGCTGACATTCCCGTTTAGCTTCATGCGGTTTAGGTCACTAGTGATGGTATAAATTGGACTATTCCATTTAGTGCCGAAGATGTTGTTGGTACCTGCTAAAGTGGTAGTCGAATTGCCTCATCGATACCATGCTGAACCTGCTTGAGCAGTTTGGTTATTGGCAGGTATATTACCTGTAGGACTTTGTTGTGAATTCAGATTGAAAATTAGAAAACACAAATTAATAATTAAAATAAAATTTTTCATGTCATTCGTTTTTCAACGAATCAATTGAAAAAAACCTTGTGTAATTATATTCTTACTGTTACTCTTGAAAAGATAAAAATAAATGCCATCTGAATAATCTCCTCCTGACCAAATAGTATTATTTTCATTTAAGGAAATTATTTCATTCCCCCAACGGTTTAGAATTTTTAACTCCCAATCATTAATTCCAATAATCGAAGGAGAAAAATCATCATTGACTCCATCCTTATTTGGAGAAAATACATTTGGGATTTTATAATTCCAATATTCAGATAAATAAAAATCATCAAGAAAATAATAATCGCCTGCTAATGTTAATCCGTTCCAATTTGATGTATCACATTCACTAATATGTGATGTATTCAAAGAATCTTGAAAATTTCCAATTATTAAGTGCTTTTCTCCTCCATTAGCTTTAAATACAATCTGACATGAAACCCAATTTATAGTGTCATCAACGAAAGATTCTGGATTTGAAGAACCTAAAACTTGTAAGTTCGAAAGAAAGAAGCTTGAGGTGTCTAATAGCTCTAATTCAGATGCAAATAAACCAAATTGATTAGCAGGACAATTGCCTGAATTTTTCCCGAAAGCAACAGAATAATGAAAAATCAATTCATATACTGTATTTTCTTTAAGTGGTTCAATTAATTTATTTTCAATAAATTCTCTATATGAAATATAAATTGGGTCATAAATTATAATACCAGCCATATTTTCACCAGTCCTAGGTTTTTGATAAGAAATAGTGTTCGGAGGTACCGTCGTTCCAACAATTGGATTTTGACACCACAAGTCAGAGGATGATTTTATGGGATTCGACCAACCTTTGCAACCCGACCATTTGAACACATCAAAACCAATTCCAGCAGGTTGTCCATAACACGAGTCTATGTCTTCAAAACTTGGATTAGTAATGAGGTTTTGGGCTTTTAAAGTTGAAAAGCAAAAAAGTAATATGTAAACAAGGTATTTCAATTGATTTGTTGTGATTAATAAAGTTACTAAAAAACACTCTCTTATTCTTTAACCTAAACGCAGAAAAGAGGAAAAAAAGGTGGGGGTAGTTGATTTTACATAGGCGGTGGGTTTAGGTGGTTGAATGATTTAAGCTATTATTCGGGTTATTATATCTGCTGAGGCAAATTGATTTTTATTATTTGCAATTTGAATTCGATTTTTATGTTTTCTGTATAAATTTAAGTTTAAGTCCTCATACGTTTTTTGGTGTAAAATTCTCAACTTGAATTAATTGATTTTTGCGTGATCCATTTTTGCAAGTGAAATAAAGGGTTTCAAGCGCTTTTCAGCTTTTCTGGAAAGGGTGAGAATTAGTACATGTTCTTAAAAAATTAGTATTTGTACTAAACCTCGGTGTGCTTCGACGAGCTTCGACATACTCAGCATAAAATCTCAGCACGAGATGCTCGATGTGAGATGTGAATTGAAAGTGGAGAGTGGAGAATTGGCACCTCGACATGCTTCGACATGCTCAGCATAAAAGCTCAGTATAAAAGCTCAGCACGAGTCGCTCGGAGGACAGGGTTTCTTTTTGGTTTTAAGAAATAGAATTTAGTATTAGTACTAAAATTTTTATCATTTGTACTAAAAAATTGATTTACTAATTTTTTTGGAATAACCGATTTATAACGGTTTACATAAAAAAAGTAAAAAATTTACATCGAACGAAAAATAATTGCAAATTTTTTATTTCATAAAAAAGCTAAACTTTAAGGTGAATTAATACACACTATTCAACACTATGCGAATGTATTTACATTCTTTGAGGACACAACAACTAAAGATTAGATTTATAACTACACGAATTTGGAAAAGTTCATGAAAAGGAGTTAATGTATACAACATGACAAAAGAATTAATAAAAACTACTAATCAGATACGACTTGCCATTGTTGAGGATCATCCTGTGGTTTTATCCGGATTAGCTTCCCATTTAAAACGAGAAACTGGAATCAAGGTGGTGATTGAAGCCCAAGATGGTTTGGAACTATTAAACAGTTTACATGAAAAAAAAATAGATGTTGTACTTCTTGATTTAGAGATGCCTCGTATGAACGGCATACAAACATTGAATCAGTTGTGTCGCAACTACTCTCAAATAGGTGTTATTATATTTAGCATACATCAAGAAGAGGAAACTGTTTATGAATTGTTAAAACTGGGCGCAAAGGGCTTTCTGAATAAAAGTTCATCGTTTGACGAAATTATCGATGCTATTTTTAATGTACAGTACAAAGGTTTTCATTCATCTGAAATAATTGCTAAAGCAATAAATAAACTTGGGACTTATAAACAAAAAGAGGTGATTGTTTTTGAAGAACGAGAAATTAAGATTCTAGAATTAATTTGTGATGGACTTTTGAGTAGCGAAATTGCACTAAGAATTCCTTGCTCCAAGAAATTGGTTGATTTAATTCGATCCAGAATTATGAAAAAAATGGGAGTATCAACGATTGCGTCACTTGTAAGAAAGAGCATTTATTTGGGTTATTATATTCCAAAATCTGATGATCAAATATTTATGGAAAATCAATTGGAAGAAAATCAACGAGAAATAAGGAGACAAAATAGGCTTCGAAAAAAAGAATGATTTTATGACCCTGACCAATTGAATTATTAATTTTTGAATTGTTCATTTGATCCAACATTAGAAGATAAAACCTGTATTCATATATAATAGGCAAAGTAATAATTGATTTGGGGTAGATGACCTTGCTTTTTTTATACCTGTAACACGTTTAAAAAATAGTATATGTACTATAAAAAATAGTATATGTACTAAATTTTTTACGCAAAAAAGAGCTTGATTTGCAGTATTTTTGGGGTTTTAATAATTTTGGTGTAGAAATGCTTAATTCACTTGATGAGACTACTGTTTAACTTTGAGAAACTTTAAAAATTTATATTATGGCATTTAATGGAGATGAGGGTGCAGTGGTAACCCTAGCAGACGCGTCAAGATGGACAGCGAATTACAGAAAAACAATTCCTGCCGGCGATGTTCTTGGACATTTTGTCGGGAAAAACCAATTATTAAAAATTTTGAATCAAAAAGGATGTATGGGTGTTCGATTCTATTATGGAATTGATGATGATGGTCAGAAAAACATAGTTGGTGTAGGTGCAGCTAGTAATGAAAATGATATGACTGAAGGAATTATAACAGAGAAATATCTTCGTTGTCCTCCATTGTGCTCAGTCAAAAACAGTTTAAACAGTTAATTTTGTTATTTTTAAGTGTCTTATTCGGTTATATAGCAATTTTCAGTTCAATATTTCCTTTGATTATAGCAAGCATTTATTTTAAAAGGTTTGGGTTAATCCCTAAACCTTTTATGTTTTTAGCAATTACATTATTCGTGATAAATTTTTGTAATCTGATTTTATTTTGGAATAATGTTTCCGATCAAACGATTTACTACCAGTTTTTTAACATTGTGGAAATTGTTATATATGGATGGTTATTCTATTTTTTAACAGAAATCGAAAGAAAAAAAATTAATTTTCTTTTCTTTCTCTTTGTAGTATTTTTCTTCGTACTGATTATTCTATTTAATTATGATTTGGAGTATATAACTTCTATATTTCTGAAGTTAATACAATTTGGTTTGTGTTTATTTATTATTTTTAAGTTGATTTTATCAAACGATACAAAAAGCTTTTCAGAATACCCCTTTAGATTTTTCCTATTTGGCCTAATTGTATATTCTTGTGCCTCCATTTATACTGCTTTATTTGAAAGAATAATTATTAGTAACAAAAATGAAATGTACGCCGTTTTGTGGTTTTTGCCTCAAATATCAGGATTGATTTTTCATATTTGCTTTAGTTTAAATTTATGGAAAATAGTTCGTCAATAGTGATGTTAATTTTGTCAAGTTCATTATTTACATTGAGCTTTGTATTTTTTTTTATTGCTTTATTTTTGAAAATTCAAAAGAAACGATTTCAGGAAAAGCAAGAATTTGAAATGGAGAAAAAAAATATGGAGCTAGAAAAAATGAATGCTGTTCTTCAAGCTCAGGAGCAAGAGCGATCAAAAATAGCTCGAAACCTGCATGATGAGGTGGGTTCTGTTTTAACTATGGTAAGTAGAAATTTAAAAAGATTCCTAAAAGAGATTCCTGAAAAACAAAAAAATCGCGAAGATTTGTTATTTACTATGGATATTTTGGAGCAGTCTGTTGAAAAAATCCGTTCCATTTCACATGGAATGTTGCCTCATTTTTTGGTAAAGTTTGGTTTGCAAAAAACCCTTGAAAGATTGATGATACAAACTGAAAAGACCTTGGGTCATTCTTGTACGTTTACGTCAAGTATTAATGAAGAGTACCAATTGGAACAGCAGCATGGCATTCATTTTTATTCTATTGTCCTTGAATTATTGAATAATCTAATGAAACATTCTCGTCCTAAGTCGATTCACATAAATCTGGAATTAAATTCGACTCATCTCCTGTTGAAAATGAGACATGATGGTGTAGCCATAAGTCAATCAGAATATGAATATCTTTTGATTCACGGAGATGGTATGGGACTGGAATCTATAGCATTTCGATTAACTATGATAAAAGGAGAATTATTGTATCAACGTAGCACGCCCGGGGGAGCTATTGAACTATCAATGCCCATTATTGAATCAACTCTTTCCAATGAAAAAATCAATTTATAAGAAGTCTAATAATAATGTGCGCGTTGCTGTTGTGGAAGACCATCAACTGGTGAGGCATTCTTTGGTTTTTACTCTTAAAAAAGAACCTCAAATTGTTGTAGCATTACAAGCTGAAAATGGATACGATTTTATAGAAAAACTACCCAACCACGATATTGATGTCGTTTTACTTGATTTGGACATGCCAGTAATGGACGGCAGGGAAACCCTTAAGATTTTACGTCGAGATTTTCCGGAAGTAAAAGTCATTATGTTGAGTATGCACGAAGATCCTTGGATTGTTTCGGAATTGATTCACGAAGGGGCAAAAAGTTATTTGAAAAAAGATTGTTCCTTTGATGAAATGGTTAACGCTCTATTTGATGTGAAATTTAAAGGTAGTCATTCCAATGAATTGGTTGAGTCTTCGTTATTTGGGACAATTGATAAAACTCATAAATTTCACGACAATACTATACGTTTTCAACTAACTTCCCGGGAATTGATTGTACTTAAATTGATTTGTGACGGTAAAACCAGTGAGGAAATTGCTGACAGAATGAATCTTTCTAAGAAATCGATTGATGCTGTGCGTTCTGACCTATTGAAGCGAATTGGTGCTAAAAACCCGACTGAACTGGCGCGAAAAAGTATCGTACTGGGCTTGTATCAAGCACGAACTGATGAGCAAATTGAGGAAGAGGAAAAATTGGAGAAGGATAAGAAAAAAGCTATAAAACGATCAAGGTATCAAGACATGTCCTCAAATGACAAAGATTTATAGTATCTGTACTATAAATCGTAGTACTTGTACTAATATTTACCTATTTAAGCCTTTATTTTTCGTTAAACTGTGAAATTTCAATTATTATGTATGATTTTACATTATATCTTAAGTTTTAACTTTAATGCTAAAATATCAAAACTATGCATCTATTTCGTTTGAATACTAAGCGTGAAAATTCAAAATCATTTTATGTTATACATGAGGATACATGTCCTCTCTTCCATCAACTAAAACACTATATTGATCTTGGTGAGTTTATGTTTTGTTCTACGGCAATGCAACGCGCACGGGCTTTGGGTTATACTCATGTGGATGGCTGTAGTGAATGTTGCAAACCTTGTCATTGGAGGTATAATTGAGAGTTGAGAGTTGCACCTCGGCTTCTTCGACATGCTTCGACATGCTCAGCATAAAAGCTCAGCACTAGAGGCTCGGTGTGGGTAATGAACCTTGGGAAAAGGGTAAAATGAAGCCATTGAAAAAGAATACGAGGAAAAAATAAGGTGCTGCGTGAATAGCCAACTTTGGGAAACCGGGTTGGGTTTTTGTGGATGATTGAAATGTCAAGTTTTTTGCGCAAAAAACTTGACAAACTTTTCGTTTTACTTAAAGTTTGGGGTTGTTTCTCGCTAATCGTAAATCCTTTGTATTCAGGATAGATTATTATCTTGTCATTAATTCAAATGTTTGGTACCAATAAAAGAATGCTTCTGGATTTGACTTCTTCAACTTGTTTAATCTGGTTTCAAACGGTTGTTCAATATTCCATTCAGCAATTTCCTTTGAGTCAGAATATCTTTTTAGCTCCTTCTCATTTGTCCTTAGAACTGCTGTAATGTAAGCTGCTTTAGCTGCAGGAATCATAGCGCGATCTAAATGGAAACTTTCTGAAAATATGAAGTTGCGAATATTCTGAATTCCTTTTTGGAGTTCATCAAATTTTCCTTCTCCACTTTTTCCTCTTGTTCCAATTACTATTCCTGTTTGATAAGTATCTTCTAATACATTGGATGGGAGTTGGTCAAGTTCTCTGTATTTCAACTCTGTTTTAGCAAACTGATCAAATACATTTGAAATTACATCCACATTATCGACTATATCGAATAATTGACCAATATCAAATAGCTGTTTAATAATTTCTACTTCTTTGTCTCTTCCATATGGAATACCTGTAGTATTTGGAGCATATGCAGTTAATTTATCACCAAGTATAGCTTCAGGTAAAGGAACGGTAACCAAAACATTTTCCCCCTCAAATAAAAGAAATGATGAATTTACAGGTATTTCATTTGTGTGTTCACCATAGTGACTATTTTCATAAAGAACATCAAGTAATATGTATTCGCTTTCTGCCCTAGCATTTGTAACCGGTTTGTAGTAGAATTTGTAATGAGCTTTTTCAATGTTTGATTTTGCTTTCCGCTCATTCAGTTTGTATTCGATAAAATCAGAATTTTGAATAACCTGATCTAAATAAGACTCAATATCTTGAGACTTATCAGGCACAATAATATCAATGTCAATAGAAAAACGTTTTGGTTCTGGTAGCATTAACATAAGAGCTGTTCCTCCCTTGAAAATAAATTTGAGATTAGTAAGCTTTAGTGTTTCCAGCAGATAAAGTGCTCGGATAACTTTTTCAACAAGAATAGGGTCTGACTTTTGCTTTTTAGCAACGTCTTTTATCCATTTTTCGTTTAAAGATTCCTTATTTATCATTTCCCTATGATTTGGCAAAATTTAATATTTATTGCCGTTTCTTTGTTTATTTATTAGTTGTTCAATGACTTCTTTTTTGTTCCTCCTTGTTGCGTATCGCAACAGTTTTGTTTCGCTTATTGTGTATTTTTCAAATGCAGTTTCATAAATTCTTGTCAATTCAGCACCTTGCTGCGAGCTAAACAAAGTTTCATTACTACAGATATCAACTAGTACCTTCTCCAAAGTGGTAGTTTTGACTCCATCAATTTCTTCAAGTGGAGCTTCTGTTATAAGACTGGTTATTATGATTGGCTCTTTTTTACTTGCCACATATTTGATAAACACTTCCTCTGATGGATTAAGAAATACGTCTCTTCCCTGATCTTTCAAGTTATAAAACACCGACTCCATAGCATCTTTATCCACTTCAAGTATGGTGAAAAATCGACCTGGTTGGTGCAACATGAATTCATTAATGATTTTTGTATTCCAAACACATATATTAAGGTAAGGGAATTGATTTTTAACTATTCCGAAAAGAAGTTTTAACGATCGTGATACCTCTGGTTTAAAATAATAAGTCTCAGAAAGAGAATAACTACCTCTGCCAATTCTATGCAAAATCCCCAGCTTAGTAAGTTCATAGATGCGCCAATCAACTGTTGTTCTGTTGACCTGTTCCTCAAACCTTTGAAAGAACTGAATTAGGTCATGTACCGAAATTCTTTGGTCATGAACAAAAGCATTTTTAAGTTCTTTTATATGTAATGATTTTTTTGCGATTCTCAAATATAAAAATTTTCTAAGAAACGGCAAAAATTTTAGCTAATTGCCGAATCATAGATTATGTTATTCATCCGAAGGTTTCCCAGTATAGAGTAAACTCGTGCAATTTAAATTGAACTGCGAAAAAATAGTATTTATACTAGTGAAAATAAGGGTAAATACTATTTCTTACATTCCGATAAAAGATATGTGGTAAAAAATAGGACCTTTCCTTAATTGAAATGTAAAGATTCAAAGAAGTAATATTAGGTCTTATTAAAGCGAAAAAATCATCTGTCTTCTCCCAAACTCTTCAACAACTTAATCAAACTCAACTGCGGATGGCAATCGGATTTATCCGCGCGGAAAGAAACGTGTGTCCAGATGCCGGGTGTTCCATCGAGGGCTTGGGTGTTGAGTTTCCACATATCTGGTTGGTAGGAATTGGGGATGGCGTATTTCTCGCAGAGGTATTCGAGGAGAATTTTTAAAGATTCGAGTTGCTCGTCTTTGTACTTGTGGAAGTAGCGGTGACCGCGCCATTGCATGCCGTAGTCAATGACTTCTTCTTTGGGAACTGCTCGGTTGAAGGTGGAATAATACCTGCCGCCTTTTTCGATTAACGCTCCCCAATTGCAGATTTCAATTCCAATGGATTGTTGGTTGAGTAAGATGTTATTGCGGTTGTGCGTTCCTAAATGATGTGCCCAATGT
>JACCEA011199906.1_pt1 | contig 15594 bp, 16 predicted proteins | sample 7449851 | NCBI WGS metagenome assembly JACCEA01 (sample SAMN15323453, study PRJNA562643) | freshwater metagenome | isolation source: river surface water | place: USA:Blue River Watershed | collected 2017-08-18 | reverse complement strand
GCCAGCAAGTCCAGCGCCACGTCGACGATCATGTCCTCCTGGCCGCCGACCATGCGGCGCTTTCCCAGTTCGACCAGGATGTCGACTGCCTTGAGGCCGTACTTCTTCGCTGCGGCTTCGCTGTGGCGCAGGAAGCTGCTGTAGACGCCGGCGTAGCCCAGAGCCAGGGTCTCGCGGTCCACGCGCACCGGGCGGTCCTGCAGCGGCCGCACGATGTCGTCGGCCGCGTCCATCAGCTTGTACAGCTCGCAGCCGTGCTCCCAGCCCATGCGCTCGGCCGCGGCGATGAAGACTTCCAGCGGCGCGTTGCCGGCACCGGCGCCCATGCCGGCCAGGCTGGCGTCGATGCGGTCGCAGCCTTCTTCCACCGCCACGATGCTGTTGGCCACGCCCAGCGACAGGTTGTGGTGGGCGTGCATGCCGGTTTGCGTGTCGGGCTTGAGCACGTCCTTGAAGGCACGGAAGCGGTCGCGCACGTCGTTCATGTTCAGCGCGCCGCCGGAGTCGACCACGTAGCAGCAGGTGGCCCCGTAGCTTTCCATCAGCTTGGCCTGCTGCGCCAGCCCCTGCGGCGTGTTCATGTGCGACATCATCAGAAAGCCCACAGCTTCCATGCCCAGGTGGCGGGCGTACTCGATGTGCTGCCTGGAGATGTCGGCTTCGGTGCAGTGGGTGGCCACCCGCACCACGCGCGCGCCGGCCTCATAGGCGGCCTTCAGGTCGTGCACGGTGCCGATGCCGGGCAGCAGCAGCGTGGCGATCTTCGCGTGCTTGACCACGCTGGCCACCGCCTCGATCCACTCCAGGTCGGTGTGGGCGCCGAAGCCGTAGTTGAAGCTGCCGCCCTGCAGGCCGTCGCCGTGGGCGACCTCGATCGAGTCGACCTTGGCCTCGTCCAGGGCCTGCGCGATCTGGCGGGCCTGTTCGACCGTGTACTGGTGGCGGATGGCGTGGCTGCCGTCGCGCAGCGTCACGTCGGAGATGTAGATCTTCTTGCCGTTCATGGTGGTGCGTTCCTTCAGGCGACGACGCGCGCCGCCATGCGCTCGGCGATCTGCAGCGCCGCGCTCGTCATGATGTCCAGGTTGCCGGCGTAGGCCGGCAGGTAGTGGGCCGCGCCCTCGACTTCCAGAAACACCGAAGTCTTCAGGCCATCCAGGCCGCTGCCGATGCCGGGGATCTTCAGCCCCTGCACCCGGTCGAACTGCACCTTCTGCTTCAGGCGGTAGCCGGGCACGTACTTCTGCACGGCCGCCACCATCTCCGCCACCGACGCCTCGATCGCCTGCTCGCTGCCGCCCACGCTCAGCGTGTAGACCGTGTCGCGCATGATCAGCGGCGGCTCGGCCGGGTTCAGCACGATGATCGCCTTGCCTTTCTTCGCGCCGCCCAGGATCTCGATGGCGCGCGAGGTGGTTTCGGTGAATTCGTCGATGTTGGCGCGCGTGCCGGGGCCGGCGCTCTTGCTGGAGATCGAAGCGACGATCTCGGCGTAGGCGACCGGCGCGACGCGGCTGACCGCCTTCACCATCGGGATGGTGGCCTGGCCGCCGCAGGTGACCATGTTGACGTTGGGCGCCTGCAGGTGCTCTTCGCCGTTGACCACCGGGATGCAGTACGGGCCGATCGCCGCCGGGGTCAGATCGATCATGCGGATGCCGCGCTTGCGCTCGCGCAGGAACGCATCGTTCTTCACGTGCGCGCCGGCGCTGGTGGCGTCGAACACCAGGTCGATGTCGGCAAACACGGGCAGCTTGGCCAGCCCCTGCACGCCTTCAGCGGTCGTGGCCACGCCCAGGCGCTGCGCCCGCGCCAGCCCGTCGGAGGCCGGGTCGATGCCCACCATCGCCCCCATCTCGATGTGCTTGCCGTGCCTGAGGATCTTGATCATCAGGTCGGTACCGATGTTGCCGCTGCCGATGATGGCAGCCTTGAGTTTGCGGGTCATGTCGCGGATTCCTTAAATCATCTTGCAGGACACTTCGCCCAGCGCGCCGATCGAGGCGGTCACCAGGTCGCCGGCAGCCACCGGCTGCATCGGCCCGAGCGCCCCCGACAGGATCACCTGCCCGCGCTTGAGACCCTGGCCGCGCGCGGCCATGGTGCGGGCCAGCCAGTAGGCCGCGCGCAGCGGGTGGCCCAGGCAGGCCGCGCCGCTGCCGATCGACACCGTCTGGCCGTTCTTCTTCATCTCCATGCCGATCGCGCCCAGCGACAGCTGGCCCACCTCAATCGGCTGGTCGCCCAGCACGTACAAGCCCGAGGAGGCGTTGTCCGCCACCGTGTCGACCAGCGTGATCTTCCAGTCGGCGATCGCGCTGTCGACGATCTCGATGGCCGGCAGCGCGTGGCTGACGCACGCAAGGAACTCGGCGTACGTGGGCGCGGCGCCTTCGACGTCGCGGCCGACCACGAACGCCACCTCGGCTTCGAGCTTGGGCTGCACCAGCCGCGCCATCGGCACCTCCGCGCCATTGAGGTATTCCATGTCGTCCAACAGGATGCCGAAATCGGGCTGGTCGACACCGAGCTGCTGCTGCACCGCCTTGGACGTGAGGCCGACTTTCAGGCCAACGATGCGCCGGCCGCTTTCCAGCTGCGCGCGCGTGTTGAATTCGGCCACCGCATAGGCGGCGTCGAGGCCTGTGATGCCATAGGTCTGCGACACCGGCGGGATCGCGCGGCGGCTCGCCCGCGCCTGCGCCAGTGCCTCGGCCGCCTGCTGGATGGCTGGGGAGGGAAGGGTCATCGGTTGTCTCCTGGAAGAATCAAAAAATTCAGGCAGCGCGACCGAGCCAGCGCAGCGCGTTGGCCTCGCGCAGCAGTCGGTGCGTGCCCGGGTCAAGGTTCAGCTCGTCCAGACGCCGATCCGGATGCGGATCCATGATCAGGAAGGGGAAGTCGGTGCCGGCCATCACCCGGTCCGCGCCGAACACCTTCAGCAGGTGGCCGATGGTGTCGCGATCGTAGACCAGATCGTCCACATAGAGCTGGCGGGCGAGCTCGCGCGGCGAGCGCTCCATCAGCTTGCCGAGCGGCGCGATGTGCTTCCAGGCATGCTCCAGCCGCGGCAGGTTGAGTGCCAGCGAGCCGCCGCCGTGGCTGAAAGCGATGCGCAGCCCCGGCTGGCGCGCCAGGATGCCAGAGGTGATCATCGACACCGCCGAGAGGCCCACTTCACCGGGAAACGCCACCGCATGCTCCAGCGCCGGCGGCCCGACCAGCCGGTCCATACCCGTCGGGCGCAAGGCGTGCACGAAGATCGCGGCACCCATGGAGGCCGCGGCAGCGAAGAACGGCTCGTGGTCCGGATGGCCCAGCGGTTTACCATTGATGTTGCTGCCCAGCTCCACGCCTGCGAGGCCGAGCTTCAGACAGCGCTCAAGCTCGCCGACAGCCATCCGCACGTCCTGCAGCGGCACCGCGCCCAGACCGGTGAAGCGTTCGGGATCGGACTTGCACAGGCCGGCCAGGTCCTCGTTCATGAAGCCGGTGAGTACCAGCGCGTCCTCGGCTGGCAGCCAGTAGGACAGCAGCTCCGGCATGGGAGAGACGACCTGGTGGGTCACGCCCATCGCGCCCATTTCCTCGACGCGGCGCGGCCCGCTCCAGGACGAGTCGGGCACGGTGCGATAGACGCGGCCCTCGATCATCACGTTGCGGTCGCAGGCCGACTCGGCCGGCGCCATGGACGGCCAGGGCACGCCTTTGCGCTGGCCCACGTATGCGGGGAACTCCGCCGGCACCCAATGGGTATGGGCGTCGATCAGGCCGCAGGCGCAGGCGGCGCTCATGCGCCCAGCTCCGCGGCGAGCGCCGTTTCCGACAGTACCACCTGGCCGTCGCGGATTTCCACGGGATAGGTGCGCAGGGCCTTGGTGCACGGCGGGCCCACGGCCTCGCCCGTGCGCACGTCGAAGGTGCCCAGGTGCATGCCGCACTCGACGATGTGGCCTTCCAGGCAGCCTTCGTCGGCCAGTGAGGAGTTACCGTGGGTGCAGCGGTCGTCGGTGGCGTACGCCTTGCCCTCGACCAAGTAGATGGCGACGCGGCGGCCATCGGGCAGTTCGGCGCTGCCGATGCTGCCTGTGGCCACGTCGGCCAGACTGCAAAGAGAAATGAAGCTCATGAAATGATCCAGCAAATCGGGGCCGGCGGCTTCAGGCCGCCAGCGCTTTCTGCACCAGCGCGCGAATGTTCGCGTCGGGTGCGGCGAGTTGTTCGGGGGTGATGGTGGGCCGCGGCATGATCAGGCGCTTGAGTTGCACGAAGTCACGCGGGGCGTTGAGCGTGGCGACCCCCGTAATGCAGCCGCCGCTCCATTGCACCAGGATCCGGCCGCCGGCCGGATCGGTGCGCCAGGCTTCCACCTCACCGCGGATGGCCCCGGCGCACTGCAGCCGGACCTCGCCCTGGTCGGACCAGAACCACGGCACCAGGTCAAACGGCTTCGCTGTCGCCGGATTGCACAGGTAGGCAGCCAGGGCCTGCGCCTGGCCCTGGGCGTTGGACCAGGTCTCGATGCGTTCGAAGCGGCCGCTGACCGGATGGCGCTGGCGCGTGACGTCGCCTGCCGCGAACACGTCGGGCAGGGTGGTGCGGCCGAAGGCATCGACGAAGATGCCGTCGTCGCAGGCGATGCCGGCGCGGGCGGCCAGTTCGTCGTTGGCAACCACCCCGATGCCGACGACCACCAGTGCGGCGGGAACGCGTTGCCCGTCGTCGAGCACGGCCTCGCCGGCGGTTTCGTCGAGCGAGGCCACGGTGCGGCCCAGGTGGATCGCCACGCCCTTAGCGCGATGGTGTTCCAGCACCAGCTGGGCCATCGCGGCGGGCACGCTGCGGCCCATCAGGCGCGGCGCGATCTCGACTACGCCCGCCTGCTTGCCCAGCCCGGCGGCGCTGGCCGCAAGCTCCAGTCCAATCGGGCCGCCGCCGATCACCAGCAGGCTGGACACGGACTGGAGCGCCGCGCGGATGGCGCGGGCGTCGGCCAGCGTGCGCAGGGTGCGCACGCGCGGCGAGCCGGTCAGGTGCGGAAGTGCGCGCGGACGCGCGCCGGTGGCGATGACCAGGCGATTCCAGGGCAGGGTGCTGCCGCCATCCAGCTGCAGTTGGCGCGCGGCGGGGTCGATAGCGACCGCCTGGCGCCCCCGCACCTGCTTCACCTGCGGCGGCAGTTCCGGCGCCAGCCACAAGGCGGATTCGTCGCCGTCCGCCTGGTACTGCTTGGAAAGCGGCGGGCGGTCGTACGGCGGCCAAGGCTCGTCGCCCACCAGTGTGATCGCACCGGCATAGCCCAGCTGCACCAGCCTGCTGGCGACGTTGAATCCCGCCAGGCCTGCGCCGACGATCACCACGTTGTGCTGTTCCGTGCTCACGGTGCTCACGCCGGCCGGAAGACGGCGAATACCTTGTTCGAATTGAAGATGTGGGTTTCGACGAAGCTGTCGTATTCCAGCCGGGCGCCGAGTTCTTCCATCGCACCGAGCAGCGGGCACCAGTTCAGCAGTTCCTGCTGGCCGGCGGCCTCGAAGTCCTCGGTGGTCCTGGTGCGCCAGACGGCGAAGTCGTGCTCGCGCAGTGCGCGGTACAGCTCGCGGTCGGCCGCGGTGTCCGGGCGCAGGCGCCAGGTGCGATCGCACAGGAAAGCGTGCGACCAGCTCGAGGAGGCGATCACGGCAACGCGCCAGGGCGAGTTGCGCAGGATGCGCGCCGTGGCGGCACCCATGTCCATGCAGCGCCTGGGCGACGGTCCGGGCGGGTCCAGCTCCAGCGGCTTGCCGATATCAGTCATGAAGCCGCGCGCGCAGATCACCTTTCGCCCATAGCAGTTGACCGGCACCGCAATGGTGGGGTATTCCCAGCCGATCCGGTCGTAGTCCAGGTACAGGATCGCGTTGGTGAAGGCATGCGCCAGGCTTTCGTGATGCAGCGGCTTGTAGGCATAGGCCATGTCGAAGCCGGACTCGATCAGCCCGGAGGCGAGGTGCTTGGCGATGTCGCGCCGGCCGCGCAGCTTGTAGTGCTTGTCCGGGCCCTCGCCCCAGGCGTTGGGCTTGCCCGCCATCATCGAAGACGCCGCGGCGTGTCGCCACGGATACAAGTCCATGTCGTCATAGGCGCACACCGTGAACGGCGGGATCACGTCTTCCTTGAAGTTCTCGTACTGGTCGTCGCCCCAGATCACCACCACGTCCGGCTTGAACTCGTCCAGCGCCTTGCGGACCTTGCGGAACTCGGCCACGAGGGCGGCACGGTGGGCTGCGGCGCTGGAGGCGCCCTCGTCCTGGCCCCACTCGGCCTGGGCGGCCTGCGGCCAGTTGGCCGGGTCCTTGACCTCGGCCGGGATGCCAGGGTCGCGCAGCGTCATGCGCAGGATCGCCGCCATCGCGGGATCGGGGGAGGAAAGGGGGGGATAGTGGGACAGGCCCAGACCTAGGATTTCTGCCATGTCGACTCCTTCGTGGCGGTGCGCGCTTACGCGGCGCGGGATTTCTTCTCGCCCTTGCGGGCGGTGCATTCGCGCTGCTGCTCATCCTGCACCGAGAGGACCAGCGACTTCAGTAGCGTCACGAGCTGCAGGCGCTGTTCACGCGACAGCCCGTACATCAGGCGTTCGAGCCGGCGCCAGTGGGCCGGCAGGTGTTCGCTCAGGAAGCTCTGACCGTGCGGAGTGAGCACGGCCAGGAGCGAGCGCTGGTCGGACTCGTTCAGTTCGCGCCGCACCAGCCCGCGCTCGACCAGCGTGTTGATGTTGCCCGACAGGTTGGTGGGCCTGACCACCAGCATGCCGGACAAGGCACCCATGGTGGTGGGGCGGCCGGTGCGCTGCAGCACGGTGAGGATGTTGAACTGCAGCGGGGTCAAGCCCATCGACGCGACTTCCTCCGCCTGGTCGCGGTCGAGGATGGCGAAGGTGCGGTACACGGCCAGCAGCACCCACAGGGCGCTGCCGTCAAGCGCCTTGTCAACGGCAGCACTGACGGCGACTTGGTCGCGCAGCAGCGGCAACGACGGCGCGTCTTGCACTTCAGACGCCCCGGAGGAGGGGGCGTTGGGATTGGAGTTACTCAAGATAGTTCAATTATTGAATATTTGAATTATCGCTGTTCGGCAGCGATCTCGCAAGCATCGGACCCCATGCGGCTTTAGGGGTAAACCCGGTGATCAGAAAAGTTCTTGGCGAGGATAATTCAAAAAATGAAATGTATGCTAGAGTCCGCTAACTCACGAGAGAGACTGCATGAATAGACGCCACGTTCTCGGCCAGTTCGCGCTGGCCTCCTTGGCCGCCAGCTTCGGCGGCTTCGCCCTGGCCCAGGCCGGCAAGCCGGTCAAGATCATCGTTCCGTATGCCGCGGGCGGCTCGCCCGACACGGTGGCGCGGGTTCTGGCGCAACAGCTCGGTGTCATGCTGGGCCAGCCCTTCGTCGTCGAGAACATGCCCGGCTCCAGCGGCATCGCGGCGATCGAGACGATCAAGAACCAGCCGAGCGACGGCACTGCGCTGATCATGCTGGATGCCGGGCACTGGGCGGTCAACCGCTTCACCAAGCAGAAGCTGCCCTACGACTTCCAGAGGGACCTGGCGCCGGTCTCGATCGCCTCGACCTCGGCGCTGTATCTCGCGGTGCACGAATCCTTTCCAGCCAGCAGTCTCAAGGAGCTGGTGGCCGCCGTCAGGGCCAAGCCGGGCGTCTACACCTATGGTTCGTCGGGCATCGGCAGCGTGCACCATCTCACGATGGAGGCGTTCAAGGCCGGCTTGGGGCTGGACATGCTGCACGTGCCTTTCAAAGGCACCGGCCAGTCGGTGCCGGCGCTGGTGGGCGGACAGGTCCACATGGCTGTGGCCGCCTACAACTCGATCGCCGGATTCGCCAAGCAGGGCAAGGTGCGCATCATCGCGGGCAACACCCGCGAGCGCATGAGCATCCTGCCGCAATTCCCGCCCATGGCCGACGCCGGCCTGAAGGACTTCCACTTCCCCGGCGAGAACGCGCTGTTCGTTGCGGCCGGCACGCCCAAGCCCGTGATCGACAAGCTTGCCGCTGCCGTCGTAAAGGTGCTGGCGCAGCCCGACACCGTCGCCAAGCTGCATGCGGCCGGCCTCGAGCCGCCGCGCAACCCGGGTCCGGTGGCGCTGGCCGAAACCATCCAGCGCGACATCCCGCGCTACGAGCAGGCCGTGCGCGCCGCCGGCTTGCAGCCCGAATAATCCCAGCTGCCGAGGACTCACATGCATCAGGTTCCTTCGAACGACTCCATACGCGCGCTCGTCCAGGAGGCGCGTGTCCACTCGCGCATCTACACCGACCAGGCGATCTTCGACCTGGAGATCGAGCGCATCTTCCACGGCAGCTGGGTGTACGTCGGCCACGAGAGCGAAGTACGCAACCCGGGCGACTTCCAGACCCGCAAGATCGGGCGCACCCCGGTGCTGATGGTGCGGGGCAAGGACAACGAGGTCCGCGTGCTGGCCAACCGCTGCCGCCACCGCGGCGCCCAGGTTGTCGAAACGGAATCCGGCAACACGAAGATGCTGCGCTGCTGGTACCACGGCTGGACCTACGACCTGACGGGAGCGCTGGCTGAAGTGACCTCGCCCGCCGGCTACGGCCCGGACTTCAAGCGCGAGGAACTGGGGCTGAGCCCGGTGCCGCGCGTCGACAGCTACCGCGGCTTCCTCTTTGCGAGCCTGAAGCCCACCGGAGAGTCGCTGCAGGAATTCCTCGGTGCCGCCGCGTCCCAGTTCGACATGCTGATCGACGCCTCGCCGATCAGCGAGATCTTCCTGGACGCCGGCCAGCACAAGACCGAGTACCTGGGCAACTGGAAGCTGATCGGCATGGATGGCTACCACCCCGACTTCGTGCACGCGTCGGTGGTCGCCTCCTGGGCGCGCAACGCCGAGTCGGGCATAGGCGCCATGCACCGGGAGAACCCCTTCGATGACAACGCGCTGACCCGCACGCGCGACTATGGCCACGGCCATGCCATGCTCGATTTTCGCGCCCAGCGCCTCAAGGGCTACAAGAAGCACGCCGAGTTCCTGGCCAAAATTCCGGGCGGCGCCAAGTACGTGGAGGACATGCGCAAAGCGCACGGCGACCGCGCCGAACTGCTGGTGAGTCTGGCAGGCGATCCGCACCTGGGCGTCTTCCCCAACCTGCAGCTGATCGGTAACCAGGTGCGCATCATCACTCCGCTCGCGCCGGGCCTCACGCAGGTGACCATGCAGATGGTGCGCCTGGGCGGCGTCAGCGACGAGATCAACACCATGCGCGTGCGGCAGCACGAGTCGTTCTACGGCCCGGCGGGATCCGGGTCGCCCGACGACGCCGAGATCTTCGAGCGCGTGCAGCGTGGCATGATGGCCGAGATCAACCCGTGGATCGAGATCTCCCGCGGCATGCACCGCGAGGAAGTGGACCCGGTCGACGGCAGCATCGTGGGTCGCATCACCGACGAAGTCCCCCAGCGCGGCCAGATGAGGCAGTGGCTGAAACTCATGACCCAGGCCGATTGACACCGAGAGGCAGAGAGACACACATGGACAAGGAAACCGCACTGGCCCAGTGGGCCGCGCTGCGCGAAGTCGAGCTGTTCCTGTTCCGCGAGGCACAGCTTGCGGACGGGCACAGGTACAAGGAGTGGTTCGCGCTGTGGACCGAGGAGCTCCTGTACTGGGTGCCGTGCAACAGCGACGAGCCGGCGATCGGACGCAAGATCGCGCTGATCAACGACAACCGCCCCGAGCTCGACGAGCGCATCTACCGCCTGGGCACCAAGTTCGCCCACGCGCAGACGCCCAAGTCGCGCCTGACGCGCGTGATCGGCAACGTGGTGCTGGAGCAGTGGGATGCCGCCAAGGGCGGCAAGGTCACCTCCAGCTTCAACCTGACGGAGGTGCGCAACAACCGTCAGCAGACCTTCGCGGGGCGCCAGGTGCACCTGCTGGAGCGCGGCAACGACGGGGCGCTGCGCATGCGCGAAAAGCACGTGTTCCTGGCGAACAACGACATCCCGATGCCCAACCTCACATTCATCATCTGAACCAGCGGAGACCCAAACAATCATGTCCGACGCCAATCCCGAAATCGGCAAGTCCGTCGTCGCCGCCGGAATCAAGACCAATTACCTGGAAGCCGGTTCCGGCGATCCTGTCATCCTGATCCACGGCTCCGGCCCGGGCGTCACCGCCTACGCCAACTGGCGCCTGTCGATTCCGGTGCTGGCGCAGAAGTACCGCGTGCTGGCTCCGGACATCGCCGGTTTCGGCTACACCGAGCGCAAGCCCGACCAGGTCTACAACCTCGACTTCTGGGTGCGCCACCTGACCGAGTGGATGGACGCCGTGGGCGTGAAGAAGGCCAAGTTCGTTGGCAACTCCTTCGGCGGCGCGCTCACGCTGGCGCTGACCGCGCGCCATCCGGAGCGGGTGGAGAAGTTCGTCCTGATGGGCGCGGCGGGCGTGGAGTTCGAATTGACCCCGGGGCTGAACGCGGTGTGGGGCTACCAGCCGTCGCTGGAGAGCATGCGTGAGGCCGTGAAATCGTTTGCCTACGACACCAGCTTCATCACCGAAGACCTGGTGAAGTCGCGTTACGAAGCCAGCGTGCGCCCGGGTTACCACGAGAGCTACGCCAAGATCTTCGCCGAGCCGCGCCAGCCGATCATCAAGGCGCTCGCCACGCCGGAAGCCGACATCCGCAAGATCATGCAGCCCGCGCTCGTGATCCACGGTCGGGACGACAGGATCGTGCCGCTGTCCAACAGCATCAAGCTGAACGGGCTGATCCAGAAGTCCGACCTGCACGTCTTCGGTCAGTGCGGCCACTGGACGCAGATCGAGAAGAAGGACCAGTTCGTGAAGCTGGTAATGGACTTCTTCGCTGCCTGAGACCGTGCAAGGAACGCCTGCCATGAGCCAGCTGCCCGTGATCGGCATGATGATCGGCGACCCCGCCGGAATCGGGCCCGAAGTCTGCGTGCGTGCCGCCGCGTCGGGCGAGCTGTCCGGCCTGTGCCGGCCGGTGCTGATCGGCGATGTCGGTGTGGTGCGGCGGGCCGCAGACGTGTGCGGCCTGTCCGCGCGCTTCGAGCCGATCAGTGATCCGGCGCAGGTCCTGCCGCCCGGCACGATCGGCGTTGTCGATCCCGGCGGCTTCGACGTGGCCGGCTGCACCTTCGGCCAGGCCTCCGCCGCGTCCGGGGACGCCGTGCTGGGCTGGATGGAGCGCGGCGAAGCGCTCGGCCGTCAAGGCAGCCTGCAGGCGCTGGTGATGGGGCCGGTGGAGAGCGCCTCGATGAAAGCCACCGGGCGCGTGCAGGACATCGACGAGCTGCAGCCGTCCGGCACCTTCATGCTGCGCATGAGCGGCAAGCTGCGCGTGGTGCCATTGACCGAGCACCTGCCGCTGACGGAAGCCGTGGCGGCGGTGACGCCCGACAGAGTTTTGCAGGTGATAGAGACGGCGCATGCGAGCCTGCGCAAGTGGGGTTTCGCCAAGCCCCGGATCGCCGTGGCCGGAATCAACCCGCATGCCATGTTCCCGCAGGACCGCGAGCGTATCGCGCCAGCGGTGGAGAAGGCGCAGGCGCAGGGCATAGACGCCAGCGGCCCGTTGGTGCCCGACGCTGTGTTCCGCCAGTGCATCGAGGGCCGATGGGACGTGGTCGTGACGATGTACCACGACCAGGGTCAGATCCCCATCAAGACCGTCGGGTTCGAGGGGGCCTGCACCGTGTACATCGGGCTTCCCTTCGTGATGCTCAACGTCCCGCACGGTTCCGCCTACGACATCGCGGGCAAGGGCGTGGCCCAACACAAGAGCATGCTCAATGCGGTGCGTACGGCGGCCCTGCTGGCCACCGGCCAGCCGCTGGCGGAGTAAGAAGCAGTAATTCCTCACGAGGAGGCAGCCGAGATGGCGGAGCAAAAAAAGGTAGTCCTGGTCACCGGTGGCAGCGCCGGCCTGGGCGAGGACATTGCGCTGGAACTGCAGCGCCAGGGTCTCCAGGTGGCCGTGTGCGGCCGCCGTCAGGACAGGCTTGCCGCCATGCAGGCGCGCGGCATCGCCGCATTCCAGTGCGATGTCGCCTCGCGTGAGGACGTGCTGCGCCTGAAGCAGTGGCTGCTCGATCAGTTCGGCGGTCTGGATGTGCTGATCAACTGCGCCGGCGTGGGCCTGCCGCGCTCCAGATTCACGGACCTCGATTTCGACGATGTCGAGAAGACGCTGCGCATCAACGTCTTTGGCACCATGCACGTGACGCATACGCTCCTGCCGCTGGTGCAGGAGCGCAAAGGTTCGGTCGTCAATTTCAGCAGCACGCTGTCGCAGCGTCCACGCGCCGGCACCGTCGCGTACTCCGCATCCAAAGGCGCCGTGGACGCGTTCACCCGTGCGATCGCCATCGAGGCGGCGGACTACGGCGTGCGCATCAACTGCATCGCTCCGGCCCTGGTGCGCAGCGAGATCTACCTGGCTGCTGGCATGTCTGCGGAGGACTACGACAAGCTGCTGGCATCGCGTGCCGCCGAATTCCCTCTCAAGCGTGTGGGTGAACCGGAAGACGTGAGCGCCCTGGTGGCCTACCTTGTCTCCGACAAGGCCAGCTGGCTCACGGGTCAGATCTACGCCGTCGACGGCGGCGCTCTGCTGCGCTGATGCCTTCGATGGCCCTTCCATCGGTTTCGCCCGAGACCCTGTGGGGTTCGGGCCTTGCCTTGCTGGCACTGGCGATCTTCAGCAGCTGCATGGTGACGGTGTCGTTCCTCATGCGCGGCATGGGCAGCGGCCCCGGCTCCATGCTGGCCGCGGCCGCCGGCGTGGTGGCGGGTCTCGTGGTCGCGCTCGCACAGCTGGCTTTTGGTGGCGGTGCGGAGCCGCCCACCTTGCGCGCGGTTTTGTGGTTTGCGGTGGCCGGCATCTTCTCTACCTACCTGGGTCGCTGGCTGGTGTTCAAGTCGATCGAGCTGATGGGCCCCAGTCGAGCCGCTGCCGTGCAGTGCATCAGCCCGCTGATCATCGCCTTCTTCGGCTGGCTGCTGCTGGGTGAGGTGTTGGCAACACTCGGCTTTGTCGGCATGGCCCTGGGCATTGTCGGCCTGGTCACCATGACTCTGGGCGGGCAGCCGCAACTGGCTGGCACACCGGGCCGGCATCCGGTGCGCCAGGGCGGGTTTGTGTTCAGCAGCCTTCTGGTGGGCGTAGGCTCGGCCGCGGCGTATTCCAGCAGCTACGTACTGCGCGCTGACGCCGTGCGTGAGTGGAACGAGCCCTTGCTCGGCAGCGCCATCGGTGCGCTGGTGGGGCTGGCGACGCTGCTTGTGGCCAGCCGCAAGCAGCTTGGAGGCTATGTGCGCGAGATCCGGGCCAACCCTGGCGGCGCCCGCGTCTATTTTGCCGTGGGCACCATGCAGTTCACGGCGCAGGTGCTGGTGATCGCCTCCATGAGGTACATCCCCGCCGCGGTCGCGGGCCTGATCTCCATGAGCACGCCCGTGCTGGTCATGCCCATGAGCTACTTTCTGCTGCGCAAGCAGGAGAACCTCACTCCTGCTGCCGTGCTGGGGATCTGCATCACGCTGGCCAGCCTTGTCCTGGTGGTGCTGTATGGTCGGCCCCAGCCCTGACCTTCTCAACCCGAATCATTCGAACCAGGAGATACACGAATGCAACGTCGAAGCTTCTCTGCCGCTTTGCTTTCAGCCTGCGTCGGCCCCCTGCTGCCGTCTCTCGCCTCGGCCCAGGGGAACTGGCCCAACAAGCCTGTGAGGTTCATCATTCCGTATGCGGCCGGTGGGCAGCCGGACGTCACGGCGCGCGCGCTTTCGATCAAGCTGGGCGAACAGCTCGGTCAGCCGATCGTGGTGGACAACAGGCCGGGTGCTGGTGGCTCGGTGGCGTACAACACGTTGATCCAGGTGCAGCCGAACGACGGCCACGCCTTCATCGTGTCCGATGCCGCCATGCTGTCGATCAGCCCTCTGATCAGCAAGTCCACAAACTACAAGCTGGGCAAGGATCTGGTGCCGGTGGCGCTGATCGGGCGCTCCTCGCTGTTCCTGGTGGCGCACCCCAAGACGGGCGTGAACAACCTGCAGGAGTTCGTGGCCACCGTGCGCAAGCGTCCGGCGGAGTTCACCTATGGTTCCTCGGGCATTGGCAGCAACCACCACCTGACCATGGAGGCGCTGAAGGCAGCACTGAACCTCGACATTCGCCACGTCCCCTACAAGGGATCCGGCCAGTCGACGCCTGCTCTGGTCAGTGGCCAGGTCGACTTCTCGATCGCGGCGCTACCCTCCATCGCCGGCTTCGTCCAGCAGGGCCAGGTGAGGCTGCTCGGAGCGAATTCCGCCGTCCGTTCCAAGCTGGCGCCGGACGTTCCGTCGCTGTCTGAACTCGTGCCCGGCTTCGACTTCGCGCCGATGCTCGTGGTGCTGGGCGCGCCCGGCACGCCCCAAGTGGCCATTGATCGTCTGTCGAAGGAGATTGCGCAGATCGTCAAACTCCCCGACGTGATCAAGGCCCTCAACACCGCCGCAGTGGAGCCGACACCCGGCGGTCCGGCCGAACTCACCCGCGAGCTGAACCGCGAAATCGCCGACATGGCCAGAGCCGCGAACGCCGCGAAGCTGCAGGCAGAATAGCCGGTTGGATTCTCCGATATCGGCCGAGCGGGATGCGGTGCCGTTGGTCGCTTCCCGCTTTCCGGGGCAAGTTCAGAACTCTGCTGAACTCCTCAACTACAGGCACCGGTTGCTTTCGCCTGCATGGCCTGCCGTATGCGCGGAAGTGTTCATGAGCGCCGTCAGCCCACCAGGAGCATCCCCGCAGTCAGGTACCCCCGGCAAAGCCGGGGGCTTGATTTGTTAGCCCCTCAAAGGGGCAAGAAGCTGGCGTCGCCTAAAGGCGACATCACATGCCAAGCTTGAGCTGCTCATAACGCTCGTCCTCGCTCTCCTGATGCTTGATATATGCCCGCACCATCTCTTCGTCCAGTCCTACCGTGGACACGAAATAGCCTCTGGCCCAAAAATTCTCGCCCGTGAAATTCCTCGTCTTGCCTGAAAACCGTCTGGCTATGCCGATGGCGCTCTTGCCCTTGATGAAGCCCACTATGTAGCTCACCGAATGCTTGGGTGGGATGCTGATGCACATGTGAACGTGATCGGGCATCAAATGCCCCTCCACAATCCTGCATTCCTTCTGCTGCGCCAGCTCATGCAGCATGCCCCCGAGGTGCTTGCGCACCGCTCCAAATATCGCCTTCTTTCGTCCTTTCGGTATAAACACCACGTGGTATTTGCAGTCCCAGCGCGCATGCGCCAGGCTCTGATACTCTTTCATCCGATGCTCCTTTTCCTTGGTCGGAATCGAAGCATCTACGACCGCATCAAACGGTCGAACCTGTGTGAGTCCCCCGGCATAGCCGGGGGCTTACCTTATAACGAGTCAGTTATCCATAGCGCTGCGCACCACCCACAGCACATGAAACGGGAGCCAAATAGCGGGTGCGGCATCTGGCACAGAGGTCGGTTTGTTCTTGGTGCCACGAACCCGTGAGTCAGTTGGACCG
>JACCEA012060975.1_pt1 | contig 15603 bp, 8 predicted proteins | sample 7449851 | NCBI WGS metagenome assembly JACCEA01 (sample SAMN15323453, study PRJNA562643) | freshwater metagenome | isolation source: river surface water | place: USA:Blue River Watershed | collected 2017-08-18 | reverse complement strand
ATTAAGATTTGACAATAATTTTAATACAATTATTTCTATTAAGATTTGACAATAATTTTAATACAATTATTGCTATTAATAAATTTTTTTGCAAAATCAATAATTTCTTTCAATGTAATTTTTTTTAATTGGGTTAATAATAATTTTTTTTTTACAAACATAAATTGTCTATTTAATATTTCATTTAAATAATGGTCATTGTATTCATGTAATGTATATAATGGTTCATTTATTATATTTTTAACATTATTAATATATAAATTTAAATCAATATTTTTAATGATATTAATAATATCGTCATTAAATTCTTCTATTTTTTCTATAACTAAATCAACTTTTTTATCAGATTGTATAATTTCTTGTATGTAATAATTATTTAAATATAAATATATTTTTAAATTAACAATATAACCCAGTTGTTGTTCTGTTCTTAAACTATTAAAAAATTGTTGTGATAATATTAAATTAAGTATTTGTAAAATTACATAATTTTTTGGAGTATATTCTCCTATTTTGAAATTAAACATTACACAATTGGATTCTTCTATAGGATTTGGATGTTTTATTATAGTATCTTTAATTTCTAATGGTTTATTCATTAAATATAATTTATTTTTTGTCATATTTTTAAATAAATTATTTATTTCAATACTTATATTATTAGCATGTGATTTATTAATATCTCCGTAAATTAATGATGTTAATGAACATTTATCATTAAATAAATTACTAATATAATTTTTAATATTATTATAATCTATTTTAATTATTGTTTTAATTAATTCTTCATCTTTATAATTATATTTATTTATTAATACATCAAAATTATTATATAAATATGAAGATGGTGTTGAAAATTTATTATTATTAACATCATTATATATTTGAATTAATAAATTATCAATATATTTTTTTGATAAATTATTAAAATATATATCAATATTTTTTATAAAATCATTTAATTTATTTATTATTAATTTAATAATATTAAAATCATTATAAATTCCAAGTTGTATCATAATTCCTAAATAATTATCACTTGGTTTAACTAAAATATAATTATTAAACTCATATAATTCACTTAAATATGATTCTAATAAAAAATTGTAAATAATTGTTGATATATTAGTTAATAAATAATTTTTAGAAGTACTAAAATAATCAATATTATTAAAAAATAATGTAATATAAACATATGGTTTATAATTTGATAATCCACCATACCACTGTTTTTTATTAATTAAAATAGGTTCCATTTGTTTTATTTTATTATTATATTCTGGTTTAATATTCATAAATTCATTAAATAACAAATTATTTAATATAATTTCTTCATTAATATCTATTAAATTAATATTTTTAACCAAACAATAATATGAATTTGTTTCTCTCATTTTAATTAAATTATCGTAATTTTTATATTTTTGAGATGATATTATTATTAAACAATTTTCTTTTTTAAAATAATCTTTGTATTTCCTGTAATAACTATCATTTTTAATATTTTGGATTATATCATAATCATATACATGTTTTGTATTATAGTTAAAATGATTCTCTGAAAGTATATTACATAATTCTTGTATATCATTTATTTTATTATTATCAAATAAAAATTCTTGCAATTTTTTATAATTTTTTGCTATATTATTAAAATCAGAATTAAATAAATTATCAATATATTTAAATATAAAACTAATTATGAAATCAATATTTTTAAATCCATGTTCTGTTAATTTTAGTTTAATATTTAATAATCCATATCTATCAAAATTAATAAATAACTCTTCCAAATAACCTTTATTTTTAAGATAAAAATATAATGAATGATTCGTTCTATCATTCATTAACTTATCTAATAAAATAATAATATCAATATTATCACTATTAATAAATGGAATCTCCCAAGCGAATCTAACCATAAATATTTTTGAAAATGATTGTAAAAAATATATTTTATTTCTATTTTTTGTTAAAAATGGTTTTACAATTGTTAAACTTTTTGATTTAGATTCTTTGATATTACCAAATGTATTTTCAACAATTTTATATAATTTATCAATAGATTTTGATGATGCTATACATATTGATATATTATCTGTTGTATAATAATTATTATAAAATTCTTTTAATTTCTCTAAAATATCTTTCTTTTTTAAAGTATTATTTGAACCAGTGCTAAAATTATTGACATTACTATTTTCATCAAATAAATATGATAATAATTGTTCTTGACACCAATAATCATTATTAATATTTTTTAAATGTTCATTATTGACTGCATTAATTTCTTTATTAACATATTTTTTGTCGAATAATGGATCTATAAAAAATCTACTAAATATATCTAATAATTCTTCTATACCATTATCTAAAGCATTAAAATAATATGTTGTGTTTAAATCTGCTGTATATGCATTTGTCATTCCACCATATTTATTAACTTGTTCCATAAAATAATCAGATTTTGGATATTTTTTACTTCCTAAAAATAACATATGTTCTAAAAAATGTGCTAATCCATCATATTCTTTTGGATTATGAAAACTACCAACATTTATACTAATAGTAACAAATGTTCTTTCTAAATTTTTATTATTTATTAAAATATATTTAATCCCATTTTTTAATTTTCCACCAATTATTTTGTCATCTGATATTTTTGGTTTATTTATATTAATCATTTTATATATTATAATATATAAAATAATTTTAAGATATATCTATAGAATTTGTACAATAATAATATGTAAAAGCTATTGGTGCTGTTATAATAGGTGTTATTGTTGGTATTATTGCAAAAGAATTATTTAAATTATATACAAATGTAAAATTATATGTAATACCAACACCACAATTTGTCGCACCTGACCCTTTATATGGTCTAGATATCATTAAATTAGGAATTATAATTTCTGGTGTTTCTATTGAATATCTTATACTTTTTAATCCAAATCTTGGTTTAAAATACATATTATCTATTGTTGCATTATATGCACTATTAATATAACCAGTCTCGACATTATACATAAATACAGTAAAAGGAACTAAATGAGAACCAGGCGAATTATATATATAAATATAACATTGAATTAATATTTTCCTTTTGTTTGTTGTCATATTAATTACTGATGGAACAATAACATAACCTGCTGTAACATCTATTCCATTTGCTGATATATTATTTAAAGTATATGATGTTGGTGATACTATTGTATATTTCCCTAAACATCCTGTTACTCCTGCTATTGTTGAAGGCTCTGCTATTGTATCATTATAATTTATTCCTCCATGTAAATATAGTGTAATATCTGAACCTGTATTATTATAATAATAAAAACTATGAACATCATTAAGATATTTTTGTGATGTTGCATTTATCATATTACAAGGTTTTATACAATATGATTGGAATATAACATTTGCAATTGATGAAGATACACCATTAACTGGTAAATGAGTATCTAAATTTGTTGCTGGTGATGATGATGTTGAACAATAATAAAAATATTCACTATATCCTGTTGTTGCTGTGCTATTTATATTAAATATAAAATTCTGTAATATCAATACTTTTGTATTTGCTGGTACTACTATTGATGATAAATATGAAGTTGTATTATAATACATTAATGTAGTATAAACTCCATATCTTGTTGTTCCAAATGATGTATATGTTGATGATAAACTATTATATGTTAATAATGCTGTATTATTATTATTTGAATTTAATATGTCATATTTTAATTTACCATAAATCTTTGTTGGTGTTCCATTATAACCTTGTATTCCTGCAAATAAATATATTGTTTTACTTGTGTTATCAATATTATCATATACAAAACTATTACCTAAATTAAAATATTGTGATGGAACATTAAATTGCACAACATCTTGAATATATGAAAATGGTAATATACTTGTATTTGTATATATATTTGATGTATCTACTGATAAATTTGAATATGGTATTGAACTTAATAATGTATTTGAACATCCATATATTAATGATAATGTATACATATTATTATTTGTTATTACTGTATCTGTCATATTACCAATATAATATATAACATTCATATATATTAAACATGTTGATTTTGCTGGTATTGTTATTGACATTATATTATTTCCAAAATGATATTCTGTAGTTTTTATTGTTGTTGTTAAATATGATGGATAATAAAAATTTAACATATTTTCATCTACATTTGTACCACCTCCTCCACTAGTTCCACTACTGACTCCAGATATTTGTCCACTTGAATTTACTGTTATTGTGCTATTTGTATATGTTCCTGTTGGTAATGTTATACCACTTCCTCCACTACTTACTGTTCCATTTGATATTGTTATAATCTGTCCATTTGAATCAACTGTTATATTTGTATTTGTATAATTACCAACAGGTAATTTTGGTCCATTTGAAATTAAATTAATTTGCCCGTTAGTTCCTACATTAATATTAGGATTTATATAATTGCCTGAAGGTAATATTGATAATGATGTTCCATTAGAAATTGTTGTAATTTGCCCATTAGTATCAACATTAATATTAGGATTTATATAATTGCCCATTGTTAGTTTAGGTCCATTAGAAATTGTTGTAATTTGCCCGTTAGTTCCTACATTAATATTAGGATTTATATAATTGCCTGAAGGTAATAGTGTTCCATTAGAAATTGTTGTAATTTGTCCATTAGTTCCTACATTAATATTCGGATTTATATAATTGCCTGTTGGTAATATTGATATTGATGATTGAGTAGATCCATCATTAAATTTTAATGAACCAGTTATAGATATATCACCATCTATTTTAATATTAGAATTTATATTATATAATTTATTAATATCACTATTAATATTTAAATCACCATTAACTTGTGCAATAACACTTGTATTTGAATTAATATATAAATTACCAGAATTTTGAGAATCATTATTAATACAATTAAAATTAATTTCAGCTTCTAAAAGAAAACTATTACTATTAATAATAATATTACTAGAATCAGATGAATCATTATTAATGTTATGTGTTTCAATATTTGATTTTACAAGAAAGTTATCAGAATTAATAATAATATTACCAGATTCACTAGAACTATTTATACTACTATTATTAATTAGATTAGAACACGAAACTGAATTTGAATTTAATGTTATTATACTTGATTGAATAGAAGTAGAAATTGTATCAGATAAAGTTATTGGTGCATCATAAATATCACCATTAATTATTGTATTTGACATTATTATATAATTATAAAATAATTTTTATAATTATATATTAAATAATATTTATAATTCACAGAATGATAATATTCCCCCTTCATAAAAATTATATCCATTAACTAATAATTGAGACCCTGCATTTAAATGATTTACTTGGACATAAAAATATTGAGAAGGTTCTAATAAAAATGTAGTTGATGTATGTTGAACATAATCTTGACCAGATACTGTTGTTTGACCTAATAATACACTTCCAGGGTCAATACATATTTGTATTCTACGTGTTCCTGTTGTTACACTTGAATCCCACCATATGGATATTGACATTGATATATATACACGTGAAGATGAATTATTTCTGAAAACTTTACTACCAGAATCATATGTTATTTTTGCAGATGATAAATTTGTAGAAGGACTTAATGGTCCTGTGAAAGGTAATATTGACCAAAAATTTGTACCAACATTAATAGATGTTGTTCCATATACATAATAAGGTCTTGTTGTTGGAGAATAAACTGAACCACCACTTCCAGACATTATAGCAGTTATTTGACCTTTATTATTAAGTGTAATAGATGACGGTGATGTATATGTCCCTGCTATATTACTAAATGTTGAAATAGCAGTTGTTTGAACACTTCCATCACTAAAAACAATATTACTTTTTATAGATAAATTTCCATTTATTGTTAATTTTCCATTAATAGTCTGATTTCCATTAACTGTTAATGTTCCATTTAAATTACTATTCCCAATAATTGTTTGATTACCATTTATATTAATATTTGAATTAATATTTCCTAATATATTCAATGATGTTGTTTGAATAGTTGATGAAGTTAATTTTCCATTTATTACCTGATTACCAGATATATTTAAATTAGAATTAATTATTAAATTATTATTAATACTATTAAGATTACCTGTTAATGTTAAATTACCATTAACATAAGCACTACCAATAACACTTCCTATAACTATTGTATTTGCATTTAAATTAATATTACCTGAATTAGAACAACTACTTATATAATTATTATTAGATATATTACTAATAGTTGTTGTATTATTTGTAGATAAAAATAAATTACCACTATTACTACTATTTGTAATATTCCCATTTCTTGATAAATTATTACAACTAATAACATTTGATGTAATTGTAATTAATCCAGAATCAAATGATGCAGATATTGTATCTGATAATGTAATTGCATTTGAAACATTTCCATAAATAATTGTATTATTTGACATATATATATAAATATATATTTTTTTTATTTAATTATAAAATAAATTATACTTCACAAATTGTTAAACAACTTCCTTCATACATATTGACATCATTTAATCCATAATTTGAACCACCTGTTCCTGTAAAATATGCATATACATTAAAATATTCATTTGGTGCTAATGATATTACAACTGATAAATGTTGTGTTCCTAATGATGCAATACTATGTGCTATACCTACATCATTTTTTGTTATTCTAACTTTGGTATATGTTGGATTAGGTATTATTGATTTATTCCATGTAAAGGATGCTGATACATTAATATATATTTGTGTTGTTCCAGTATTAACAAAATTTTTATTTCCATCAAATGTAATATTTAATGTATATGTATTACCTATACCACCTTGCCATATATTAGCACCAACTTGATAATATAGTTTAAACCATGTGTTTTCGGAAAATGAACCTGCATTCCATATACCATAACCTCTATATCCTCTATTTTCTGGTATAAAAGGAACAGAACCAGATACCGCAGTTGTTTGACCAAATGAATTAACAGTTAAAGATGATGGGACATAAGAACCAACAACACTATTACCAATAACAGCAAAAGCAGTATTTTGAATAGTATTATCACTAAATGTTAAATTATTAGATAACACAATATTATTAACTGTTAATGCTAAATTAACATTTTCATCAGATGTAATTATTTCGCCATTATTAATAACATTCCCATTAATTATACTATTACCATAGATAACAATATTTTTAGTAATAATATTTTGTGAAGATAATAAATTTGTTTCTAAATTATTTGTAATAACATTATTATTAGAAACATTACCTATAATATATACATTTGATGAAGATAAATTATTATTTTTATTAATAGTATTATTAATAGTTAAGTCGCCATAAATTGTAGTATCTTTAATAGCATTTCCTAATGTTATATTATTAGTATTTGGTATTATTAATCCAGATATAAATGACTTATCTAATTTATTATTAATTAATAATAAATCATTTTGAATAGATATAATAGGTGCATTTAATGACAAATTATTAGAATCTTGTAATCCAGAAATAGTTGTATTATTTAAGATATTACTTGTAGTTAAATTCCCAGTCATAATCATTAAATTATCAGAATCTATACACTTATTAATAGTATTATTTAAATATATAGAATCATAAACATTACCATATATATTATAATTACTCATATATTATAATATATATATTATTTAACAATAAATATAATAAAAAATCCAGATAATTTATAAATAATAATATTATTAAAATATTTATATAATTGTTTCATATTATAATTAAACGGTACTTTTAATACAATATATTTAACTCTAATATTTTTAATAAATTCTAGAACATTAATATCACTTAAATATAATTTAATATTATCTTCATTTTTATAAAACACACCTGTCCATGGTGGGTCTAAAAATAATAAATATTTTTCAATATTATAATCAATACTTTTTAATTTTTTATTATCTGACATAAATAATGTTACATCATCTAATATACATTTTACATTATTTAATTTATATTCTTTAACATTATTTTTTAAATAATTATATGTATTCTCTAATATTTCAACTGCATACACATATTTAAAAAAATGTGCCAAAACAATCACAGTTGTTCCAACATTTGATGTTCCGTCAATAATATATTGAATATTTGGGAAATTTTTTATTATTAAATCAATAATCTTAACAGTTTCGTCTGGTTTAGTAATACTATAAATAGAATCTATATTTATATATAAATTATTGTAATTAATATTAGGTTTATTATAAAAATAGTCACTAATAATCTTTTTATAATTTAATGGTTTAAAATCATTATATAATTCATTAATTTCAATATTATATTTTTTACAAAATTCAATACAATCAAATATATTATTAGATAATAATGAATGAATATTATTTATATTTATACTTTCCATATTTTTCAATCTTTTATTTAGGTCTTTATTCTTCCATTCATATATTTCCATAAAAAAATTTAAAAATGATGATTTTATTCTATTTCTAATAATTCTTCTAATTAAATAATATCTTTTTATTATATTAGTCTCTTTCTTTTTTAAAATATAACAATAATCTTGTTTCTCTGGTATAAAATTAATTACAGTATATTGACCTATATATTCATCTGTTTTTAAATATTGATTTATTATTTTATTTAATTCATTTATTATTTTATCATTTCTTGTAAAATTAGAAAATTTTAAAAATCCAAAATTTATTGGATTAATATTATTTACTAATAATTCTACTTTTAAAAAATTATTAAAAATTATATAAAATAATTGTAATGTAGAATTTGATAATAAATATGTTGATAAATATATATATAAATTTCCATTATTATTCAGTTTTTCTATACATTTAGTAAATAAATATAATTGTAATGATAAATTTATTAAATCTGCGAAACATACATTTGACGCATTATATATCATTTGTTGAATTATAATATTATCTGAAATATCTATTAATTTATTTAAATTTTTTATATTATCTGGTTTATTCATATTAATCATTTTATAAATGATATTTTTATTTAATATTGATGAATCATTTATAATATAATTATTTTTTTTATAATTATCTAATTTTTGTTCAACAATATCATTATTTTCTTGTGCATAGTTAAAATATAAATAAATAACAGTTATTGATTTAATATCATAATTTAAATTATTTATTAAAAAATCTTCAAGACCTGTATGGTAAATAAAATTATTATCTTTTACTTCCCATGGTCCCATGGGCTTAATTATTGTTAGTTTTCCTTCTTTTGGTAAATTTTCTTTAATTGTATAATAATAATATTTTAAATGTGCTAATACAGTATAATCATAATTCTTTTCAATAGGATATAATGCATATTCATTAATAGCTAATTTATTATCAATTATACTAATATTAGATTCATATTTTGTTTTTCTAATTTTTGTTGTAGAACTATAGTTATTAATATATTTATATGTTAATAATTCATATTTATCTTCTAATATTTTTAATAATATATCTGAATTATAATATTCAAACCAACTTTTTAAATTAACTAAAGGTATTAAATTAATATCATTAATATCTTTGGTTAATTCTAAATCAAAAATAATTTCTTGTGGTTCAGAATTATGTAATTCCATATTATAATACAATAGAATTATTCCATTCTTCAAAAAATTTATGAATATCTATATTTCTATAATCAAAATTATCAATATTTTCTAACCATAAATTTTCTATATTTATTTTATTATCTGATCTAATAAATGGTGATATTAATATATAATGATTTGTTGAATTTAAATATTTATTTTTCTCTAAATTATCATCTTTAATTTCTTTGAACCACTGTTTTGTAATATTTGTATCACTATTATCTATAAATTTGATGATATCTTCTAATAATGGAACCTGATAATATTTATAAAATGTTAAATTATCATTATATTCTTTCATATTTCCGAATTGAATTATTGTTAAATGATATATTTTTTTTAAATAATCATTACAATTATATATTTTATTGTTTTTAATTTGATTTAAATGTTGTTCAATATTAACATGATCATATAACTTTGGATATTTATTTATTAATTTATTATTATTATTATCAACCACAAAATTATATAAATCTTGATATTGGTCATTTGATATTGATTTAAATTTACTATATAATATTAATCCATTATAACTTTCATCATAATAATCAATATTTTCATCAATTAAATTAATAGAATTTAAAAATATATTTTTATCAACTTCTGAAAAATTAAATATTGATAAATCTTTATACACTTCAATATTTTCTATATTTTGACTATATTTATATTTTAAATTATCTTTATCAAATATAGTTTCTATGCTTTTATAAATAATAAATTTTTTTAGGAAAGTTAAAATATCATTAAAATCATATTTAAATACATCAACAAATATATTAATTAAATTCATATTTATCTTAAAAAATCTTTGTAATATTATTCTTGTCATATTTTTCTTCTTATCAATATTTATACTCTCTAATATCATTTTTAAACTATTCAAATCTAATGATATATATGTCTTTTTGATATTAATAATATTATTTTTATCTAATGCCTCATAATGTTTTTTTAAATAATATTCTAAACCTAATTCAGCACCTATTTCAATAGATATTGGTAAATGGTCATTCCCAAATAAATTAAATATAATACATAAATCCCAAATTATTTTATAATTATTAGTTTTAATGTTATTTATATTATTATATAATTCTAACATTTGTTTTATTATTATTGATGCATCTAATATTTGTGTATATCCAACTAAACTTGCATTTTTAATATATTTTGATAATGTTAAATTAATATCTTTATTTATTATTTTATAATATGTTTGTTGTACTAATATTTGGTAAATTAAATCAGAATCTGTTGTATGAATACAATAATCACCATTTTGGTCATTTTCTGATATATATTTAAATATTTTTATATCAGATTCACCATTTTCATTAGAACTATTAATATAAATATTAACTTTATCATAATTTGATTTTAATTTATTTTCTAGAAATGATTCTAACTTTTTTATAAATTTTGATGAGGGTGCAATTGATTTATCTAATGTTATTCTATTATCTAACCATTTAAAATAATCAAATATTAATTTATCAGAATCGTCTACTAAATATTTTTTATTTATACTATCTGATATCTTTTTATTATTAATATTCAAATTATCAAAATATTTCTTAAAAACATTATTTCTTTCTTGTGATTCAATGTAATTTTTTAATCTACGTCTTCTTTGTTCCATAACTTTAGATATTGATGGTATACCATCAAAAAATATAGAAATATTTTGTATAAATTTTGAATAATGAATATTATCTATTAAATAAATAATTTCATTATATATCTTTTCAAATATAACCATTTCACTTATTGATATATTATCTTCATTTTGTTTTGTTATAAAATATATAAAATTTTTAATAATTTCATCTTCATTAAAACCATCTAATATACTATTTAAATTTTCTCCAAATTTATATGATTCCCAATGTGGTTGTTCTAATATTTTATTTATTTGTTCTTCTAACAATTTCGTATTCCCAGAAATAAATGGAAGACATAATAATATCTTAATAATATCATTAATATCATTTTCTACTTCTATTATTTCTTGATATATTATAAAATTTGCATCAAAAATTACATGATTTGAAATAATCTTTCTAATATTATTTTCAATATTAATATCATCTATTCCATTTGTAATACTTTTAGTAATAAAATTTGAAAATCTATCTATTCCCATAATATTTATTATAAATTTTAATTTTCTAAATCTCTTTTATCAAATTATGAATATCAAACAAAACCCGACAATCAACTTCATTATATTTAATTATACCCTTCATTATTTTATTGGTTTTTATATTTTTCACATTTTTATTATATAAATCATTAGCCATTATCATTGCATTTAATCCATTTGAACAAATATTATTATCCCATATAGTATTTATTAATTTATTATCATATAATGCTTTTGCTATTGTTTTTAATGAATAATTTAATGCTCCTTTTATTACAATTGGTTCATTAACAAATACTTGATATAAATCATAAAATATTATATTATCTATTATTATTTTATATTTATCTTTCAAATTATTATATATATTAACTTCTGCATTTGACCAATGAAATAATTTAACTTGTTTTTTATTTTCTTGTATTAATATTTCTTCTATATAATTCTTAAATTCTAATAATATATTTAACTCATTATTATTATCCTTCTTATTAATTACAAATGATTTATAAGTCCAATTACCATTTTTATTATATCCTAGTCCAATCATAAATACTATTTGTTCTTTCTCACAAATCTGATTTATTGTTTCAAAATCTAAATAACAATTTAATATATCATCCTTATCCTCCCATTTTATCTTATCATAATTAATTCTATTTGGTTTTATTAATATTTCATCCTGTCTATTAATATCCAATATTTCATTTATTGTTTTTGTTATTTTAGAATCTTTCATATTCATTATTTTTGTATTAAATCTTGAATCAGACCACTTAAATATTCCCTTTGAATGTGCAATATTTCTATTCTTTATTCCACAATTCCATACCATTGTTATTTCATCTATTTCTTTCCCTAATTCTTCTTTTAAAGTATGATATTCATAATCTTTATCATTTTTCATATTTGGATATAATTCTTTTTTTGATGGTCTTGGTAATAACTCCCAATTATAACTTTCATTTCTCACTGTTTTAATCCATTTAATAGCATCTTTTGTTTTAGTTAAATATTTAGAATCAAATCCTAAATAATCTATTGTTCCTATTTTATTATCTTTTCCTAATATATATGCTTTCATAACATTTGTATTTAACATTTTATTTAATGCACTAGTGTATATACATAACTGTCCTTTATTAGCAGGTATGTTATCGCTATTCAATATATTAATTCTATTTGCAGTAAATGGTATTGATACACATTTAATATCTACTATAACATAATATATTTCTTCACTATTTATTATTTCTTGTTTGAATATTTTATTCATATAATCTGAACGTATAATTAAATCAGGAATACCATAACTATTATCATCATCATTATATACAACACCCTGATATATAATTGGTGTTTTATTATTTAATAATTGAATTGTTTTATTATAATGTTCTTTAAAAATTAAACTATTATTAACTACTCGTATTACATCAAATTCTTGTTTTATTTTATTAATAACTTCTTTCTCAAACTCTATACCCATATTTGTAATATAATTAAAAAATATATCTTCATTTACTTTCCTTCTCTTTTGTGGTGTATCATTAATAGATTTTATTTTAGATTCTTTAAAATAATCTATAATAGGGTCATTTAACATATAATTTCTAATTGATGTTGCAGATATCATTTTATCATTTCCTTTCTTTCTTTTTAAATAGTCTCTTCTTTCATATCTAATATTTATAGATGGTTTTGTAATATTATTAATATTTTGTTTTTCTAATACAATATTTGATATATCATATATATAATAATCATCAGTTATTGATTTATAAGTTTTTTTATTAGTTTTTTTTAAATAAATATTTAACTGATTAAAATTAGTTGTTTTTAATTCTGATAATATGTTTTTAATAATTTCATGATTACTATTACTATTAATATTATCAATAATTATATTCATAAAATATATTTCTTTCGTTTTATTACAATAAAACCAATGATTATGTTTAAATATATCTTCAATTAAATTTAAATTAACTAATTCTACATTATCTATTTTTGAATAATATTCACTTAATTTATATTTTAAATCATTAATGTTATCTGTTTTATATGACCAATAATTAATAATCGAATGATTATTTTTATATTTCATTAATTGAAATAATAAAGATTGTTTATCTATATTTTTAATTTATAAGATTTAAAAATTAATATTTATTAAAAATTATATGTTTATTGATGGATTAATAGCAGGCTCAATTGGTGCATTTATGGTATATCCTATTGATGTTATCAAAACAAATGTTCAAAACAAGATTTATAAAAATGGTTTTGATTGTTTTAAAAATATTTGGAAATTTGAAGGTATAAAAGGATTTTATAAAGGTTGTATCCCTCAATTAATTGGTGTTACTCCTGAAAAAGCCATTAAATTATATACTTATAATTTAGTTGCTAAAGATGAAAATGAATTTAAATATCATTTATTAGGAGGATTATGTGCAGGAACAGCACAAGTTTTTATAACATGTCCTTATGAATATATTAAAATAAATTTACAAATGAATAATAAAATTAATATTAATTTAAAAAATGCATTTATTGGTTCTAGTGCATGTTTCTTACGTGATATTCCATTTAGTGCAATATATTTTCCATTATATAATTATTTAAAAAATAATAATTTTAATATATTCTTATCAGGTAGTTTAGCAGGTATTCCAGCCTCTTTTTTATGTACTCCCGCAGATGTTATTAAAACTAGAATGCAAACTTATAAATATAATAGTATTATAGAAACTACTAAAAATATTTATATTAATGAAGGATTCAATGCATTTTGGAAAGGTTCTGGATGGCGTGTCATTCGTTCAAGTCCACAGTTCGGAATTACTTTATTTATCTTTGAAAAATTAAATAATTTTAACTAGAACATGTGCCCTTCCATCTTCTAATATTGTTATAACTTTCCCAATAGCCATTTTATATTGTTCAAAAGTTATAAAATTATTATTTATTGATTTACCTTTTATTTTATTATCTTCTGTTTTATCAGGTATTATATAATCACCTATTTTTGTATTATATATATTAACTGGAACACGTCCACAGAAGGCTATTATTTCACAATTCCCTTTATCTAAATCTCCTCCTATATAACTTGGATTAGTTGATTTAATAACAAATGTATTACTTTCATCATATTTATCAGTTATTTCACCATTATTATTTATACCACATATATCACCTTCTAAAATATTATTACAATTTTTTGATTTTTTAATATATTCTGCATAATCTGAACCTGTTGCATTAAATGATTTAGCTTCAACTGTATCAACTAGAGTTTTATCAAATGTTGCAGTTTTAGAAGATAATGATAAATAATTTAACTGAACATCTGATTTAGAAGTAATTGTCGTTCCATCTTGAAATATTATTCCTTTACTAATAGTATTAAAAATTAAATTATAATTTGATAAAGTAATATTGCCATATATACTAAGATTTCCATTCATAGTTGTATCCATAGTAATTGTTGGTAAAGCATCTATTTTAATATATTTATTAGAACTTAATGAAGTAATATTACCAAATATACTAAGATTTCCATTCATAGTTGTGTCTGATGTAATTGTTGGTAAAGCATCTATTTTAATATATTTATTAGAACTTAATGAAGTAATATTACCAAATATACTAAGATTTCCATTCATAGTTGTATCCATAGTAATTGTTGGTAAAGCATCTATTTTAATATATTTATTAGAACTTAATGAAGTAATATTACCAAATATACTAAGATT
>JACCEA010944310.1_pt1 | contig 15606 bp, 15 predicted proteins | sample 7449851 | NCBI WGS metagenome assembly JACCEA01 (sample SAMN15323453, study PRJNA562643) | freshwater metagenome | isolation source: river surface water | place: USA:Blue River Watershed | collected 2017-08-18 | reverse complement strand
GCCTAAATTTCAAGTGATTTAGATCAAATAAATTGCTGGCTTTATCATAGAGGGATGTCATGGTGTTTATATCTCTTGGAATGTTCTGATGGAAGCTACTACGCTGGCATCACCAATGACCTGGAGAACCGTATCAACGCTCATAACAATGGCACCGGCGCCAAATATACCCGCGGCAGAACACCCGTCAAATTGATCGCCCAGCAGGCTTTTGAAAATCGTTCTGAGGCCTCCAAAGCTGAAGGCCAGATCAAAAAACTCCCTAAAAACCTCAAACCAGGATTTTTTGCGTGAGTAAAGAGCACCTCAAAGACATCCAGGAAAAGATCGAAGAGTTTTATCAGGCTGTTCAAGCAAATTGGCCAGGCTTTAAGACTCGAGTGGGTCAAGAACAAATGTTTGCGCACATTGCACAAACCTTGAGCCAGGCTAAAAGTCCTAAAGACGTCCGAGACGGCGACAATATATTGGTGGTTGAAGGTAAAACCGGTGTGGGTAAAACACTTGGCTATCTGATTCCAGCGATTGTGTTCAGTAAGCTACTCAATAAGCGCGTGATCATCAGTACTGGAACAGTCGCTTTACAAGAACAACTCATGCAAAAAGATTTGCCTAATTTGGCAGATCTATCACCCATCACATTTGAATATGCCCTGGCCAAAGGCCGCAGTCGCTATGTGTGCAATATCCGTTTAGAACAAGTCAGCGGCAAAACAAAGCAAACCGCTCTTTTTGAAGATGCGAACTGGGACGGCCCACCAAAGGAACAAGACAAAGACAATTTTGCAGATGCACTGATCAGCTTAAATGATGGCTCATGGAATGGAGACAAAGATACGGCTCCACCAGAAATCACCGACAGCATGTGGCCCAGAATTGCGGCAGAAAGAAGTTCATGCTTGGGCAGGCACTGCCAACGCTTCAATGTCTGCCCATATTTCAATGCCAGACGTGACTTGGTCAAAGCAGATGTGATCATCGCCAATCATGATTTGGTGATTTCAACGATTGCCTCGGGCTCAAAGATTCTTCCGGATCCATCAGAAACACTTTATATCTTTGATGAAGCCCACAATCTTCCTCAAGTTGGTATCAAGCACTTTGCTTCATCTGTAGGATTAATTGCCAGCACGCGTTGGTTAGAAAAAATCATGGCAGCGGTTTTGCGTGCAGACGCTCTTCTACCCGATTCTTCAGGTAAAACTGTGGAAGAAGTTCATGGGTATGTTGAAGATTTGATCATGCATACCAAGCAAATGATCAACTCATTGAGATTGGCTAACTTTGTGACCCATGAACAAGCCATACAACGCTTTAAAAATGGCGAACTAAGTCCTGAATTCTCCAGTTATGCTGAAACCATTGGACCATTGGCGATCGCTCTGAATAACCGGGTCAATAAAATTTTGCAGCAACTCAATGATCAAAGAAATAACAGTATTGATAAAGATTCATTTAGTCCTGCGATTTTAGAAATCGGTAGCTATCAGTCTAAAACTGAAAACCTATCCAACACCTGGCATCTGATGCAAGCAGATGCCAATCCCCCAATCGCCAAATGGGTCGAGTGGCAAGACCTGGGTTCTACCTTTGACTTCAAGCTTCATGCCTCACCTATCAGCGCGGCTCAAAATTTAGCTCAGACACTGTGGTCCACCAGTTCTGCGGCCATCTTGACCTCAGCAACACTCAGAACCATGGGTGACTTTCAATACTTCTTGGGACAAACTGGTTTGAACTGGTTCCCAAAGACAAATACGCTTGAAGCTGAATCTCCCTTCAATTACGAAGAGCAAGGTACGTTCATCGTTCCAGAAATGATCAACTGTCCTAGCGCCAATGCCCAAGGACACACGGATGAGCTTTCTGATGAAATTCCAAAGCAGCTAAAAGATTTGAAGCATGGCGCCTTGGTTTTGTTCACATCAAAAAAGCAAATGAAACAGGTTCACGAAGATCTACCAGATGATTTTTTACAAGACGTCTTGATGCAAGGTGACATGCCTAGAAGCAAATTGATTCGTGAACATGAATCACGTATTGAAGATGGTCAACGCAGCATCTTATTTGGCATGCAAAGCTTCGGCGAAGGCTTGGATCTTCCTGGGAAATTATGTGAAACCGTCTTGATCACCAAATTACCATTTGCGCCACCCGATTCGCCGGTTGAAGAAGCCAAATCAGAATGGCTGGAAAAGAATCAAGGCAATCCTTTTTACGAAATCAGTGTTCCAGCAGTGGCTTTGAAGTTACAGCAATGGGTGGGACGTGGCATCAGAACAGAAACTGATCACGCCACCATCATCGTTTTAGATAAGCGATTGAAGACCAAACCTTATGGCAAAAAAATACTGGCAGGCTTGCCACCATTCAAACGTTTGATGTAATTTTTGAGTAGTTTGAAAGATTTGGCAGTATTACTGCCATTTTTTTAGAGCTTCATCATCACTGAGACGTGCATCAACCCAACGAGCACCTTCTGGCGTATCTTCTTTTTTCCAAAATGGCGCCAAAGTCTTGAGATAGTCCATGACATATTCACAAGCGGCAAAAGCTTCACCACGGTGAGCACTGGTCACAGCGGTTAAAACTATTTGATCTTCAATGTTCAAAGGACCTACTCGGTGAATGATCAAAACATCAAAAATATCCCAACGAGCTTTGGCTTTTTCAATGATTTCCTCAAGAGACTTTTCAGTCATACCTGGGTAGTGCTCTAAAGTCATAGCAGCAACTTCAGAACCATCATTGCGATCTCGCACCGTACCGACAAATGAAGCTACCGCACCAACGCGAGCATCACCAGCTCTTAATTGTTTGACCTCTTGTGATAAATCAAAATCTTCAGTTTGAATACGAACTGGCATATTTATCCACCCGTCACTGGAGGGAAGAAAGCGACTTCAGCCTGATCAATCAGGGCTGTATCACCTTCCACCATTTGATGATTCAAAGCCATGCGCACCGCCTTACCTTCGGCCAATGCGTCAGACCATGACTCACCCCTGCCCATCAAATGATGACGCAACTCCGTCAAGGTTTTAACGGATGCAGGAACATCGAACTTCTCTTCAGATGTTTTCAAGGTCTCGCGCAAAGAGGCAAAGAATTTAATGGTTATTTTCATAGCAGTAGCTTAAATCATTCCTGAAAAAGGGATGTACTTCACCATATCACCCGGCTTGATGGCTTGAAGTGGCGGGTTGTCGACCAAACCATCAGCCCATGAAGCGCTGGTTAAAACACCTGAGCTTTGATTGGGGAATAAATCTAGGCCACCTTGAGAATTGATGCGCACTCGTAAAAACTCATTGCGGCGATCAGCTTTGGGCCAGTCAAAATCAGCGCGCATCATGATCACTGGCGCATTTGCATGAACTCTTCCTTGCAACTTGGCAATGAAAGGACGAACAAATAATAAAAATGTGACAAAACTAGAAACTGGATTACCAGGCAATCCCATGAACCAAGTTTCTAAATGATCAGCACCCTGCTTTTTAACCGCACCGAATGCCAATGGCTTACCTGGCTTGATGGCAATTTGCCACATATCAAGACGACCCTCAGCAGTCACCGCGGGCTTGATGTGATCTTCTTCACCGACCGACACACCACCAGAGGTGATGATCAAATCATGATCTTTACTGGCGCGGCGCAAAGCATCTCTGGTCGCTTCCAAAGTATCAGGCACGATGCCTAAATCAGTGGCTTCACAACCGAGTGAACGAATGCATGCCAAAAGAGTGTCTCTGTTGGAGTTGTAAATAGCACCTGGCTTGAGTGGCTGACCTGGGAGAGTTAATTCATCTCCGGTAAAGAAAGCAGCTACTTTGATTTTTTTAGTCACTGGTAACTGATGGTATCCAGCAGAGGCGGCAACACCTAACTCCTGAGCTCTGAGATAAGCTCCCTTGCTCAAGGCCACACCTCCTGCTTTTAAATCTTCACCCTGCAGACGAATCCATTGACCTTGCTTAGGGACTTCTTGAATAGTGACTTGATCACCATTCACAACACAATCCTCCTGCATTACTACCGCATCTGCACCAGGAGGAATGGTGGCACCCGTGAAAATTCTGGCAATCGTGCCAGATTGAAGTTCTGTGCCCACATGCCCAGCAGGAATACGTTGAGAAACATTAAAACTTTGGCCCACTGATTGAATATCGGCCACACGAACGGCATAACCATCCATCTGCGTGTTGTTCATCGGAGGAACATCCACTTGACTTAGGATATCTGCGGCCAAGATTCTGCCCAAAGCATCTTGCGTGCTGACCATATCAACTTCTGCCATTGGTTTTGCTTGAGCCAATAGATGCTCAAGGGCCTCGGCAGCAGTTTTCATGGGGGGTTTGTTCATGGCTTGCGACATGGGCTTAGTCTAATGGTTTTAGGCTTATTTTGCTAAAACACCAGTCATTGAAAGGACTTGCTTTGCCACCTGTTCAATGTCATTCAAATCAAGTACTGGGATGTCTCTTGATAAATCTGGCTTGTGCACAGCATCGATACCACCAGGGTAAGCGATGGCTTGAATAAACTGATCTTGATTGGCTTTCACTGGATTAGACGCACACTCGTCGTGCTCATGACGCCATAATTCAATTTTAGGAATTTTGGCATCCTTGAAACCTTCGACGATGACGAGGTCGCAAGGAGATAACATGCTCAACTGCTCTTCCATGGTCGGCTCGACAGCTTGTCTAAGCTCATGCATCAGCACCCAACGTTGATCAGACACCATCAAAACCTCGGATGCACCAGCTTCGCGATGACGATAAGAGTCTTTGCCTGGTTTATCAATATCAAAGTGATGATGCGTGTGTTTGATGACCGCTACTTTATAAGCTCGTTGAGTCAAAAATGTGATCAACTGTTCAATCAATGTGGTTTTGCCGGTTCCAGAATAAGCAACGAAACCAATCACAGGCAAAGAATTTGCCTTCACTGAAGAGTTTTGTTGATTCTGAACTTGGCTCATTAATCACAAACCCGTGTGGGCAGCAACGAAGTCTTTTACTTGATGCACATCGGCTGGCATATCAACAACACGCTGCGGCTTGTCTTCAATACCAATGAATGATGCTGGACGATCAGGTGTTCTGCCAATCGCCTCTTCAATAGTTTCCGCAAATTTGATCGGTAGCGCTGTTTCTAAAACCAACATAGGGACATTGGTCTGTAGATGTTCACGGGCAACTTTCACCCCATCAGCTGTGTGCGTATCAATCAAGACACTGTATTTGGCATGAATGTCTCTGATCGTGTCTAAACGATTGAGGTGCGTGCTCTTGCCTGAAACAAAACCATACTGAGCAATATTTTTATACACAGGATCTTTTGACAGATCAAAACCACCCATGGTTTCAACATCCTTGAACATTTGCGCAGTTTTTGCAGCATCACGCCCCATCAAGTCATAGATAAAGCGTTCAAAATTACTTGCCTTAGAAATATCCATCGATGGGCTGGTAGTGTGGAAAGTCTCAGCAGACTTACGCGCTCTGTAAACACCTGTTTTAAAGAACTCATCTAAAACATCATTCTCATTAGTGGCAACAACCAATTTTTCAATTGGCAAGCCCATCATGCGTGCGATATGACCAGCGCAAACGTTACCGAAGTTACCTGAAGGAACACAGAATGAAACTTTCTCTGTGCTGTTTTTAGTGGCTAATAAATAGCCTTGGAAGTAATAAACAACTTGAGCCACCACTCGGGCCCAATTGATTGAATTAACAGTGCCGATCTTTTGACGGGCTTTGAATTCATGATCATTGCTGACCGCTTTGACAATGTCTTGAGCATCATCAAAAACACCATCAATGGCAATGTTGTAAATATTCTCATCTTGCAAGGAATACATCTGGGCCACTTGGAAAGCACTCATCTTTCCTTTTGGTGAGAGCATGAAAACGCGCACACCTTTTTTACCGCGCATCGCGTACTCAGCAGCACTGCCAGTGTCACCTGAAGTGGCACCCAAGATATTCAATTCTTGACCTTGCTTATTCAAGGTGTACTCAAATAAGTTGCCCAACAACTGCATCGCCATGTCTTTGAATGCCAATGTTGGACCATTCGACAAACTCAATAAACCCAAGCGAGTGCCCTGCTCATCACCCAACCAATGAATCGGCGTAATGTCTTTTGCCAAATCATCAGAACGACCATTGCAATAAACCTCAGCTGTGTAAGTCTTTCTGACCAAAGCTCTGAGGTCTTCCTTGGGGATGTCATCACAATAGAGACTCAACACTTCAAATGCTAAATCAGCGTATGACAATCCTCGCCATGCATCTAATTGAGCAGGCGTGACTTGAGGGTATTTAACAGGTAAATACAAACCTCCGTCAGCAGCCAAGCCGCCTAAAAGGATTTCTGAAAATGTTTGATGGGCGTTATGACCACGGGTTGAAATGTAGTGCATTGCGTAATTAAATTAACTTAAGTTTTCTAAACGAATTTTTGTGACTGAACCTTCAACAGTTTTCAGAGCTTCAACCTTGGCAATAGCAGCCAAAATATTTTTCTCTTTGGTCTCATGCGTCAACATGATCAGATCAGTTTGGTTTTCACCATCACCTGCTTCACGTTGCAACATGGCATCAATTGAAATACTGTTATCCGCCAAAATACGGGTGATGTCCGCCAAGACACCTGTCACGTCAGCAACACGCAAACGCAAGTAGTAGCTCGTTGTGATTTCACCCATCGGCATGATGGTCGTATTGACCATCGAACCAGGCTGGAATGCCAAATGTGGCACGCGGTGCTCAGGATCAGCTGTTTGTAAACGGGCCACATCAACTAAATCTGCGATCACAGCGGAAGCTGTTGGCTCTGCACCAGCGCCCTTACCGTAGTATAGCGTTGTTCCTACAGCATCACCCATCACCTGAACGGCGTTCATGGCGCCTTCAACGTTGGCGATCAAGCGTTTGGTTGGAATCAAGGTTGGATGAACGCGCAACTCAATACCATCTTTGGTTTTTTTGGTAATACCCAATAGCTTGATGCGATAACCCAACTGCTCAGCATATTTAATATCTGTGGCTGAGAGCTTGGTGATACCTTCAACGTGAGCCTTATCAAATTGCATCGGAATACCAAACGCAATCGCACTCATGATTGTGGCTTTGTGAGCCGCATCAACACCTTCAATATCAAATGTTGGATCAGCTTCTGCGTAACCCAAACGTTGAGCTTCTTTTAGAACAACATCAAAGTCCAAGCCTTTGTCGCGCATCTCAGACAAAATGAAATTGGTGGTGCCGTTGATGATGCCGGCAATCCATTCGATACGGTTGGCTGTCAAACCTTCACGCAAAGCTTTGATGATTGGAATACCACCAGCAACAGCCGCTTCAAAGTTAACGGTTACGCCCTTGGCTTGAGCAGCTGCAAAAATTTCGTTTCCATGAACGGCCAAAAGTGCTTTATTGGCAGTCACCACGTGCTTGCCATTATTGATAGCAGCCAAGACCAATTCTTTAGCGATACCGTAGCCACCAATCAACTCAACCACAACGTCAATTTCAGGGTCATTCACAACCTGCTTGGCATCACCCACCACTTTGGCGCGACCCTTGACCAACTCTTCAGCGCGTTTGGTATCAAGGTCAGCAACTGTGTGAATCTTGATGCCACGACCAGCGCGGCGAGTGATTTCCTCTTGATTGCGCTCAAGCACATTGAACACACCGCCACCAACAGTACCGATGCCTAGAAGGCCAACTTGAATAGGTTTCATAACTAAAAACTCTTACTTAATTAAAGGTGAAAATAAAATCTTGTACTACCGTATTTGTTACTACCAATGCGTGAAATAAATTGGCTTACTTTTTGCCGTATTTTTGGCGATAACGTTCCAAGAACTTTGCAAGCCTTGAAATCGCTTCGCGCAAGACATCTTCATGCGGCAAGAAAACGATTCTGAAGTGATCTGGCTTTGGCCAATTAAAGCCACTGCCCTGAACCAATAAAACTTTCTCTTCACGCAATAAGGTTGCAATGAATTCTTGATCGTTCTCGATTGGATACATCTCAGGATCCAATTTAGGGAATAAATACAAAGCTGCTTTAGGCTTCACACAAGTCACACCTGGTATTTTTGTGACCAATTCCCAAGCAAGATCTCGTTGACGGCGCAAACGTCCGCCCTCTGCCACCAAGTCATCAATACTTTGATATCCACCCAAAGCTGTTTGAATCGCATTTTGACCAGGCACGTTAGCGCACAAGCGCATGGATGAAAGCATGTTCAAGCCTTCGATGTAGTCTTTGGCACCACTCTTATCGCCTGACACCACCATCCAACCGGAGCGGTAGCCACAAGCGCGGTAATTTTTTGACAAGCCATTGAAGGTCACTGTCACCACATCGTTTGATAAGGCGCCGATGGATGTATGCTTTTCACCATCGAATAAAGTCTTGTCGTAAATCTCATCAGCAAAGATGATTAAGCCATGTTCGCGGGCCAAAGCAATGATTTCTTTTAGAACGTCATCACCATACAAAGCACCAGTTGGATTGTTAGGGTTGATCACCACAATCGCTTTTGTCTTGGGTGTGATTTTTGCTTTGATATCAGCAATGTCTGGAGACCAATCTTTAGACTCATCACATAAGTAATGCTTAGGGGTGCCACTTGAAAGACTGACAGCAGCCGTCCACAGTGGATAGTCAGGTGCGGGCACCAAAACTTCGTCACCCGCATTTAATAAAGCATTCATCGCCAAGACGATTAATTCTGAAACGCCATTACCCGTATAAATATCATCCAGGGTCACGCCTTGAATGCCTTTTTCTTGGCAGTAATGCATGATCGCTTTACGAGCTGAAAAAATTCCCTTGGAATCTGAGTAAGCAGCAGAATTAGGCAGATTACGAATCATGTCCAACTGAATCTCTTCAGGAGGATCAAAGCCAAACACGCCCACATTACCAATGTTCAACTTAATGATCTTTTGGCCCTCTTCCTCCATCTGCTGAGCGAGCTCAAGAACGGGTCCACGTATGTCGTAACAAACGTTGTTTAATTTGGAGGATTTCTTAATTTCTTTCACAATAATCACTTAGGGACGTATAGGAATACCATAACGTCTTAATTTATCTATAATTTTGTAATTATGACAGAGCCTGAGGCGATTTAACGTGAAACTACAACCGGATAAGCAGCCCTCTCTGAATACAGTTTCAGCATACGGCCCTGATTACATCGAAATCAATGCCCAGCGCTACACCCAATCCTTGCTTTTATCGCCTGAAACCCCTGTTATTGAATGGTCTTGCACTCGTTTTGAAGACATCAAAATCGAGGATTTTGAACAAATTGCCAAGCTAGACCCTGCCGTGGTCATTTTCGGCAGCGGCCAGCGGATCCGATTCCCTCAAGCAGCCCTGATTGCCCCCTTGATTGCACGCAATATTGGCCTTGAAACCATGGATTTACAGGCTGCTTGCCGCACATATAACGTCCTCATGGCCGAGGGTCGAAAAGTTGTGGCGGCCTTACTGATTGAAAAGTGACTAAAAAAATCGACTTTTTACATAAGTCTGATATAAATATGCTTAAAGCAGCATAAATAAAAAATCTGGAGACTTAATGAGCGTAGCACTTGGTAAACCAATCCCCTACTTTGAGATTCCAGCAACCAGCGGTCTGGTTTTCACTCCGACAGCTTGTCAGGGTCGCAAAGTGGTCATGTATTTCTACCCAAAAGATTCAACCCCTGGCTGTACAGTTGAATCCATGGAGTTCAGAGATGCGATTGATGATTTCACAAAAGCCAATACCTTGATTGTCGGCATCTCAAGAGACAACCTCAAATCACACGAAAATTTCAAGAGAAAGATTGAGCTACCTTTTGAGTTGCTAGCTGATACCGAAGAAACCCTGTGCCAGATGTTCGGCGTTATGAAAATGAAGAACATGTACGGCAAGCAAGTTCGCGGCATTGAGCGCAGTACGTTCTTAATCGATGAAGAAGGTGTTTTGCGCCACGAATGGCGCGGACTGAAGATTCCTGGCCACGTTCAAGATGTTTTAAAGGCTGCCATCGATTTATGATTGCATTGTCATAAAAATTAGGATAAGTTATCACTTAGATGCACAAAAATACATTTACCTTATCAACCGCTCAACCACCAGGTAGGCGGTTTTTTCTTTTTTAGGAGACCTCCGGAATGCCTCTGCCACCAATCCCCACACAAGCAGCAGATAAAGTAAACATCAGCCGTCAACCAAAAGCAGAGTTAAAGAAACGTCCAAAAAGAATTGAAATTGAAGAAGTAGATGAAGTAACAGAATTAGTAGAGAGCTCAGTCAGTCTGGATCTAGACGCTGATGACTCCCAATCATTGGCAGACATTGCCATTGAAAAAATGCGTGCCCCAAGTAAATCCAGCAAAAAATCTTCGCCTCCAACGGTTAAGAGCTCAACGCGCGTCAGAAAAATTCCTGATGACGGCATCATCCGCCTGTTTGTTCTTGATACAAACGTACTGATGCATGATCCCTCAGCCCTGTTCCGCTTCGAAGAGCACGACGTTTATCTACCGATGATGACGCTTGAAGAGTTGGATAACCACAAAAAGGGTATGAGTGAAGTTGCTCGCAATGCCCGAACCGTGAGCCGCTCGCTCGACCAGTTGGTGGCTAATACCAGTGGTGTTTTAGAGGAAGGTATTCCTCTGAACAAGTTAGGCAATAAAGATGCCACAGGTAGCTTGTACTTCCAGATTCAACTCAACAGCATCACCCTGCCCGACGGTTTACCGACCGGTAAAGCTGACAACATGATTCTGGGTGTTGTGCGAGAGCTGCAACAAAGTCGCAAAGATCGACAAGTGGTCTTGGTATCTAAAGATATCAACATGCGCATCAAGGCTCGTGCCTTAGGCTTGCCTGCAGAAGATTACTTCAACGACCAAGTGCTTGAAGACCGTGACTTGATGTACTCCGGTGTTCTTCAGCTGGCAGTGGATTTTTGGCCTAAGCATGGCAAAGACATGGAAAGCTGGAGCGACGCTAAATCAGGCACGATGTTCTATCGAGTCACTGGCCCCACAGTTGCTCAGATGATGGTCAATCAATTTGTCTATCAAGAAAACTCTGATGGCGGCACTCCCTTTTATGCCCAAGTCAGAGAAGTACAAGGACGAACTGCCTTGCTACAAACCTTGAGAGATTTTTCTCATCAAAAGAACAATGTTTGGAGCATCACCGCACGCAATCGCGAACAGAATTTTGCGATGAACTTGCTCATGAATCCTGATATTGATTTTGTTACTTTATTGGGTCAAGCTGGTACAGGTAAAACTCTATTGGCCTTGGCTGCAGCGCTTGAGCAAGTCTTGGACAGCAAGCGCTACAACGAAATCATCATCACTCGTGCCACAGTCCCAGTTGGCGAAGACATTGGATTCTTACCAGGTACTGAGGAAGAAAAAATGCAGCCATGGATGGGTGCTTTTGATGACAACTTAGAAGTGCTTCATCGCAATGAGGATGGCGCTGGTGAATGGGGTCGAGCTGCAACACAAGAATTGATCCGCTCCAGAATCAAAGTGAAGAGCATGAACTTCATGCGTGGCCGTACTTTTGTGAGCAAGTTTTTGATCATTGATGAAGCGCAAAACTTAACGCCTAAACAAATGAAAACATTGGTGACTCGTGCAGGTCCAGGAACCAAAATTGTTTGCTTGGGTAACATCGCTCAGATTGATACACCTTACCTCACAGAAGGTTCATCAGGTCTGACTTATGTGGTCGATCGCTTCAAAGGTTGGCGTCACAGCGGTCACGTGACCTTGGCCCGCGGAGAGCGTTCACGTCTTGCGGATCATGCTGCAGACGCTCTTTAATCAAGCATGGCTCAAGAAGGCGAGGAAGTTCTCGCCTTCTTTTTCATTGCACTTTGAACAAAGCAAAAGAAGCTTATTGATATTTAGCAGCTGCAGTGTTTTGACTGCGTGCGCTAGTCTTCCAAGATTTTCATCACTGCCTGATTTTGACAAAGAGGTCAGCGCTGGCCTTGAGGATGTTTCGATTGCTGCGATTGGCTTGGTTGGCATCCCCTATCGCTACGGTGGCAACACCCCAAAAAGTGGTTTTGATTGCAGCGGTTTGATTGGTTATGTTTATAAGAATGCTGCCAACAAACAAATGCCACGAACAACTGATGAAATTGGCAAAATCGGCCAATCCCTAGGCAATCAAACCCCTGCTCCAGGCGATTTGGTATTTTTTAATACCCAAGGTGGTCCACACTCGCATGTTGGTATTTACGTCGGTAAAGGACGCTTTGTACATGCTCCATCCAAAGGAGGTACAGTGCGCCTAGAGAAAATCACTTCGCCTTATTGGTCGAAGCGTTACACAGAAGCCAGACGGGTTGTGCAGAGATAGTGAATCTCATTAATTAAAAAAGCCTGATTGATGATCAGGCTTTTTTATTGAGGAATTTTTTTAACTTTTTAAGTCTTAGAGAATTTGCTTACCAATCCACCAAGCAGCAGCAGCCATCAAGCCCGATGCTGGAATTGTCAAAACCCATGCCCACACAATGCTTCCAGCTAAGCCCCAGCGAACAGATGACATTCGACGCGCTGAACCAACTCCAACAATTGCGCCAGTGATGGTGTGAGTGGTCGAGACTGGAATACCTAAGGCACCCGCCAAGAACAGAGTCATAGCACCGCCGGTTTCAGCACAAAATCCACCAAATGGTTTTAATTTTGTAATTTTTTGACCCATGGTTTTAACAATGCGCCAGCCGCCAAACAAGGTACCCAAACCAATCGCCACATAGCAAGACACGATCACCCAGGTTGGAGGTGAGGAATCTGTTGTGGACATGTATCCACCCGTCAATAACAACAACCAAATAATGCCGATGGTTTTTTGAGCATCATTACCACCGTGACCCAAGCTGTACATTGAAGCAGAAACCAATTGCAATCTTCTGAACCAACGATCAACGTGAGCTGGTGACATTCTGAAACAAAGCCAAGAGAACAAGAGCATCAGTAAGGCGCCCAACGCAAAACCCAGCAAAGGAGAAACCAAAATGAAAGCAACAGTTTTAATCACGCCAGAACTGATCAGAGCGGTTGGACCTGCTTTTGCCAAAGCAGCCCCCACCAAACCGCCAATCAAAGCATGAGATGAGCTTGAGGGAATACCGCCCCACCATGTGATGACGTTCCACACAATTGCTCCAACCAATGCGCCAAAAATCACATAGTGATCAACAATCGATGGATCAATCGTACCCTTGCCCACAGTGGCAGCAACTTTGAGCTGAAACACCAAAATAGCAATAAAGTTAAAAAATGCAGCCATAGCAACTGCATGTTGCGGCTTTAAAACTCCAGTTGATACGACTGTAGCAATCGAATTAGCCGCATCATGGAAGCCATTCATAAAATCGAACAGCAAGGCCAAGCCCACTAACAAGGCTACAACCCAAATACTCATTTCTACTGGAGTCATTACGCGTTTTCCAGAACAATGCCTTCAAGGATATTGGCCACATCCTCACATTTGTCAGTGATTGTTTCGAGTAATTCGTAAACTGCTTTTAGCTTCATCAAGCGTTTGAAATCATTTTCGTCACGGAACAATTGAGATAAAGCAGCGCGCATCACTCTGTCTGCATCAGACTCAAGCATGTCTATTTCAGTTGAAATTCGCAAAATATCCTTGGCGTTTTTCATATCACTCAGCTTCATGACTGCAGCACTAACTCTTTCGCAACATGCTTCACAGATACGTGCCAATTCAACCGCCTCCGGAGTGACTTGAGTTACATCGTATAACTGAATTACTTCTGCCACGTCTTCCATCAAATCCAAGATGTCATCCATTGTGGTGATCAACTTATGGATTTCATCGCGATCCAGTGGAGTAATGAAGGTCTTATGAAGTAAATCGATGGTTTCGTGGGTTATTTTGTCGGCTTTTTTCTCGGATGCCTGTATCGCTCGAGCATGCTCGGGGGCATTCGGTAAGTCATTGATGAGCTTATAAAGGTCCTTAGACCCCTGAACACAAAGTCCAATATGTTCGTTAAATAACTCGAAGAAATTCTCTTCTTTAGGCATGAATCGACCGAGCATAAACATCCTTATATGACATGACACAAAAGTGTCATCATTTTAGTCTATTTGATTCGGTGAACCTGAAAAAGGATTAGAAGGGTTCGTAGCCGCCAGAAGACTGGCCTTGACCCAATGCCAAGTTATCAAACTTGGTAAATTGACCCTGCCAGCTGAGCTTGACGGTGCCAATCGGACCATTACGCTGCTTGGCGCAAATGATTTCAGCGATGCCTTTATCAGTTGTTGTATCAGGGTGATAGACCTCATCACGATAAATAAACAAAATAACGTCGGCATCTTGCTCAATAGCGCCAGATTCACGTAAATCAGACATGATTGGGCGTTTATTCGGGCGCTGCTCTAAGCCACGATTTAACTGAGATAAAGCAATCACTGGGCACTGCAATTCTTTGGCCAATGATTTTAGAGATCTGGATATTTCTGAGATTTCAGTGGCGCGGTTTTCAGAACTGCTACCACCACTGTTACCACTCATCAATTGAAGGTAGTCAACCACAATCAGACCGAGTGTGCCGCACTTGCGTGCAATACGTCTGGCTCTAGCGCGCAGTTCAAGACTGCTTAAAGCACCAGTTTCATCAATCATGATGCTGGCATCATTCAAACGAGAAATAGCCTCAGTGATCTTAGGCCACTCATCTTCAGATAACTTACCGGTTCTCATGCGCGATTGATCGATGCGCCCTACTGAGCCCAGAATACGTGAGGCCAATTGAGAGGCGCCCATCTCCATAGAGAAAATCAATACAGGCAGACCTTCTTTGAGCGCAACGTTCTCAGCAATATTGACCGCGAAACTGGTTTTACCCATTGATGGACGACCCGCCACAATGATCAAATCACCCTTTTGCAGGCCGCTGGTTTGACGATCTAAATCAACAAAGCTGGTTGCCACACCTGTGACATCGGTTGAACCTTGACGGTGATAAAGCTCATCAATGCGACTCACCACTTCAGTCAACAATGGGGCAATTTCAAAATAATCTGTTTTGCCGCGATTACCTTCTTCACCAATTGCCAAGATTCGGGATTCCGCTTCATCTAGGATGGTTCTAACTGAGCGACCTTCAGGAGTGAATGCAGTACCAGCGATTTGGTCTGAGGTTTGAATCAAGCGACGCAGAACACTGCGGTCACGCACAATTTCAGCGTAACCACGAATATTTGATGCGCTAGGGGTAGATTGAGCCAATGCATTGAGATAATCAATGCCAATCGACTCACCACCACCTTGAGTTTTCATGGCTTCTGCGACCGTGATCACGTCTGCTGGCATACCTTCACTGGCTAACTTGCCAATGACGCGGTAAATCAAACCATGATCAGGGCGATAGAAATCTTTTTCCGTGAGGATATCCCCCACCCGATCCCAGGCGGAGTTGTCCAAAAGCAAACCGCCGAGCACCGATTGCTCGGCCTCGACGGAATGCGGAGGTACTTTTAAAGCTTGTACAGCTAAATCAACCATGAACTGAT
>JACCEA012240469.1_pt1 | contig 15608 bp, 9 predicted proteins | sample 7449851 | NCBI WGS metagenome assembly JACCEA01 (sample SAMN15323453, study PRJNA562643) | freshwater metagenome | isolation source: river surface water | place: USA:Blue River Watershed | collected 2017-08-18 | reverse complement strand
GCGCGCAGGACAGCGCCTGTGTTTTTGGGCAAAACGGGGTCGTAGATGTCCAACGACCCACCCAAAAGGCACAGGAAAGCAATCGCAGCAATGATTCGCGATTTAGTTAATTTCACAAAAGCGGCATAAAAACAACCATAGGGGCTGTCTTATTGCAAGAACCGTGCCTTGCCGCTTTTCCGACGATATTTACCTAAAGTTTTAAAAGTTATCTTAAAGGTTTGCTGGGTGGAATTGTTTCAATCACTTGGATGGTGATTTCAGCTCCAGTCAAATCTTGGCGCGGGATATAGGCCTGTACCAGCCAGCCAGTTTGGCGATAGCCCTCTGTGATGGCGTCTAGCAGATGCTGCACATCGTGATGGTTCAAAGGACGATGCGTGTAGGCGGTTGCCAGAGCCTGCAATTGGTCTGAGCTCAGTCGCTTATTTCCGCTGAATTTGAACCGCTCGGCCTGAACCACCGTGGCCTCGTTGATCACCGCAGCGGGTGGCAAAAGCTCACGCTTTTGTGCCGCTTGCTGCATTTGGCTTTGCCGCATCATTTGCTCAGTCTGCCGAATCAGCGCCCCAGCGTCATACGGCGGTGCGTTGTTCGGTTGCGCCACTGCATGGGTAGCCAATAAGGCGGGGATAACAAACGCTAAATACAGTGGGCATCGCATATATGACCTTGGAAGTTTTCAGTCAAGACGAAGCAAGCATAACGCGAGTGCTGCCGCAAAGTACTCGTGCAAACAGTGAAACCATTTTTATAGTATTTTTTTCTTAAATTCATTTGGCACATTGCACTCCGTCAGCTCAGACTCAAGCTGCGCATCGCCCAAGATGTAGTCGCCTCGCTGTGCATAGTTGCTGTTCATGCGCTTTGTGTAAACCTCCGACACATTCGCCACAGAGCGATGCACTGTTTTCATCGTGTCTTTGCTTTTTAAGCCGCGTTTTTTGTCAATCTCGCGCTCATTCGCCTCGGACAACACCATGTAGTGCTGGGCCAGACTCTCAAAGTCTTTGGCCCCTTGCTTTTGACCTTTGCGCTGCAAAAGCGCCGCCACATTGAGCTGCAACGCCGCACAACGGTTATAGAGATACGACACGCGCGTTGGGTCTTTGTAAGACTGGTACTGAGCCCGCACCTCGTCAAACGTAGACAGCTCGGCCGCTTGGGCGCTTTGGGCGCTTTGGGCGCTTTGGGCTAGCGCTAGAAGCAGAAAGAGAAATAAACAGCGAGTTTTCATATTTGTTAGTAGTACTGTCAATTTTTATTGGCACGCGACTTGCTTAGTTGAGAGTATTGATTAATAGGAGTGAACCATGTCAACAAACCAATACCTCTCAGGCGCCAAGCTCACCAGCTTCACACTGAACGAACTCACACAAGCAGCAGACATGCTGGAGGCCTCTGGCCGTTACGAAGAGGCGATTGACCTCTACCGCCAGTGGCTCAAGCACAGCCAAGACGAGCGCAAGCACGTGGCTTGGTTCAATTATGGCTGGTTGTTGCAAAAGCAAAACCTGTTCAGCGATGCCGCCAACGCTTATAACCAACTGACCGACGACTACGCCAGCTATTTGTCAGGCCACGCCACTGCGGCTTAAAACCCGATTACAAAAATCACTGCACCTCCCGGTGGTTTTTTGTGTTTTTAATTTTGTTTACATAACATTAATCGTATTTTTTATAGAAAAGCAAAAATATAAAATTAGTATGAAGTTAATTTTTTAGGCAAAACAGCAATTCACGAAGAACATCAAATCCAAGTTATGGTATCGATGGACAAATCCGACCAATTAAAAGTTTCACTGTTCGAATAACTGAACCAACTTTCAGCGATTGTCTCAGGCAGTAACCCATCAGTACCTAGGCCAGACAAAGTCAGAACAGATCCATAAGGTGCGCTATCTGGACCAAGCAACGATACCAAGTCAATTTCAATATTGCCATTAGCATGGTCTACAAAAATTCCTCTCATAGCGTCGTCTTTCTGTAATCCAACAAAGTGGAGAAAGTCTGCACCAGGGGAAAAATCAAGTATTTCCACATCAATGGGCGCTGCAGAGCCCTTGATCGGAGCTATAACAAATAAGTCCGCCCCTACATCTCCTCTTAATTGCGAACTTCCATTGCCAGCAATTAATGTGTCATCACCGCTTCCGCCTTCTAAGACTGCGTTTCCATGGCTGTAAAACAAATAGTCACCGCTCACCAAGGTGTCATTTCCAGCAAAACCGCGCAATATGTCTGCGCCATTGGCAGAACCTGGTCCGCCAACGAGGTAATCATTCCCTACGCCCCCTTGCAGCAAATCAGAGCCTGCGCCACCAATGACATTCATCGCATCGCCACCGAAATACATATTGTCGTCATTGGCTCCTAAATTAATGAACCATTTCTCAAGGTAAGGATTCCATTGCGTCATTAAATATTCAGAATACAAGCCTGATGTGTATTGCGCAAATTGAGATTGAAAAATAGCAATGCCACCAGCGTCAGGATCATTGCTATCCTCTAAATAAGCTTTAAGAATAGGCGTAGAAACAAGTCGCTGCAATTGCTCTACAGTCAAATTATCACCAAAAGAATCGATGAAAAATTGAGTTTCTGATTCATTCAAAAATGCTAAGCCTGTTACATCAAGAGAAGTATCAATAACAGACAAGTCTCCGCCCCCAAGGCCAATGAAGATATCCCCCACATCCAAAGCGTTTACTTTGTCTGACATATCAGAACCAATGGCAATTAAACTTTCAGTCGCTGCATTTAAAAGAAAATCTGTTGCCTGATGATCCTCGGCCTGAACTAAAAAACTCGAGCTGTCAGTAACGCTAAATTCCCTACGAAGCACATCGTCAGTCAAGACCGCAACACTCCAAGGGGATGTCACATTGCGATATGGGTCCACCGCTGTTACATAAAAATGAGTCAGTGACACATAAGGATTGGCGGAATTTATTTGAAAAGCTATTTTCGAATCAACTGAGGTTTCACTTTGCACCAACGTATGATTTTTCAACCACCCCACAACTTCAGGCAATGCCAAGCTACTTAATCTATCCCCATCTTGCACTGTCACTACTGGAGCAGTATTATCAATATTCACTACTCCGGCATATTGTGAAGAAGTTGAGTTACCTGCACGATCGATCACCCGGTAATACAAATCATATGAACCTGGCTTACTAACTGTATTAATATTTAGCCAAGGACTCAAATTTTGTTGTGCGGCGGGCAACGTCATATCAACCATCCGGTACTGAACCCACTCATTTAAAGACTCTTGTGAACGATCGTAATTAAGTAAAGGCAATGAATGACCGTTATCAAGCATCAAACCAGATCCAATAACCCATTCTGGTGCTTGAGTGTCAAGTTCATAATCGAGTTGTAGTAGTTCTGAAAAATTACCTGCGCGGTCGACCTGCAATGTGACAAAGGTGTAGCGACCATCGAGGGTGGGGGCATCTGGCTGCTCGTCAAACGATGCCTGATTTACCGACTGCCCTGACTGATTCCACTGCCCCAAAGTCATGACCGTTGACTCGTCAAAAAGAGTAGCGTACCTTGATTCCAGAGCCTCCAGATTTAAATTCGATGTATATCTGTCATAGTCATAGATACCTGAATCAATTTGCAAAGAAACATCTTCTGACAACAAAGTTTGCGGTTTAACATTGTCATAAATAAAATCGAAATGAGAAGACTCAGAGAAGTTACCCGCCAAATCCATCTGCCGATAGTACAAACGCATATCTACACCATTAGCAGATGTACGCGAGGATATATTGGCAAAATCCAACCAAGCTTCAGCATTCACTGAAGGCATTTTTCCTGCTCCATCAGCACGAACCAACTGGTACTGAGGGAGCACTTGATCATCCTCCTCTGCATCGGCGAGGAAAAATTCATCAACTAGTTTGACTTGGGCAGTGTATGTATTGTCGTCCGGAAGAAAATAGGTTGATATCCATGTTTCTATTGGAACGGCGCCTGCGACAGTTGATAGCAAAGGATTAAGGTTATCGAATTGGAAAGCAACGCGAACAATTTCATCATCTGATGCACCTTGGGGCTTGATGAAAATGGTATTAACGCCCTGAGTAATATCCAAAGCATCCATCGCGCCAAACCAACTGGTGGGTAACCACGCCTCATCTTGCCCAACAAGACGATGTTCAATACCAAACTCGTAAGTCTTTGAAGCTTCTAAAGTAGGCAAGGTTAATTGCCAGTTAGATGTGATGTGATCGATACCCGATACCCCAGTATCCTCAGTCAATCGAATAAGCTCGTCGTCAATAAATGATGAGTTCGTTGAGACCAAGTTGTCGATTACCGAAGCCAACAGTGCTAAATTGATCTCTAAATCACTTTCCTTGCCGATCTCCAACAAAATTGATTTGATATCAGCTGAGGATGCCAAATAACTTGAAATATCAACTTGGCCCATTGGGCTCGATGTAAAATCTTCAAGCCTCTTCGTGACCTTCAGGGCTAGCATTTGCAACAAAGCCTGGTTGCTTAAACTATCGTCAAAAAATGAAAATGTACTTGTCAGTAAATTCGACAATGCAACAGCTTTATTTTGTAAAGCCTCGCCTTGACGTGCTTGCTGGGCTGAACTTGCAGCTGACAAAGCCACATAATCGGTTGTCGATGCCATACCAAACAAAGACGTGACCTTTTCATTTGCACTGCTTAGGTCAAATTGTCCAGAGCTAACCAAGCCATTTACTAGTGTCGTCAACGGTGTGATGTTGACCTCCGCACTCAACATGGAACCCGAAATTTCGAGTTGCCCTTTGAAGTCCTTTCTTACACCTGAAGATGACTCATAGTAAGTGGACAAAAAATCTGGATTGATCAAACCGATAGCACGTAATTGCGATTGACCGTCGGCTTTTTCCGCATCAGACAAAAGATTGATCGGTTTGACAATCAAGTCGCCATGAGATGAGCCCGGCAATGAAAAATTACCACTGGCATCGGTCAACGCAATGTTCTCATTCAGGCTCAACATTCCATCTTTGTTGGCATCTTGAAAAACAAGTGCATTGACCAGGTAACCGTTGATGGCACGGCCGTTTATTGCGGGCGTCAAGGTATCTGCTGACGGATTATCTGCCCCTACTGCATCTGCAGATGCACGTACTCCCGCGGATGGACTGTAAATAGTTGAACATCCCTCTAGCAACATAACACTTAGCAAAGCGAGTGCAAGACCCCCATCTGCTTTTGACAGTATGAGGTTCTTTTTTCTTGACTTTCTAAGGTTTAAAAACACCTGAAAAGGCTTTAGTTCTCGGGTTGAGATGCATTGGGATCTACCCCCCCTCTATTCAACAACCCCTTTTCGAGCAAGTCAGCTGCAACTTTGTTGCATGTATTTGCCAAATCCGTAAAGCCACTGATTGGCAAAAACAACTCTGCCGTCTCTGTTGGAACAACTGACTTAGGATCTTGATTGTTGGCAGGACGTAACGTACCGAATCTAAAACGGATAACACCGTTGATGATTTGGGCAGACACCACCGTATCGGCATAAACATTTTGCATCTATCTCTCCTTGAATGAATTTGAAGTAATTTCAGTGAATGGTTTAAAAAGGTAATTGAAGAAAGTACGCTTCTCAGTAACAATTCCGACTTGCGCGACCATACCGGGAAGAATTTCCAAAGGTTTGCCAAGCTTGTCTAGAACTTTCTCAGTGCTAGTTAACCGAACTGTATAAAAGCTTTCGCCCTTTTCGTTCGAAATAGCGTCCGGAGACACTGACTTAACTGTCGCATCAAAAGTCCCAAAAAGAGCGTAGTCATAAGCCGTGATTTTTGCTTTGGCTTTCATCCCAGGTAGAACAAATGCCACATCGGAAGGCTTGAGTTTGGCCTCAATGATCATTGGCCCCTCTTGAGGAACGATTTCGACAAGAACATCACCAGGTTTCACAACACCACCAGGTGTGGTCATGAAAACCCGACCAACGAGACCATCAATCGGCGAAAAAATATCAGTTCGACGCACCTTATCACCCAAACTAACCAAGGCATCCTCTTTCACCTTGATTTCGCTTGAAATTCGGTTGTATTCAGCTAAAGCAGCCTCACGTTGCTCCCTGAGCGCTTGTTTTCGCTCAGCAAGCGTACGTTCAGAACGAATCAACTCAGTTTGCGGCTCCAGTCCCTCTTTAGTCAAAGCCGAGATCATCGCAAATTCTTTTTCAGCAAGTTTGACGAATTGAGATAACTGCAAGATCTTCTCTTGTCGAATAGCGTATTCGGCAAATTCAGATTTAATCACTTCAGGCACGAGATTAGAAAGCTCAGCATCGAAACGTGGTGGATGCTGGTTGATCTCCGCCATTAATCTGATGGCACGAACTTTTAATGTGCTATTTTGTTTTTTAGAACTTTCAAGATCACTGCTGTATTGAACTGAATTCAGGCGAAATAGCAATTCACCTTGCTTCACACGATCACCTGATTTGATCAATATCTCGGTGATGATCCCACCCTCTAAGTTTTGTAATGTGCTGACATGCTCAGAAGTAACTACACGTCCTTCTGCATTGGCAACAACGTCCATCTTGCCAAATGCCATCCAGGCAATCAACCCTGCAGTCAAAACAGCAATCAGTGCCAGTCTTCGACCGTGCATGACATATTTTTCATCATCCATCAAGCACTCATCTTCTGGCTGGCAGCCTGTGTTTGAAGCTTTTGAATGACATGATCACGCGGTCCAAATTCGATCAATCGTCCATTTTCAACGACTGCAATCTTGGTTGCCAAACGCAATGGCGCCGGCCTGTGCGTCACAAACAAAACTGTCTTACCTGCTAAGCAACCGGCCAATTTTTCGATCACATGCATTTCAGTCGCTTGATCCAAGCCTGATGTAGGCTCGTCCATGATGATGTGCGATTTATCTTCGTAAAGCATCCTGGCTAAGGCCAACAGTCGCCGCTGACCGCCGGATAGCTTTCTTCCAGCTTCACCGATTTCAGTGCTGAGACCGTCTGGTAATTTATTTAGCACTTCACTAAAACCACTTCTTTCACATGCAGCCATGATCTTCTCACCATCAATCAAACCCGATTTCAGCGTAATATTGCGAGCAACCGAATCATTGAACAAATGGGTTTCTTGAAGTAAAACACCAAACCGTGAAAGAAAACTTGCCCGATCAAAATCCTGTATATCAACCCCACCCCATCGAATATGACCAGACGTCAAGGGAACTAGTCCCAACAGCGCTCTAATTAGAGTAGTCTTGCCAGAACCTGTTTTACCTAAAATGGCAACACGATCCCCAGGCTCAATCTGCAAAGTCAAATTCTCAACGGTGGCATTTTTTGCTCCCGCATAAGCCACACCTACATTTTCAAAAGTCAGGCCATCTGAAACACGTGCGGCATCAACCGTACCACCCTGGCCAATCGTGGTTTTTCGCTCCAAAATTTGACAGATTGATTTGTAACTTTGAATCGCCTGCGAGAGTCGGGTCAACAGATTCACCACTTGCGAAAACGGTGCAATTGCGCGACCTGCCATCAAAGTCGCGGCAACCAATGAGCCGGTTAATGAAGTCACTAGAACGCCCACACTAATCAACAATATTTGATTGAACTGAGTGATGAAATTAACCCAATTCGTCGCACGATTAGAAACGCTTTTGGAATGAATAGCCTGCTCATTTTGAGCCATAGTTGCGTCGGTCCATTTATGAATAAAGAAATCATCCTTACCCAAACAATTGATCGTTTCTTTAGCACCCAAGCACTCAAACATGATTGACTGCTTGCCATGACCCAAACCCTGCATGCTTTTGGCTGAATCTCGCATCAATCGGTGTGATAACCAGCCCAAGACCAAAAGCACGGCGATGGATGCCAATGGGACCAGTACCAGATACCCGGACAACAAGAAGATCATCCATAAAAAGAGTAATGAAAATGGAATATCTACGAATGTAGTAATTGTTGCGGACGCCAGAAACTCTTTTAAAGAATCAAACTCACGAACAATAGACGCACTGGCACCAGAGCCATTTTGGCCTTGCCCAGACCCGCGCAGGATGATCTCATTAAACAATTTAGTAGAAATAACAATGTCTATTTTTTTTCCCGCAACATCAAGCAACTCTGAACGAATTTGCCTCACCAAATAATCAAGTGACAATATGATTGCGACCCCAGTTAATAGAGACACCAATGAATCAATAGCCCCATTTGGCAGTATTCGGTCATACACCACCATAGAAAAAAGCGAGACACTAAATGCAAAAGTATTGGCTAACAATGATGCCAATGCTGCATATTGATACAGTTTTTTCTGCGCTCTGATTTCATCCCAAAACCAAGCTCCCGACCTTAGAACACTGGTCATAAAACAGGCTTTAAGCTATCCACAAATGAATTTTGAGGCTTAAGTAGATGTGTTGTGAGTGTATTGGTGACATGCAAATAGCGGTAATAGGCGATAGAGGCATCAAACCAATTATCAATGAGCTGCTTGACGTTGGCATAAAGTTCATCCTCAGCCCTTTGTAAGTCTTGCAATGAACCACGGCTGACTTCAAACAATTTGACAGTGGCTGCAAATGATGCTGCGCTAGCCTCTACCCCTACTTTTCTTAATCCCAAGGATGCATAGGCATTATTCGCTTCACTCACCGAGCGAAGGAATGCAGTTCTCAGTCCCTTTTTCTTCGACTCCAAATCTGAACGCGCTTGTCCCAAGCGAGCCACGGCTTGAGACATTCGCGCAGTAGTAGAACCACCCGAGTAGAAGTTATGTGTCAGCGTAACTAATGTTGAGTAATCAGCGCTTTTTCCACTTGTTCCTTCGAAGGACCGATCAGTCCTCGATAGTTCCAGCTGTATCACTGGCATTTGACTTGCCTTTGCCGCGGCAACATCCAGCTCTGAGGACATGATGGATGCTTGGGCTTCCATCATCAATGGATGATCACTCAGCAATTGATCAAGTAGTTCATTTGATAAAGCAATTTGCTCAGAGACTGTGGGCAAGGCTAAGTCTTCAGGTAAATTGAACTCTTGCAGCACGGTATTCGCGTTGCTAAGTTGAATCCCAATTTGTTGCAAATTAAGACGGCTATCGTTGATCTTTATGTCTGAACGTGCAATGTCATAAATCGTTCCAGAACCCATTTCAAATCTTCGACTGATCTTTCTGGCCGTATCTTTGCGTTGTTCTTCGATACTGTTGACCCATAACCGCTGAATCTCAAAGCGCTGTCTATTCATGGCAGCCTCAAGCACTGACAATATCAACTCTGAACGCTGAATGTAAGACCGGGCAGTTTGAGCTTCGACTTTTTTCTGTGCAGACTTCCAGCTATTGAACTTAGAATCGCCATCGAATAGCAACTGTTTGGCAGCTAATTGTGCACTTGTTGATGTGTATGAGCTGGCTGGTAATCGCGAAATCGGGTTAGTACTATTCGCTCTGGTACCGTAATCCATACCTCCCGAAATTTGAGGGAGCAATGCAGAACGCGACTCATCTGCACTGGCTTGAGCATACTCAACCCCCATATCAGCAGACTCCCACGACGGGTGTGCAGTAACAGCTTCCAATAAAGGCGTTCGAACGACATCGTTAAGGCCTTGCGTCAACGTCACAAGTTGCACAGACTGCTTGATCCAATCCGCCATCTTCAACACGGACATCGATCCTGATGAACGCTCTTTGACGAGTTTGTCCATCAATTGCTTGGAATTGGACTTTTCGGGAGCACCCCCTAACGGTACTGTGTCTTGAGCAACAGCCAACGACACAACCCCTAATGAACAAACTAGGATCAACATTGCCTTGCTGCGACTTAACGTCGCAGCAAGGTGGGATGGTTTGCTCACTTTCTCATCAGGCCGCATGCGCTTGATGGAGGTTGATCAGGTCTGCAATGCTTAATTGATAGTCACCAATTTCAACCTGATATGTAGCAACGACTTCGTTGTCAGTTTCTTGGTAGTTACCGTTTTCGCCACTGCCACTGACAACAGGTAATGGAGGGGATACCAATTGGCTTAAGGTCACACCACCTGCATTCAGTCTTGCCTCAACAGACGTCGCACCGAGGTCGGTCTGACTGAAGGTTGACAAAACATCATCTTGAGCTGCAGCAAAATCAACCATTCGAGCTGTTTTGTTAACGCCAACAACATCTAGAAAGTTATTAAAGACTTCCAAATTGTCCGCACCAGAACCGCCGAACAAGCTGATCTTTCCAGAGTTGCCAAATAATGTGAACGTGTCATTGCCTGAACCACCATTCATGGTCAGATTGTCACGAACACCAGCAGTAGTCAATGAGCCTGTTACGCCGCTGGCTATCAAGTGATCATTCCCGCTACCACCGTACAAGTAGTCTGAACCGGCCAAATTGGCTGCTGCATAGGCCACATTATCCAAAGTCACCCCGTGCGTCGTGGCAGTACCGTTTGAAGTAATGTCCAGCGCAACACCCAATTTAGCGTTGGCTGCACTATTGGCAAATTTCACATCTAGACTGCCATCGGCATTGATGCCACCACGAATCACATACAACGAGCTTGTTTCAGTCAATGCGGTACCTGCTACCGAGATGCCCGTTCCACCAGTGGCCTTGTATATCACCTTGTCACCCGTCTCGAATTCAAAGTCTGCAGCGTAATTGATTCGGAACGCATCCGTAGTTAAATTAAAGCCGATAAACACGCCATCGTCTGGTGTGTGCTGCAACGCCGTGACCCGGTGCGAAGAACCGCCCACCAACACATCGTTGCCTACGCCACCGATCAGCATATCTGAACCATTTCCACCGAAAACAACGTCATTTCCTGCAAAGGAAGAGATGACGTTATTTCCCTTATTTCCAACAATCAGATCGCTGACCGCTGAACCGTTGATGTTGACGTTGGATGTACCCAGCACCTCCAAGGCGTTTGAGTTGGAACCAAAGAAGCTTGAATCAGTTACGCTGGTCTTCACAGATCCCGTCATGTTCACTACCAACTGGGCTGTAGTGTTGACTGTACGGTTTGCTCCCTCTTCAAACGCAACACGCAATCCACCAGACACAGACACGGTTGTGTCCATGTTCAATGCTGTACGGGTTGTTCCTGTCAAAGCACCCTCTTTGGTTTCCGCCACAAAGATCACATCGCCGCGATTGGCATATTGCATAGCCTGATCGACGGACTCATATGAACTAGAACCAGCGACACGCACTGTGACCTCTTTACCCGCGTTGTCAAACAAGCGAATATTTTCAATGTCAACTAACTTAAATCCACCATTGGTGATCGCTGAATTACCTGTGAACCAAGGGGTTGCAGCTGCTTGTGCAGTAATTTCCAATGCATGTGAACCAACTAAGACATTCCCTGTTGTGATCGGTGCGACCGTGGTTGAGTTAAGCCATGTCCCGATATATTTCAAAGCCATGTCCACATCCGCAACCTTCAGGTTCACTGTGTCATTGGTCGAGCGACCATACAAAGTAGTATTTACAAGGCTTCGAGCGGTTGTGTCATAAGTTTCGGAAATCGGAGGTAAGAAGTTATCCGAATTCACCGTACCGTTGCTGAAGCCCAATTCTTCAGCTTGAAAATAAACTTTTGTTCCATCAAAACGATTAGTCGCCACCATCACGCGGTCCAATGGGCCTGAGTCCCAAGCAAAAGGATCCGTCGCAGCGGCCAAGGTAGGGTATTTCTCTGCCATGAACTCTTTGGCTTTTGCCACATCGATGCTGCCAAAGCCCCATTGGTCAGATACATAGGTACCATCAGCCAATTGGCTAAACGATCCACCCATACCCAACTGGTCAACGCCAGCGCCACCCGACACAAAAAGTTGTTGGCCGTAGTTACGAATGGATAAAAAGTCATTCCCACCACCAAGACCAATATCCTGGTCTCCACCCATGGTCACCACATAGTCATTGCCCTCACCCATCAAATAAGGCGTGGTCGAAGTGTCCTCGTAAAGTAGCGCAGCGTCAGCATTGGCCGTCATCGCGATGGCTGATGGGTTGGCCGTGATGGTTTTGCCTTCAGTAGTAGATTGGCCCCAATTTGTATAGTTCACGGTTGAGTTGTAACCGGCGTTGGACTCAGAAAAATAGCTGTCTTCTGTCACCCTCACCTGCATGACTAAAGCCTCAACAGTATCACTGCTGCCTTGGTAAACATTAAACGTAGCGTAGTTCTTACTAGTTGCCATTGGCATAGCAGAATCGGGTTTAATCAGGTAGCCTTCTTTTTCAACGAACTTTATCAAGTCAGAGCTGTCTGCATTGGTCACATCGATGTATTGAACGCTGCCATACTTTTGTGAAAGCTTGGAAACACCAACTTCAACTTGGTCATACTCCCCGTCGCGAGATCCCCACTGGTAATCACCTAAATTGATTTCAATGCGCTGATTCACATCAGAACTGACACCCTCAATGAAGAGCTTGTCACGACCAGCAGCCGCAGATAGCGTCAACTCAACAGCAGTTGATCCAACGGTCTGAACCAATACATCGTCATACGCGGTCATCGAATAAGAACGCGCACCCACATAAGCTGACTCGGCGTAGTCCACCAATCGGTCAAAACCCAATCCACGCTTGTCGACAATGCCGTTGACATACAAAATGCCAGTACGAGCAACAGCGGAAGACTGATCGTCATACAGATCTTGATAATCGATGGAGAAAGCTGCACGCTGTTGGCTCGACGCCAAATCGCCACCATAAAAATCTTCGCCGGCTACGAATTTCTCCACATTGCTCTGTGCGTAAAAAGACAAATTGGTTTGATCGGTAATTTTTCCGTCAACCCGAATAGCCATACGCGAGAATTGACCCACATCGTCAGCAAAAGTGACGTAACCACCGGACACAGTGCCAGAGTTATATACACCATCAACCACACCATTTGTAGAAACAATGTGCTCTAAAGAGGAACCAGCGGTTTGTGCGTCAGCAGCGAGTGCGATTGGACTTGCTGGCGAGCCACCCATGACAGACAACTTAACCGTGCCGTTGGTAGGGGATGCGACGTTAGAGGGAGTCGCCGTAACAGTGGTTGTAACAGAAGCTACTGTGTAACGCATGCCATCGGTCAAACCAGTGACGCCTTCGGCGCCTGTTCCAGCACGATAAATGACTGTGTCACCGACACTCCAGCCACTTGTATCTGAAACAGAAATCTCGCCATTGGTAACCTGACTGATTTGAGCAACGTCATAAAGGGTAGCAACCAGCTTTTGGGCGGAGCCAGTACCTTCTGCTGCGAAGCTAACTTTGTAATTTGACGACTCAAAAAACCTAGCAGCTTCATCCAATGAAGCCGCTCCCTGCCCAGACAACAAACCATTCAAGTTATTAGTTGTGATGTAACTAGGCATTGCTAAGCTACTTGGCATTACCGCTGTACTTAGATGAAACTGATCGTAACCACCAGAACCTTCAATCCTGTATTCGGAGACTCTACCCATACCATCGGCGGCAAGATAGAACCGATCAGAAAAATTTGTACCTTCAAATTTCAACCGAACATCATCACTGTACGAGGCACCACTGGAAAAATTGAACGTATCCGTCGTTCCAAAAGTGTCACGCATTTTTCCGGTGCTCGCATTCGAAGCGAGGTCTACACCGTTCCAAGATTTAGTTTGTCCTGATAAGTTGACGAACAGACCATTGGTCCCATTACTGAACAAAGAGCTATCGTTGGTGAGGCGCAATTCATTCCAACCAAAATTGTCATTGACACCAATGTTCCAAACGTCATCACCTTTGCCCGACGCGACAGACAAATCGCCACCGGTGAAATTGATGGTGTCAGCGCCAGATGTCAATTGAAATGACTCAAACCCAGAAAAAACGTCGGTTACGCCAGCAGTTTGGCGTAAAACAGTGACATCGTAGTCACCAAATTTTTTGAATGAAGCTCCCAGATTGAATGTATAACCGGGTGCAAAGCTCAGGCGATCTTCCGGCCTAGCTGAATTCAAGTAACTCAATTTAATTTGGTTACCCGACACCTCGGTGACTGAATAGCGATTACCGTTATATAGCGGCCCAGCCATAGTTGCGCTGTTGTCGTTGTAGATGAGTGTGTCACCAACAGCAAAACCATGCCCAGCAGCTACCGTAATGGCGTTGTTTTCGACACTGTTTAGACTGTACGAACTAGCTGTAGCGGTCGAATTACCTGTACCCGTAAAGTTACCTGTTGTCAGCACGACACCCACCGGGCTTGTAGGGTAGCCAGTATTGACAAGCCCAGACTTTCCATCTGTAGTAATGCCCAAGTCACTGTATTTGACGTCATCCCACCAATTACGAACGCCAGTATCTGTCTCTTTGACAGTGATACCAGCGCTGAGTGCCAAATCGATCGACACTGTGTATTCGACATCAGGAATTAGTGATGTGTAGGGAATGTAAGAGTAGTCAGGTGAGGCAACAGGTGGTGACGTGGTTGGGGCAGAGGCAGTGGGCGCCCCCAAAGAGCCCGCCAAATTCAGATACTTACGGTCACCAAAATTAGTACCAGCATCAATCTGAATTTCAGCTTCTAATGCCTGAAGATCTTGGTTAGCTGGACCAAACAATGACGACTTACCACTGATGGTGTTAAAGATAAATTTATCAAAGTCACCAGAAGCCAAACTATTGACAGATGTTCCGTCAAAGACACCCGACACGGGCATAGAGCTCAACATTGAGCCGTCTTTGACATAAAAACCACCCAAATTCAAACGGTCGCTATCACTGATATATCCAGCAAAGCTCTGCTGTTCAATGATCGTTTCTTGGAAATAAATGGCCCCCGTCTTATTCCCGTAATTGGCTGCAAGCCCCCCGTTTCCGATATAAGTTCCAGTATGGTCAATCGTTGCAGCCAAAACAGGCGTTGTAGCGCCTGTTTGGGTGTGCCAGACTTCTAGCTTGCCAGTATCACCCTGGTTAAATGAATTCCACTCGATACGTAAAGGGTTCGCACGCTGGTCGTAGGCTGTCCAAACAGGCGAATTAGATGCTGAGAGCTCAAGCATTGGGAAGAACAGCGATGTCGCACCACTAAAAACATTCGTTGCTTTAAAGATAAGCGTATCGTTACCCATGCCGAACGAATCAATCGTGTACGTCCCAGACAAAAAAGACTCAGCAGCAGTTTTTGTGATTGGAACGATGTAGGTATCGTCACCAGATGTACCAGTAACTGTTGTTGTGCCCTGAACGAGTGGAATATTGGCCATGACGCGTACTTTCTTAGAGAATGTCTATGACCATTATGAGAATTAACAGACAATTTGTCAAATAGCAAATTTATTGTTTTTTCAGAATGAAGCACATTTTGACAATTTATGAAATCTTAAGCGTTCAAAGGGAAAAGTGGGCAGAAAAAATTTCCACGTCCCTAAGCTCTCAAGGACGAAAAAAAACACCCCATACTTACGTATGAGGTGTTTTTAGTTTTATTTTGGTGGGACCAGCGGGGGTCGAACCCACGACAAACGGATTAAAAGTCCGCTGCTCTACCAACTGAGCTATGGTCCCATCACGCTTGATATTCAACCTAAGTTTCGTACCCTGCGAAGCCTAAAAGT
>JACCEA011564894.1_pt1 | contig 15610 bp, 16 predicted proteins | sample 7449851 | NCBI WGS metagenome assembly JACCEA01 (sample SAMN15323453, study PRJNA562643) | freshwater metagenome | isolation source: river surface water | place: USA:Blue River Watershed | collected 2017-08-18 | reverse complement strand
GCCCCCGCAGGAAGACGGCCCCGCCCGTGAAGACGGCGGGCCGGCGCCGGCCCGCAAACGCCGCCGCCCGCGCAAGCCCCCGGGCACAGGCGGTTCATCGTCCTCGGGCGAGCCGGCAGACGCCGGCTGAAGCTCGCTGGCCTGAGCGCCTGCCGTCTCACCGCCCGCCCGCACCCGACCGCCCTGTCCATGTCCCTGCGCGAACCGGTCACGGCCTACATCGGCGTGGGCGCCAACCTCGGGGACGCCGTGGCCGCCGTCAGGAAGGCACTGTCCGACCTCGGCCAGCTGCCGCTCACGCGGCTGGCCGCTGCCTCCAGCCTGTACCGCACCGCGCCGCATGAAGCGCAGGGCCCCGATTTCATCAATGCCGTCGCAGCCCTGGACACGCGCCTGGCCGCGCCCGAGTTGCTTGGCGCCTTGCAGCGGCTGGAGCAGGCGGCCGGACGTGAGCGTCCCTGGCACCACGCGCCGCGCACCCTCGATCTGGACCTGCTGCTGTACGGCGATGCGCAGATCGACAGCCCGTCATTGACCGTGCCGCATCCGCGATGGCGCCAGCGCGCCTTCGTGCTGCTGCCCCTGGCGCAGATCGCGCCGCAACGGGTCACGGCGCAGCAACTGGCGGCCGTGTCCGGCCAGGGCGCGGCCCCGCTCGCCGCAGACTGAACCGCCAAGGCCGCATGGACGCATGTCCATCCCGGAGGCAGGGCCATCGGCTGCCGCTTGGGCCTGCAAGGGCCCGAAAAGATAATCCTTCCGTGTTCAATACGGGAGGGATGTCTCATGAAGGGATCGTTCACGCCGTACCTGCCGCCACTAGGCGCCGCCCCAGCCGCCAGCGCACTGTCGCCGCGCCTGTGTGCCCTGCGCCCACCCTCCATCCAGACGGTTTTCGGTCCGAGCCGCAGGGCCGCGCCGAATCCGCATGCGCTCGTGCGCAGTCGCGCGTTCGGTCCGGGCATCGATCCGGAGGGAGAGCCACCTCGGACGCCGCTCGGGCAGCGTAGCGCCCGCAGTGTCAGTTCGTCGGGTTCCGGGGGTCGGCCGGAGGGCAAGTCGTCACTGTCGGCGCAGACGCAGCGGGCTTCGACGAAGGCCGATGCGGCCCCTGCGGCCCCCGGCAGCCAACGTTGACCCGCCCGCGAGCTTGCCGGATTCAGTCACGGAGGCTGCGCTGCTGCGCGACGTCCAGCTCGCTCACGCCACCGGCCTGGTGGCCCCAGGCGCCCCGCACGAAGGACAGCACCGCGGCGATGTCGGCGTCACTGAGCGTGAGGGCGAAGGGCGGCATGCCGAAGGGCCGCGGGTTGCCGGCCGTCGCTGGCGGGTAGGCGCCATGGATGGTGACCTGCACCAGGTTGGCCGTCACCGGCAGCGTCACCGCGCGATTGCCCGCCAGCCGGGGGTAGGCCCCGGGCACGCCCTCGCCGCGTTCTCCGTGGCACTGGGCGCAGTGGTCGCCGTACAGACGTTCGCCGCGCTGCATGACGCCGGCCGTGGCCGGTGCCGTGCGTGGCGGGCTGGGCGGATCGACCTGCGGCACCGATTTCAGGAACACCGCCATGGCGCGCAGGTCGGTGTCCTCCAGGTGCTGTGTGCTGTGCCTCACCACTTCGGCCATCGGGCCCAGGGTGCTGGCCTGCGGCGCGCGGCCCGTGCGTAGCAGTTGCACGATGTCAGCGTCATCCCACTGCGCCACGCCCGCTTGCGCCGGTGAGGCCAGGGAGGGCGCATACCAGGCCTGCATGGGGATCATTCCGCCGGAGAGGTCCAGGACTTCGCTGGCCCCCCAGGCATTGCGTGCACTGTGGCAGGCGGAGCAGTGGCCCAGGCCCTGCACCAGGTAGGCGCCGCGGTTCCAATCCGCGCCGCGGGCGGCCTCTTCGCGATGGCCGCCCGGACGGAAATACAGGGCCCGCCAGACCGCAAGGGCGGCCTGCGTGCTGTAAGGCCAGCGCAGCGCGTGGGGCGTGTTCTCCCGGTCCACCGGGGGTACGGTGCGCAGGAACGCGTACATCGCATCGGCGTCGGCACGCGTGATACGGGTGTAGTGGGTGTAGGGGAAGGCGGGGTACAGCATGCGCCCGTCGCGTGAGCGGCCATGGTGCAGGGCCCGCCAGAAATCGTCGTCCGTCCAGGCGCCCAGTCCGGTGCGCGCGTCGGGCGTGAGGTTGCCGGCGTACACGGTGCCAAAGGGCGTGGCCAGCGCGCGCCCGCCGGCCCAGGGGGCACCGCCACGGTCGGTGTGGCAGGCCATGCAGTTGCCCGCGCGTGTCAGGTACTCGCCGCGCGCGGCGAGTTCGGCGGGCGTGCGCGGCGCAGCGGCAACGGGGGGCAGGTCGTTGCGTCCGGGCGTCTCGCTGCGCCAGAACAGCCCTGCGAAAACCAGCGCTGGCAGCGCGAGGGCCAGCGCCCATGCGACTTGCAGCCTGCGTGCGGCGCGCGTCACCGTTTCACCTGGGCGGCTTGCGGCAGGCTCACGCTGCCGCAGGCGATCGTCGGCGGTGCGGGCAGGCGCGCGATGGCTTTCGGGTTGGCTGGCAGGGGCTGCGCCGCAAGCCAGGCGGTGATCGCGTTCAGGTCCTCGGGGTCCAGCGCGCGCGCGATCTGCGCCATGCAGTCGGGCGCGTGGGCGCGTCGCGCCCCGCTGCGCCAGGCGCCAAGCTGCGCGTTCAGGTAATCGCGCGGCAGCCCCAGCAGGCCCGGGGTATGGGGCAGGACGCCTGTCAGCTGGGCGCCATGGCAATGCGCGCACGCCGGCACGCGTCGTGCCGCGTCGCCTTGCAGGGCGAGTGTGCGTCCGCGATCCAGCAGGGCGGGCGGTACCCGCGCGGGGGCGGGCGGCGGATAGGGCAGCGCCAGGCTGGCGAAGTGCTGGGCGATCTCCATCAGGTAGTCGTCCGACAGCGGATCGAGCAGGCGGGTCATGAGGCCGTAGTGACGGCGGCCCTCACGAAAGTGCAGCAGCTGGTGGTACAGGTAGCCGGCGGGCTTGCCGGCGATGCGCGGGTAGTAACCGTCAGGGCCCGCACGCCCCTGTGCACCATGACAGGCCGTGCAGGCCAGCGTGCGCTGGGCCATCGTGTCCTCGAAGGGGACGGCCTGGCTCAGGCTGGCGGCCGCAACCAGCCACAGGGTCGCAAGAAACTTCACGGCGTGCATCATGCCAGCGCTTGCGGCAATGCCGCTCGATCAGCCTGCGCCGGGTCCCGCAGCACAAGGTCGCTGGCAGCGTACGCCACGCAGGGCAGGATCCATCCCCGGGCTTTTTCTTCGGCGAGCAGGCCGGGCCACTCGATGCGGTAGGTCACCTGCCCTCTTTCCAGCTGGCGCATGCAGGTGCGGCAGGTGCCATTGCGGCAGGAACTGGGCCACTCCAGTCCCGCCCTCTCGGCCGCAGCCAGCAGCGGCAGGTCGGCGGGGGCGCGAAAGCGCAGGCCGCGCGGGCCCTCGCGGACTTCATGGTGATCAGGCATGGCCCATGATAATCACCGCCACATGGTGCCCCGCCTTTCGCATGACCGCCCACACCCGTGACCCCTCCCTGACCTGGCTGGAGGACGGCGTGGAGCGTCACGCCCACTGGCGCAGCGAGGCGGGCTGGCCGGCGCCAGCGCGCGTGCAGCTTGCCGATGATCAGACGCCTGCCGATGTGGCGTACCGGCTGGCCTGCGAGGGCACCGCCTTGCTGTGGCGGGGCGATTTTCATAACGCGCGCCAGCTGCTGCAGGCGCTGGGCCGGCGCATCGAGCGCAAGCCCCGCAAGGCGGCCCGTGCTGCACGGCCTGCGCCGGACACGCCAGCCGACCTGTTCCACCGCCACCGCCAGGCCCAGGGCCGGCGTGCGCGCATCCTGGGCATGCTGCTCGTGGAGGTGTCGAGTGACTACGCGACGGACCTGCGGCGCGCGCCCGACCTGCGCGAGGCCTGCACCGAGGCCTGGGGCCCTGCGGGCAACGCGCCGGCGGTCGTGGCCTTGCGTGAGCTCCTCGGGCTGGTGGGCGCGCACGAGTGGCGCAAGAAGGGCGTAGAGATTCCCGCGCTGGGCCCGGGGCCCTTGAACCGCATCCATCCGCACTACGGCGTGTTCTCTCCGGTGCGCGGCGAGTACCTCGACCTGGTGGCCCGCGCGCCGCTGCCTGCGGACCGCGCGTTGGCCTTCGACATCGGTACCGGCACCGGCGTCATCGCCGCGGTGCTGGCCAGGCGTGGCGTGGCACAGGTGGTGGCCACCGACACGAACGAGCGCGCGCTCGCCTGCGCGCGCGACAACCTGGCGCGTCTGGGCGTACAGGATCGGGTGCAGCTGGAGGCTGCTGACCTGTTCCCTGCGGGCCGTGCGCCGCTCGTCGTCTGCAACCCGCCCTGGGTACCGGCGCGCGGCACCTCCGCGCTGGAGCGCGCGGTGTACGACCCCGACAGCCGGATGCTGCGCGGGTTTCTCGCCGGGTTGACCCGCCACCTCACGGCCGACGGGGAAGGCTGGTTGATCCTGTCGGACCTGGCCGAACACCTCGGGCTGCGCACCCGTGACGAGCTGCTCGGGTGGATCGATTCGGCGGGCCTCTCGGTGCGCGGGCGGCTGGACATCGCCCCGCGCCATCCCAAGGCGGCCGACCCGCACGATCCTCTCGCGGCTGCGCGCGCACAAGAGATCACCTCGCTCTGGCGCCTGGGGCGCTGACGCCCGACGCCACCGCACGACCCGATGCGGCCCCGCGCCTGCAGGGCGCTGCGGCCGCTGCCTACGCTGGCAGCCCGGCCTCCTGGCCCAAGCTGCGGCCCTGTACTGGCTGTGGCGAGAGGGTCCATGCTCGGGTTTCGCATGAATGCCATCGCGATGAAGGCCGCCACGCTCCTGGCCTGCACGCAGCTGGCGCGGGCCGCACCCGATTTCGCGGGCGAGCGGCCGTCGGTTGACGTCTGGCAGGTGGCCGCCTGGGCGCTGGCCACTGGCGACCCCGGTGCGCGCGCCATGGTCATCGTGGACAAGAAGCAGGCGCGGATCTTTGTGCTGGATGCCGACGGCCGCCTGCTCGGCGCCGCGCCGGTGCTGCTTGGCAGCGCGCGCGGGGATCACACCGCGCCCGGCGTGGGCGACAAGCCCTTGTCGCAGGTGCGACCCGAGGAACGCACCACACCCGCGGGCCGCTTCATCGCCGAACCCGGGGTCAATGCGCAGGGCGAGGACGTCATCTGGGTGGACTACCAGGCCTCCGTGTCCATGCACCGCGTGCGCACCCGGGTGAAGTCGGAGCGCCGTCTGCAGCGTCTTGCCTCCCCCACGCCCGACGACAACCGGATTTCCTATGGCTGCATCAACCTGCCGCGCCACTTCTACGAAAACATCCTGGCCCCGCGTGCGCGTGCAGGCGCCGTGATCTATGTGCTGCCTGAAACCCGCTCCCCCCAGGAGGTTTTCGGATCCCGGGACGTGACGGCCGGATCCCTTGCACGAAGTACGCAGCCGGCGGGCGCTGTCCGACATGGGTTGCTGACCCGCACCGACGGGACCGTTGATGCGGCTCACTAGGCTGCGTGCAGCTGGCATCGATGCCGGCGTTCCTCATCGTTCCCAGCTTTTCAAGGAGTTCCTGACATGAATCCATCCTCCCTTTTGCGTGGCCTGCTGGCCTCTCTCGCCGTGACTGTCACCTGCGGCGTGGCGCTGGCCCAGGGCAGCTCCACCTCGCCGGGCGCAGGCGCCGCTGGCGCAGCCACGACCACCGAACCCTCACCTTCTGGCGCATCTGGCGGCAGCGATACCGGCACCATGGGGTCCGGCAGCAGCACAGGCAGCAGCAGCACGGGTGGCAATAGCACGGGTAGCAGCACGGGCAGCAGCACAGGTGGCACCGGCACCTCGGGCGCCGCTGGCAGCGCCCCCGGCGGCGGCACCTCGGGTGCGACCGGATCGCAGGGGGGGACGGTCGCCCCCGGCGCATCGCCAGGCGGCGCCAGCAGTGACACCGGGACCAGCGGCGCCAGCGGCTCCATGGGGTCCGGCTCGGGCATGAGTACCGACCCGGGGGCCTCGGGCGCCAGCGGCAGCCTGGGTGCCGGCACTCCAAGCTCGGAGTCGACCACCACCACGACCCGCACCCAGCGCGTGGACCGCAACTGACGGCGATTCCCCCTGGCTGCGGCCGTGCCTCAGGCGGGCAGCCAGGGGTTGTCGAACACCAGGTAGCCACCCACCCGCCAGGAGCTGTCTGGCTGGCGCTCCAGGATGAATAGGGCCAGCCAGCGGGTGTTGTCCTGGTCGGTGATCTCCACGCCCTGTACGACGGCCTCCCGCAGGGCGTGGGCCGGCGCGAAACCGATCTTGCTGGGTCGGTACACCATCGGATAGAGCGCGCGCAGCATGGCCAGAAGGTCCCCGGAGCTGGCGAAGTTTTCCTGGACGGCGGGTGTGACGGTGTCGTACAGGCGCTGCGCGTCATCTACCGCCAGGGCATCGAGCTGGTCGGCGACCACACGCCGCACCGACTGTGCGTCGGCCGGTGTGAGTGCCTGCGGGTGCGCGGGCAAGGGCACGATCAAGGCCTGCGCGGCGATCACGCCGGCCACCAGGTGCTTGAGCCATCGGACAGGGATTGGGAGCATGGTGGGGAGCGGACCGCGAGGCCCTGCGAATCCATCCACTGTGCGGGTGATGCGCGTGACCCGGCGGAAAGCGTGAGCCGCGACACGGCGTAGGCGCGCTGCCGGCCCCGGCCTTGCGCCAGGGCGGCGCCTGCACGGAAACGTCAAAGGTGTTAAGTTCGACCAAGAATGAGAATCCTCAGCCCGGTCCTGGAGCGTCTGGACCGACAGCAACTTCGTGGCATCCGGCGCGGTGTCGAAAAGGAAAGCCTGCGGGCCACGCCCGGCGGCACCCTGGCGGCCACCCCCCACCCGGCGGCGCTCGGGTCGGCCCTCACGCACCCGCACATCACCACCGACTACAGCGAGTCCCAGCTGGAGCTGATCACCGGTGTGCACGAAACGCCGCAGGCCTGCGTCGACGAACTCGCGCGCATCCACCAGTTCACCCTGCGGGCGATGGGCGATGAAATGCTGTGGGTCTCGAGCATGCCCTGCCAGCTCCCGGCCGAGGACGAGATCCCCATCGGCCGCTACGGCAGCTCCAACGTCGGCCAGGCCAAGAGCGTCTATCGCATGGGGCTGGCGCACCGTTACGGGCGGCGCATGCAGACCATCTCGGGCATCCACTACAACTGGTCGATGCCGGGCGTGGACAGCGCAGGGTACTTCGGCCTGATACGCAACTTCCGGCGGCACGCGTTCCTGCTCCTGTACCTGTTCGGGGCCTCGCCCGCCCTCAACGCCTGCTTCGTCGAGGGCCGTGCGCACGAACTCCAGACCCTGCGCGAGGGCACCTTGTACATGCCCGATGCCACCTCCCTGCGCATGGGGCGATTGGGCTACCAGAGCGAGGCCCAGGCCCGCCTGGCCGTGAGCTACAACGACCTGGACGGCTATGCCGCCTCGCTGCACGAGGCCCTGACGCGGCCCTATCCGCCCTACGAGGCGATCGGCGTGCGTGACGCGCAGGGCCAGTACCGCCAGCTGGCGACCACCTTGCTGCAGATCGAGAACGAGTTCTACGGAACGATCCGTCCCAAGCGGAACATCTTTCCCGGTGAACGCCCGCTGCACGCACTTCGCGAACGCGGCGTGGAGTACGTGGAGGTGCGTCTGCTGGACCTCGACCCCTTCGAACCCGTGGGCATCAACGCGCAGGCGATGCGCCTGATCGACGTGTTCCTGCTGCATTGCCTGCTGTCTGACAGCCCGCCCGACACGCCCCAGGAGATCGCGCAGATCGGCCGCAACCAGCACAAGACCGCTGCCTTCGGCCGCCAGCCCGGGCTGCAGCTCGAACGCGGGCAGGGCTGGGTGGGGCTGACCGACTGGGGGCATGAACTGGTGCAGGCCTTCGAGCCGGTGGCCCGCGTGCTCGATGAGGCCTGGGGCGGCAACGCGCATGTCCTGGCGGTGCAGGAGGCGCGTGCGATGCTGGATGCCCCCGATCGTCTGCCCTCTGCGCGGGTGCTGGATGCGATGGCTCGCGCGCATGGCCACTCCTTCCTCGCCTTCGGCGCCGACCAATCCCGGCGCACCCGGGAACACCTGTTGTCGCTGCCCTGGGATCCTGCCTCGCAGGCGCAGTTCGAGGCGCTGGGTGAGAAGTCCCTGCAGGACCAGCGCCAGATCGAGGCGGGTGACTCCCTGCCTTTCGAGATGTACCGCCAGCAGTACATCGCGCCGCAGCGCCTGGGGCTGTCCCGCGCGGCGATCACGCCGTCCCTGGCCGCCCCCTGAGCCAGCAAGCGACCCCGGCGGCTCATGCCGCGCCGGTCTTCGCGTCGTGGCGGTGTCCTACAGCGCAGGCTCGCGGCCGGCAGGACCCTCGCGGCGGCGCTGTCCCCTGGAGCACAGGGGATGCGGGCGGACCGGCGTAGAGTCCGCGGCGCGAAAAACAACCTGGAGCAAGGCAACATGGCACTGGATTTCAAGGCCCGCGTGGCCATCGTCACCGGCGCAGGCGGCGGCCTGGGGCGTCAGCACGCACTGGCGCTGGCCGCACGCGGCGCCCGGGTCGTCGTGAACGACCTGGGCGGCGATGTCCATGGCACGGGCGGCTCGCCCAGCGCGGCGCAGGCCGTCGTCGACGAGATCCGTGCCCAGGGCGGCGAGGCCATCGTCAACGGCGCCTCGGTCACGGACTTCGATGCGGTGCAAAAGATGGTGCAGCAGGCCATGGACACCTGGGGTCGCGTGGACATCGTGGTGAGCAACGCCGGCATCCTGCGTGACAAGAGCTTTGCCAAGATGGACCTGGCCGATTTCCGCCAGGTGCTGGACGTGCACCTCATGGGCGCGGTGCATTGCTGCAAGGCCGTGTGGCCGCACATGACGGCGCAGAAGTACGGACGCATCGTGCTGACCACGTCCTCCAGCGGCCTGTATGGCAACTTCGGCCAGACCAACTACGGCGCGGCCAAGCTGGCCCTGGTGGGGCTGATGCAGACCCTGGCGCTGGAGGGCGCCAAGCACGACATCCGCGTGAACTGCCTGGCGCCCACGGCCGCCACCCGCATGACGCAGGACCTGTTCCCGCCGGACATGCTGCAGGCCTTCGGGCCCGAGGCCGTGGTGCCGGCGATGCTGGTCATGGCCAGCCAGGATGCGCCCACGCGTACCACGCTGTGCGCCGGTGCCGGCGCCTTCGAGGCAGCGCACATCACGCTCACCCACGGGGTGTATGTGGGCGCCGGAGCGGATGCCGACGAACAGCTTGCGGCGCGGCTGTCCGAGGTGCTGGACCGGTCAGGCGAGACGGTGCCGGGCAGCGGCAACGGCCAGGGCGAGAACGAGTTGCGCCTGGTACGCGCCGGGCGCTGAACGCACACGGGCCTGGGTGGCCCGTCGTCACTTCGCCCAGGTGTCCTTCAGCCCGGTGGTCCGGTTGAACACCAGCCGGCCGCTGCGGTGGTCCAGGCGGTCGGCAACGAAGTAGCCGTGCCGCTCGAACTGGAACTTGTCGTCGGGGCGGGCCTTCGCCAGCGAGGGCTCGACCCAGGCGGTCGCGACCTTCAGGCTGTCCGGGTTGATCTCCTGGAGGAAATCGCGCTCGCCGGTGTCGGGTTGCGGCACGGTGAAGAGCCGGTCATACAGGCGCACCTCGGCGCGCACGCCGTCGCTGGCACCCACCCAGGTGATCACGCCCTTGGCCTTGACGCTGTCGCTGCCCGGCGTGCCGCTCTTGGTGTCGGGGATCAGGCGGGCGTGCACCGTCTGCACCTGGCCCGCCGCGTCGGTGTCGGCGCCCACGCATTCGACGACGTAGCCGTATTTGAGGCGGACCTTGTTGCCCGGGAACAGGCGGTTGTAGCCTTTGGGCGGCACGGCCTCGTAGTCGCCCCGCTCGATCCACAGTTCACGCCCGAAGCGGAACTCGCGCTGTCCGCGCTCCGGGTGGTGCGGATGCACCGGCGCCGCACAGGGCTCCAGGTGGCCGGCGCCCATGACCTCGTCCCAGTTGTCGATCACGAGCTTCACGGGGTCGAGCACCGCCATCGCGCGCGCCGCGCGGGGGTCGAGGTCGTCGCGCAGGGCGATCTCCAGGGTGCTGAAGTCGATCCAGCCATTGGCCTTGGTCACGCCGATGCGTTCGGCAAAGAGCTGCAGGCTCTCGGGCGTGTAGCCGCGCCGGCGCAGGCCGACGATGGTGGGCATGCGCGGATCGTCCCAGCCGCTCACGTGCTTTTCATCGACCAGCTGCTTGAGCTTGCGCTTGCTGGTGACGACGTAGGTGAGGTTCAGGCGCGCGAATTCGTACTGGCGAGGCTGCGGCGCGTTGATCAGGCCGCCTTCGCGCAGGCGATCGAGCAGCCAGTCGTAGAAGGGACGCTGGTCCTCGAACTCGAGGGTGCAGATGCTGTGGGTGATGTTTTCCAGCGCATCCTCGATCGGGTGCGCGAAGGTGTACATCGGGTAGATGCACCAGGCCTTGCCCGTGTGATGGTGCTCGGCGTGCTTGATGCGATAGAGGGCCGGGTCCCGCAGGTTGATGTTGGGGCTGGCCATGTCGATCTTGGCGCGCAGGACGGCCGCACCATCGGGCAGCTGGCCATCGCGCATCTGGCGAAAGCGCGTGAGGTTTTCCTCGGGGGTGCGGCTGCGAAAGGGGCTGTCGGTGCCCGGCTTGCTGAAGTCGCCCCGGTGGGCGCGCATCTGCTCGGGGGTCTGTTCGTCCACATAGGCCAGACCCGCCTCGATCAGATACTCGGCGGCGCGGTACATGAAGCCGAAGTAGTCGCTGGCCTGGTACCGGTGCGAGGTGCCGTGGGCGTCCCAGGAGAACCCGAGCCAGCGCACGGCGTCCAGGATGCCGTCGACGTATTCCTGGTCCTCTTTCTCGGGGTTGGTGTCGTCAAAGCGCATGTGGCACACGCCGCCGTAGTCACGCGCCAGACCGAAGTTCAGGCAGATGCTCTTGGCGTGGCCCACGTGCAGGTAGCCATTGGGCTCGGGGGGAAAGCGGGTGCGGATCCGCGCAGGGTCCATGTCGCCGCCCTGGTGGGTGGCCGCGTCCGCGGGCTGACCGGCCCAGCGCCGCTGCGCGTACGTGCCTTGCGCCAGATCGCGCTCGATGATCTGGCGCAGGAAATGACTGGGCTTGGCGCCGTCCGGGGCGGACGTGGTGTCGGTGGGGGCGGTCATAAGCCCCTGATTTTAGGCGGGCCGCCTCGGGGCCATTGACGTCTGGATACAGGATTCACGCTGGACGTGTCGACTGTCGAGCCTTTGGCGCGTTAGAGGGTGACGGGGGCGTTGGCCCCCGCCGTCCGGCGTGACGCCGTTTAGAGGAGTTTCCATGACGACAAGCCTGCTCCCCCTGCGTACCCTGTTCCTGGGCCTGGCCGCCCTGTCCGCTGCGCCCCTGGCCCTGGCCAGGGACAACGTCTACTGGTCGATCGGGGTCTCCCCGGCGCCGGGCGTATTCGTGGACGCCAGCAACTTGCCGCCGCCGGTGGTCTACACGCCGCCCCGGATGGTCTATGCGTCGCCGGTGTACCTGGTGCAGCCCGCCCCGCCGCATTGGCACACGCCGCATCAGGGGAGGGGGTATGGCCACGGGCATGGGCTGGGCAAGGGCCATGCGAAGTGGCACGGCCACGGAGATTGACAGTGCATGCCCGGGCGGCCTGACGGGATCTCCACCTTAACGTCGCCACTGAACGCCCCACCCCGGCCGCCGGCCGATGCCCGCCAGGCACCGAGCGAGACGCGAGAAGAGCGAAAACCCGCCCTGTGGTAAAAGCCCGAGGCCACTGAACAAGAACACCCTGCAGACCCCGGATCCCCATGACCTCACGCCCCCACTGGCACCCCGACGAGCGCGCCGCGCGTATCCAGCTGGCCGCCTGCTACCGCATCTTCGACATGCTGGGTTGGACGGAAATGATCTACAACCACATCACGCTGCGCCTGCCCGATAGCGTGACCGGTGGCCAGAAGCAGTTCCTGATCAACCCCTTCGGCCTGCATTACAGCGAGGTCACGGCCAGCAATCTGCTCAAGATCGATGTGCAGGGTAACAAGATCGAGGACAGCCCCTGGAATGCCAACCCCGCAGGCTTCACCGTCCACTCGGCGATCCATGAGCACGTGCCCCAGGCCCATTGCGTGATGCACACGCACACCACCGCCGGCTTGGCGGTGGCCTGCACGCGTTCGGGCCTGGCGCAGAACAACTTCTATTCCGCGCAGCTCGGGGACATGGTGGCCTATCACGACTTCGAGGGCATCACCGTTCACGCCGACGAAGCGCCCCGCCTGCTCAAGGCCATGGGCCACCGCCCGCTCCTGATCCTGCGCAATCACGGCCTGCTGTCCTGGGGGCAGACCCTGCCCCTGGCGCTGGTGCGCCTGTGGACGCTGCAGCGCGCCTGCGAGATCCAGGTGGCCCAGGCCGCCCTGGGTCCGGCGATTTCCATTCCCGAGGACGTGGTGAGCAAGACCACGGGCGATGCCTTGCAATGGGATGCCCGATTCGGCGCCGGCCAGGACGTGTTCGACGCGCTGGTGCGGCGCGTGGATCGTATCGACGACACGTACAAGCAATAGGGCCGCCTGCGAGCCGGCCCCGCCAAAAAAAGCCCCCGGACCCGAAGGCCCGGGGGCAACAGGCCAGTCGCGGGACGGAGAACCGGACCGGCTCACCCCGCAGGAGGAAGGGACTCGGAGGCGTCGGGGTGATGGGCGGCCAGTAGACCGCCTGCCCCCGGCGCGCCCCGTAGGACGGGGCCGCCAACGGCGGCGGGTGGCCGGGACGCGACCGGCCCAGGTTTTACCGAGGCGACACAGTGGCCTCCACATGACACTCTTCCTACAATGACCCGCATGAAGAACACGCTCTCCTGGAGGCGCTGGAGCCTGCTATCCGTCCTCGCGCTGGGACTTGCCGGCGGCGTCATCTGGTGGTCCTCGGAGCGCCCGCCCGAGGTGATCTACCGTACCGGCGCGCTCGAGCAGGGGCCCTTGCAGTCCTCGGTGTCGGCGTCGGGCACGGTCAATCCGGTGACCCAGGTGTCGGTGGGCACCCAGGTGTCGGGCCAGATCCAGGACCTCTTCGTCGACTTCAACAGCGAGGTGCGGGCCGGCCAGCTGATCGCCCGTATCGACCCCGAGACCTTCGAATACCGCGTGCGCCAGGCGCAGGCCGACGTGGACGCGGCGCAGGCCGCCGTCCTCACCGCCCAGGCCAACGGGTCTGCGGCCCGTGCCGCCGTCTCGCGCGCCCAGGTCGATCTGGCCGAGGCCCGCCGCGACCTGGACCGCAAGCGCACGCTGGTGGCGCGCGAGTTCATCGCCAGGAGCGAAGGCGAAAAGGCCGAAGCCCTGGTGAACACCAGCGCCGAGGCCTTGAAGTCCGCGCAGGCCCAGCTGGGCGTGACCGATGCCCAGGTGAAAAGCGCCCAGGCCAATGTGGCCCAGCGCCAGGCGGCCCTGGCACAGGCCCGGGTCGACCTGGCGCGCACGCGCATCGTCTCGCCCGTCAACGGCATCGTGATCAAGCGCACCGTGGAGAAGGGGCAGACCGTGGCCGCCAGTCTGCAGGCGCCCGAGCTGTTCGTGATCGCGCAGAACCTGCAGGACATGCAGGTGGAGGCCAGCGTCGACGAGAGCGACATCGGCCGCATCCGTCCGGGGCAGAAGGCGACCTTCACCGTCGACGCCTTCCCCGGCCAGACCTTCGAGGGCGAGATCCGGCAGGTGCGCAAGGCCGCCCAGAACGTGTCCAACGTGGTGACCTATGTGGCGGTGGTGGGCTTTTCCAACGCCGCCGGGCGCCTGCTTCCTGGCATGACCGCCAACGTGCGGGTGATCACCGACGCGCGCGAGCGCGTGCTCAAGGTGCCCAATGCGGCCCTGCGCGTGCGGATCGCGGGCGTGGAGCCGCCGGCGCCGGCGGCATCGGCGGCCTCCGCCGCTGCCTCGGCGGCTCCGGGTGCCGCAGGGGTCGCAGGGGTCGCAGGGGTCGCAGGGGTCGCGCCCGCAACGCCGGGCGCCTCGGGACCGGCGGGCCGCAGCGGACCGGGAGGTGCGGGCGGGCCAGGCAGTGAATTCCGCAACCGCCTGGTGACCGAACTGCAGCTGACCCCCGAGCAGGCCGAGAAGGTCGACGCGATCTACGCCGAGGCGCGCCCCCGCTTCATGCAACTGCGCGAGCTGTCCGCCGACGAGCGGCCCAAGGCGCGTGAGCGCATCACCGCCGACATCCGCGCCCGCATCGGCGACGTGCTGACCCCCGAACAAAAGCCGCGCTATGCCGCCCTGGTCAGCGAAGCAGCCGGCCGCGTGGTGACGCGCGGACGCCTGTACCTGCTGGGAGAAGACGGCCAGCCGCGCGCCTACAGCGTGCGACTGGGCATCACCGACGGTACCGCCACTGAATTGCTGGTGACGCCTGGCTCGCCCGAGGCGCAGGTCCTCAAGGAAGGCGCGCGTGTCATCACCGGGGTTGGCAGCCCGGCCCCTGCGGCAACGGGCCGGCCCTCGGGCGGTCCGCGGCTGGCGTTCTGAGCGCGGAAAAGGCGCGTCGCATGGCCCTGATCGAAGCGCGCGGCCTGACCAAGGCCTACGTCATGGGCGGGCAGACCGTGCACGCCTTGCGCGGTGTCTCGCTGGACATCGAGGCCGGCGACTTCGTGGCCATCATGGGCGCCTCCGGCTCGGGCAAGAGCACGCTGATGAACATCCTGGGCTGTCTGGACCGGCCCACCGCCGGCGAGTACCGGCTGGCGGGCGAGGCGGTGCAGGGGATGAGCCCCGACCAGCTCGCCTCCATCCGCAACCGGCGCATCGGCTTCGTGTTCCAGCAGTTCAACCTCCTGCCCCGCACCAGCGCGCTGGAAAACGTGGAACTGCCCATGGTCTACGCCGGGGTCCCGGCCTCCGAGCGCCAGGTCCGGGCGCTGGAGGCGCTACGCCTGGTGGGCCTGGGCGAGCGCACGGGGCATACACCGGCCGAACTCTCGGGCGGGCAGCAGCAGCGCGTGGCGATCGCCCGCGCGCTCGTGAACCAGCCGGCGATGGTGCTGGCCGATGAACCCACCGGCGCGCTGGACAGCCAGACCAGCGAGGACATCATGCGCCTGCTCACGCAGCTCAATGCGCAGGGCATCACCGTGGTACTGGTGACGCACGAGGCCGATGTGGCCGCCTGGGCGCGACGGCGCATCGTGTTTCGCGACGGCACGATCGCCCAGGACCAGCGCACCGGGGTGGCGGCATGAACACCCTGGCCGCCCTGCGTTCGGCCCTGCGCGCGCTGGCCGCCAACACGCTGCGCAGCATGCTCACGATGCTGGGAATCATCATCGGCGTGGCGGCGGTGATCACCATGATCGCGGTGGGCCGGGGCGCCACCGAGCGCGTGCAGGCCCAGATGAAGGGACTGGGCTCCAACATCATGCTGGTGCTGCCCGGGGGTGTGACCGCCGGCGGCGTGCGCCTGGGGGCGCAGACCGGCCAGGCCCTGACAGAGGAGGACGCGCTCGCAATCGCGCGCGAGGTGCCGCAGGTGCAGGTG
>JACCEA011449045.1_pt1 | contig 15618 bp, 23 predicted proteins | sample 7449851 | NCBI WGS metagenome assembly JACCEA01 (sample SAMN15323453, study PRJNA562643) | freshwater metagenome | isolation source: river surface water | place: USA:Blue River Watershed | collected 2017-08-18 | reverse complement strand
TTGAAGGAAGCGATGCGTCCAAAAAGTACAAAGGAGCGGGCATTAAACGATCTTCATGCTGCTTATAACGCGGATCAAATTGATGACCTTACTTACCAAAATATCCTTTGCGCTTTGGGCCAGCTTGCTGGCTAACTTTACCAACACAAGTGAAAGCGACTAATCACCATGACTAACCAATTCCGTGTGGCTGGACAAGACCTTCAGCCCAATTCCATCATCCTTAACACAAGAGACACCAAGGAAATCGCCAAGTTTACTGAAGACGGTTTCTACTACAAAGGTGAGTTTGTTGATGACGCCGGAGAGGTGCATCGTTTGTTCAAAGAGGTGATGTATGAAATGCAACACAGCAAGTGGAAAGATTTGTGTAAAGATCTTGTAAATGATCTTGCGTGGTGGCTTGAAGGTAATTGCAAGCCTTCAGATTATCCTGACAAAGAAGAAGCTAGTTTTCAATTATTAAAACGCGCTGAAGGCGAGTTAAAACTTGATGAATCTATTAGTGGAAAGGACTAATGACTGACCAACAACACCCGATCACCCCACCGCCGGAGCTGGTGCAGCAGTGGTACAACGAGTGCCCTGAAGCGAACGAGGCTTCCCTTCCTTACGTCGCCACCCAAGCCGCCCGCTGGGGCGCCGACCAGGAGTTGCTGGCTTGCGGAAAATACCTTGAGAAATGCGCTGCTTGGGAGGAGGAAGATGTAACCGAGATGTATAACTACCTCCGCCCCAAGCCTCCGAGCTTGAAGGAGCAGGCGCTGTCCGACTTTGACGGCCTCATGTCAGAGCTTGATGGCGCGGGGAACTACAGCAACTGCGCGGAGCGCATCCGCCGCGCACTGGAGCAACTCGATGACTGACCTTTCTCCCGCCGCCCGCGCCATCGTGGAGGCGTTTGACGAGCGCTACGAGCTTCTCGGCCCGCTGGAAGGCAACTGGCAGGAGGTCTGCCTAGCCGCTGCGCTGACCGCTCTGGCCGTGCGCATCAAGGGCGCTGACAGCATCCGCCAGGACTTGCTCGACATCGTGAACGAGTTGGAGGGTGCGCAATGACCACCGATTTCCGCGCTCTGTGCGTTGAGCTGACCGACTGCTTGGAGAAGGCCGACTGGCCGCACCGCTACAAGGTAGTGTTCCAGCAGTGGATGGACATCGCTCACGCCGCCTTGGCCGAGCCAGATGGACCGGCTGTGTCCGACGACAGGGAGCCGGCCTCTGTCATTCCCCATCTTAATCAACAACTTCACCGTCGAGCCACAGTCCTTCTAATTCGCAAGGTGATTGAACAAGCTCTCCGCGACACTGCATCAGTTCAATGGCGGGTGGCTGATACCGGCGAGCAACTTGTAAGAGCCACTGATCTGTTGGCGTGGGCAGAGCACATGGAAAAACAAATGCAGCAGCTCGATGACTAACCTCACCCCGCTAAGCCCCGCCGCGCAGGCAGTGCTCTACGCCACGCACAAAGCGATGGCTGAGCAACAGACTGCCCTCAGTGGCGTTCCTGATTACCGGCAGGTTGCCGCCGCCGCCCTGCGTGCTGCTGCGGATCAGCTTGGCGAAAGCCGTGCTCCAGGTGCCGAGTTTGAGGATTTGTACCCACGCATCATCGAGGTAGACGATCTTCTCGCCATCGCTGACGAACTTGAAGCCCAGTAGTCAAACCCATTCATGACAGACATCACCTTCTACAAACTCGACGCAGCCTTTGCGTCTTTGAAAAAGTTTGACCACTTAGCTAAAGATGACGACTTCATCGAAGTATCGCTGTGGAATAACGGCGAAGGCTTTGACGTGCACCTAAGTGCCCATGGTGATCAATCTTTCAAATTAACCTGGGGAGAATACAAAGCACTTAAGAAACTTGTCAAAGAGCTGGACAAATGAAGCGACAACTGTCCCCAGCCGCGCAAACGGTGTGGAGTGCGTACGAATCCATCCTGGAGGACGAGTGTGTAGTTACGACAACCGACAGGAGAGCACTCGCCGCCGCCATTCGTGCTGCTGCAGAGCAATCAGTTCCTGACGACAGCGAAGGACACTATGTGTATCTACCCAACCTCTTTGAGATTGCAGATGAACTCGAAGCTAACTGTAAAACCCAGTAAAACACTCCTAAAACAATCAAGATTCTCAATAAAAGTTGTTTATCAGGAATCCAACTGAAACCCGTCGAAGACTGTTTTAATTCTCCGCACCGCATGTCCCACCGCTCCCGATTTAATCTCTGCCTAGTGCTGGCTGCTGTATGCTTTGTGCTAACAGCGTGCACACCGGCCTTCCCCTGGAATCTTATCTTTACGATCTCAGGAATTCTCTGCCTGTACGCTGACGTTGTTTTCAAACACAGATGATCATGTTCCCCGAAATCGAACTAACTGCAGATGAGTACAGACAAGCTTTCAGAGATGAAGTAGCTGTCCAAATCTCACCAAAGCTCATCCATCTTCTATTCGACGACAAGTTTAAAAGGGAAGCCCAGTTTGCTGGCCTTGAAGTCGACGAACTTCTCGTAGCTTACATTTGGCAGTTCACCGACAAACTCTGGGAGGGACGCTGACAATGCTTACACCTCGTTTCTATAAGCTCTTCGAAGAAACAATCGAAGCTGGTGTGCATCGCGGATACCACCGGGCACGTAAGCACACAGAGAATCCAACGGACGAAGCAGTGGTCGACTCCATCGTTAACTGCGTCATGGGTGAGCTACATGAAAACTTTATCTTTCCTGATAACGACTAAACTCAAAACCAAATCTCTAAACAAATGAAGACACTGGTAGCCTTAGCGGCGCTCGTACTAACCACGTGGGGCTCTGCGGCAAACGCACAATCGTACGCAACAACTTGTACTCGCGATCCGAATAGCTCAGTCAACCTGCGCAACGGTCCTAACCGCAACAACTATGTAATTGCATCCATCCCCGCAGATTCTTACGTTCGCGTGCTCACTTGGGTATGGGGAGGAGACGGCATGCGTTGGTACAAAGTCGAGTACAACGGCCTAGTAGGTTGGCAACGCTCAGACTACCTTTGTCGTTAACAATGTTACGTAAAGTAGTCTGGGTTGGCGTCGGCGTTGCTGCTTTCATGGCGGCATCCGTCGGGGTTAGCTTGTTGGGTATGGTTGTATCCGCCTTGGTGCCGGGTGCATCTCCCGACCGAGAGGGCAGACTTGAACCTTCTCCAGAGGAAACAGCAAGAGCTGAGTGGCTGAGGAAGAAGGGCGCGTCTCAAGAGACTCAACCTTCGACGCAGTCAACAGAAACAGCAGATAAACCCAGCGAACCGGAACTCCAACCCGAAGAGCAGCAACCAGCTCCCCAACCTAAGGAACCCGAGCGGTCAGCTCCTCCCCCTGTGGTTTCTCCCACGCCCCCGAGGGCGCCGACTGGGCCAGGTAACTTGGACGCTCCGTTCGATCCTCCGCCCCCGCCGGCTCCTCAAGTCGGTCCAGGTAATCTCTAATGAAAATCAGAATGTTTGCGATCATTGGAACAGTGGCTGGTGTAGTCACTGCTGTTGGGCTGCATCAAGGTGCGCAGCTTATTGCGCATCACGACGCACAAGAAGAACATCTAAGGCAAATGATGTACGCTCAAGTATCCCCGCTTGAGCAGACGTCAGGTCCAGCAGCATCACAACTGCCTGAAGGTTTGATGCCTTTAGATGCAAGTCCGTTGCCTGGTGTTCCTCAAGAACCGGGATCGGCAACGCCGTCCATCCAGATACGGCCTGGAGTGAGTCCGCCGCGGACGAATACAAGCACAAAAGCGTTTTTGATACTGAAGAAGACAGATAAATTAGTTAAAGAAACCAAAGATCCTATTTGGTCGCTTGAACTCGTCAACAATCAAAACGTAGTTCTAGAGACTATGCCGGCATTGACGGGCCGAGCTAATAGACAGACAGCTAATCGAAATACAGCAGGAAACAAATCTCCGCTACCCAAAGGAACTTACAGAATTGATCGAACAGGGGTAGCCTCAGCTCCTTTCGACGACCCGGAATTAGGTAGAGGTTACTGGGTTCCTGTTACGCCGATGTTTACCACGGGGCGATCAGCCTTGGGCTTCCATCAGGATCCGAGCTGGGGAAAACTAAACGGAGAGTCAGGGACTAGTGGCTGCATAGGACTACCGTCCGCCGAGGCAACAATTAAACTGGTCACTTGGATTAAACACTACAACATCACGAAACTTGTAGTGGAGAGTTAAGCATCAGGTAAAGGAAAAGCCCGAGTTCGCTCGGGTTTTTTTTTATGATAGGAGGCGCAAATTACGTTAAGTAGCTCAATTAAATAAAAACTTTTTATTAAGTGCAAGTTAACCGAACTGATGTACGAAGACGTACAGAAGTCACAAGCAAACCCAAGCAACTACGTAAAGTAGCGGAGGCTACAAAAGAGTAGCTATAGTTCGGAAAGACCAAAACGAGCGCTGATGCCAAACCCCGGTGAAACCAAGCTGCAAACATTCGATGTCTTCTCGAAGGCTCATCGGAAAGAGTGGAGATTCAGCGGGTCTGTAGAAGCTCGTAACCCACGTGACGCTAAGTACGTATTCATGCAGATGAATCAGATCGCAAACCCCAATAGCGTCGCCGTCTATCTAAAACGCTGACTCACCGCTTCCCTCGCGCCTGGTGGCTGCCCTGTGGGCATGTGCGGAGTTCGATTCTCTCGGCGAGGTCTCCAGGATCGTAAAAGCACTGAGTGTGCTAGTATGCTCTCGGTGGCACCGACCGAACCAAACGTGGTGCACATACCCTTACCAACATCAACATGACCATCAAAACGACCGACCTCGTGGAGCTCGGTGCCATCGCTGCCGAAGCTTACGACGAGTGCGATACCGCACTGAAAGCTCTGAACGAATCTTTTGGAGCACCGTACGAAGCCGCGAAAGACAATTTGCTTCGCGATGTGACCGCTGCGGAAAACGCAGGTCTCGATCTGTCTGTGTTCTCCGGGGATAAGAGCCGCTTCCGGTTCCCCGAGCACAACACCAACATTGTTGTCCGTATCAGCCGGGTTCCCACGTCGCACGACAAACTGGAAAAGCTATCCGCAAAGGTGAACAAGCTGGAGCAAGAGCTGAAGGTTGCAAAAATGCAGCTCAAGCACGCCGCCGAAGCTCTTGTGCTTACAGGCGAGTGCGATCAGACGACCGACAAAATCGTTCTTGCCTTCACGCGGCTTAAGAAGTAGGGAGCAGCTCAGGCAACTGTGTGAACTGCTTGCGTTTTCCTGGCGATCGAGCTAGGGTTTCCCAGAGCTAAAAAGCTGAGCCCCCTCCAGGCGAGGGGGTTGCTTCTTAGTCGCAACATCAACACCCTGTAACTAACACAAATGACCTCGCATTATCTGCTTGCTTGTTCGATCTCTGCCGATGTAAGGCAGTCAGTGCAAATTAAGTTTGACGATCTCAAGTTGCCGCAGTCGGTAATTGAAACCCTTGAACAAAACAACACCGTCAGTCTTCGCCCGAATCTTTCGAATTCCCTCAAAGCAGAACTGGATGCACTTCGTGTCATGCAGCGTGAACTGTATGACAGCTATTGCATTCATTACGGCGATTCTCACTTTGTCACTTCTAACTATTTTCAGTGCGCTAACGCTCTGATAAAGGACATCCGTAAAGCTGCGAAAGAGGCTAACGAGAGGCTGAAGGATCTCTGGCAGGAAGAGTACGACGCCTGGCATCAGACTGCGTATAACATTCTGCGTCCTTTATTCAAGGAAGATGATGAGTTCCGTCTAGCTCACGAAGCTTACCTGCGGTTATTTCCCACACAGGAAGAATACCGAGCGCCTATCCGCGTGTCGGTCCTGGGACCTTTGCCAATCTCTCTTGAGAAAGTCGACAAACCAATTGAAGGAGACCTCGCTTCCCTTCTCGCCTACGAAAACCAGATCAACACACAGCAAGTTTTAGAAGCGGCGAGAAACAACGCCGCCGATAAAGCTCTGCAAATCAGCGCAGAATTGTTGGACGATCTGGATGTTCGTGGTTCGCACAAGATTGGCAGACAGCAAACCGGTTCGCCTAAAAAGCGGGGATCCTGGCAGCTGACGGCAGAGAAGCTTCAGCTCATAAGCGACTCCGTCCCTGGCTTCGAAAAACTGGCTGACCTTGCGGCCGAGCTTCTGGACGCAGGCACGAGAATCCAAGCTGATGATCGAGCCACGCGGCAGAAGGCGGCAGAAGATTTCATCAACGTTCAGCAAACAATACGCGACGAACTGGAAGGAATCTGCGGAGACAGAGATGCGTCTAAAGGATTAGAAAAGCTCAAGAAGTCCCTAGCACTCTCCTCTCAGTACAAAACTCTATGTGAGCGCATCAACGCTGCCGAGAATGTCGGCGCCCTTAATCTTTTGGTCAAAGATGCAAACCTGGAACTAGACATTTATGCACAGCGTTCCAAGCAGCTCAAAAAACTCATCAACCAGCGCAAAGAACTCATCGGCGAGGCTGGCGAAAATCTAGATGAACTTCTGTCGGAACTTACAACTCGCCCCCAAGAAACAGAAACCGAGCAAACAGAATTCAAAGCTGCCGAGGTGGACTTCTAATGGATCGACTTGTTTACGTAATCGAGTCACCCAAAGGATATTTATGTGACATCGAGAGGTACACGCCTGACATTCTCGAGGCCGTAACTTTCGTCGAACACGATACCGCCGTCAAAAAACTGGCGGCTCTGGCTAAATTCCTGATGACAGAGTGCAGGGTAAACATGCACTGCATTCCTTTTCCCCATCCAGTCGGTTACAAACCCCAATCAACAAAGTCATGAACGATCAACTTTTCACCAAACTGCAAAACTTCCGCGGCGCACTGGGCGCAGCACATCTGGAACGCGGTCCAGTTATTGACGGATTGCTTGCATCACTCCTGAGTAAGCAGAATGCTTTCCTTCTGGGTGTGCCTGGTACGGGCAAATCAGATCTCGTGCGGAGCGTATGCGGAGGCATCACCAGCGCTAACTATTTTGGCTACTTACTCACCCCCACAACGGATCCGTCGGAGGTGTTCGGTCCAGTTGCGGTGACTAAACTTCTCGCCGATGAATACACCCGTGACACCGAAGGTTACCTACCGACAGCGCACATAGGATTCCTGGATGAATTATTCCGGGGATCCTCTGCCATCCTGAACTCCCTGCTCACTCTTCTAAACGAGAGGACATTCAACAACGGCAAAGAGAACATCAAGACTCCCATTCAATCGATCATCGCCGCGACTAACAGCTGGCCAGACGAAGAATCGCTGCAAGCTTTCGCTGATCGTTTTCTGTTCCGCCCGACAGTTAACCTCCTGCAGAAACCAGTGTCTAAGCGCAGGCTAGACGCATGGAGTCTGGGTCTCGAAAAACGGCCTGTTGTCGGGGAGCATCTGACGCTCGCTGAGTTGGCTGAGTTGCAATCTGAAGCTGATCAGATCTCCGTGTCGGATGAGTTCCTGGATAAGTTCAGTTCTGTGTGGGAGATGCTGGGGACACGAGCGATCACAATCAGCGACCGTCGCCGCGTTCAGATCCTTAAGTTCCTCAAAGCTTGGGCGGTTGTACAGGGGGACGACGAACTATTCCCTGAGCATATGCACGGTAGTCTGGTTCACATCGTGTACCAGTCAGCAGAGGATCAGGACATTATCAAAGAAGTCCTGGAGCAAGAGATTCCCACGGCGGACAAGGTGTTCGCCGACGCAAAAAGAGCAGCGGCGGGCATCATGGCTGAGTACAGCACGCACAGCCATCGGTACAGAGTCAAAGGTTTGAGTGAGCTCAATGAGTATGTGATACAGGTACGCAAGTACGCTAAAGACATGACGACGGTGAGGGATAAAGTTTCAGAACTACTGGATGGATCCAAACTAAGGATGTCTGCGGGCACGCGTAGCTCTGGAGTTAAACTGCAGCAAACCCTGCAGAATCACTGCGATACCCTTGCGCGAGCCATCAGTGACATCAGCAAGTAAAGAATTACAGAGCAAACTTTCGGTTGAGCTTGTGGAGTCCTGGTGGGTTTCGATCCTGCAGGACTCCAGGCATCCGGACTGCGAAGATCCGATCCACAGATTGGCGGCCACGGCAGCGGCGTGGGGTTACGGAGAAGCTCTCAAAGAGGAAATCTCCGAAGGCAGCACAGTCGTCGAACAGAAGTAAACCTTCAGCAAAACATCAAATGAACCTCGACACTCAATCAGAATTCATTCGTCTTGTTAACAATGAACCGCTGACACTCGCCTGTTCTGCGCTAGCAGATTTTCTCTGGGACGACTTCATCCGAGAAAGTCGACCTGTTGTCACTTACCTCATCGATCACCACAACATCAAGCAGCTGTCTCGCCTCGGCAAAGAAATCTTTGACAGGCTGTACAACGGCGACAACGTTAAGTGGCTTGTCAGTGAGGATGCTTACGAACAGTACTTTCGCAAGGTTTGCGACGGCGACAGCGCAGCAATTCCGGAAGGGTACAAACCAGAGAATGGGATCTGGTATGCGGTCATGGCTGACTTGTCGCAAGCTGCTGGCTGGGCAGAACTACTGACGCGCTGCGTAGGCAACCAGTTCAACGCTGGAAACAACTCGGTCAATATCCTTAACAAGCTGGCTGAGGTTATCCAAAAAGCAATAGAAGAGCAGCAGTTCAACGTGGAGCTTCTGACCTCAGCTGGACAAAAGCTGCAAGAACTTCGGGAACAATTTCAAAAAGCGCAGAAGGAAGGGGATACACAGAAAGCAAACGAAGCAAGGCGAGCAGGTAAAGCTTTAAACCAAGCAATAAACGAAGCCATACAGCAGGCTGCCGAACGAATCCAACCGCAAACAAGCCAGATCATCGACCAAGTGATTAAGGAAAGCGATGACACGGAAGAAGCTTTATCTGTTCTCCACGGGGTCCAGCCCGGCTCAGGCAAGAAAACAAATGATTTAAAAGAGAAGAAAGAGCTAGCTAACAGATTAAAGAACAGCAAACAACTTCGTGCGTTGACGAAAAAACTCGGGGCGCTCCGCCGCGTATGGATTCAAAGGAAGAGAGCTAAAAGCTCTTCAGCGACCTATGAAGCGATCACGGGAGCTACGTTTAGCAACGATGTCACGCGGGCCTTCCCGGCGGAGCTTGCACTAGCGGGAACCGCCCAGGGCCGCGCATTATTTGCCCTCAAGTTCTCCCAGAAAACTATACTTACGAAAGACTATACAGCTCAACAAAAGAACTTAGGTAAAGGTCCGGTAGTGATGTATATAGACGTGTCGGGCTCTATGAGCGGGGAGCCGGAACTCTGGAGTAAAGCAATTGCGTTTGTGGTAGCCGAAGAAGCGTTGAAAGAAAACAGAAAGGTTTTAATTAACTTGTTCGATACGCGTGTCGAGCACACAGTGGAGCTTTGTCCCAAGAGCAACAACCTGCCGACAATGCTGGATTTTGTAGGGACCTGGATTCTGGGAGGAGGAACAAGCTTCAACGCCGTCTTAAGCCACGCGGTCGATAAAGGTTGTCGGGATCCCCGTGCGGACATTCTGATGATCACAGACGGTCACTCAGAGGTAAATGAAAACCTAAAGAGAAGGATAAACGCATTTAAAACAGCAACAGGCACTCAATGGTCAACCGTCTGTATAAACACGGACATACCCAACGTATGTCGAGAGTTCAGCGATGATGTGTACTCCGTGAACGTTTACAACACGGAGAAAGCTGTGGATGCAATTCAGAAGTGTCTCCGCTAGGTTTACGCCATGGAAAACAACCCAGCTGACGAAATCTCTAGAGTAAAAGATGAGTATTGTGGTGCTAAGAAAACTGAGTACGAATTAGAGCAGGGTGAACTAATTTCCACGGCGCCTCAACCCCCTAGACCTAGGGTGGGTCACCTATGGTATGACACTACCAACAATGAAATGTGGGTATGTGTCGGACATGTTCACGGACAAGCACGGTGGAGCAGGATTAAGTCTGTATGAAAGAAATAGCCTGCATAATCCGATCGGTATACAACGAATATAAGTCCAATGGTATGACAGACATAGAGCTATGTTCTTGGGTGCGGGATAGATTGTTCGAATGTATGTCAGCTAACAAAACGAGTTCACTGCATCAATCCGTAAGGTATCAGGAGGCTCATATAGATTTCATAGACTCTAAGAAAATGTTCTGTATTTATAAGAATGGTGCAGACGGCGAGTGTGTTGACGTTTGCATGCCTTTAGCTACCTATGTCATGGAGGAGTTCGGTGTGCCGATAACAGACGATTTTTTACTGTCCATCGACATAAGCTATATAGACGTTATACAAATGGCAGAACGAATTACCGACGATATATGTGTCTGGATAACGAGGCTAGAAGGCTCCGGCGCAGAAATCTGAAAAAAATCCTAAAGGGCTTGTATACTGGCGAGCGTGTCTCTACTCTTGCACTGTTCCACTCACATGAACATGCCTTTCCAATTCTTGCTGGGGAACACCCCGATCAAACAAGCCGAGGCGGCTGCTCTCCTAGCTGCCACGGGGGAATACGGTCAGGGTCCCATTGAAATTGAACTGACTAAGGTCTTTGATCTGAAGAAGCTCGACAGCAATCGACTCTTTGAACTGTCAGTCAAGGAACAGAATCCAGAACTTGCCTCGCTGGCTTGGAAGATCTCCATTCAAAATTTCGCTGAGGGCAAAACTAACTTCAGCAATAAGCGCTCGACGCCCGTGACAAGGAATGGCGCGCATAAAAAGATCTTTAAAGAGAGTGCCACCGCTGACGAGCTGATTGAAAAGCTCAACTCCCACAGCTGCTATTGGTCTGCAGGAGCTGCCTTGTTGCTGCGTAGTTGCGCGAGCGACTGGGTAACACTGCGAGAAGCAGCTACAGATTATGTAAATACTCTGTGGCGCAACACGAGCGTGCGGGAAACCTGCGTTGCTTTCCGAGGATTCGAGCGGAACCCGAACATCGGGGCTTGGGAACCCGTAGACAACGCGAGCGACGTCAACCGGAAAAACACCTTCCACGTGTCTCCGGTGTATATCGGGCTTCGCGAGGGGCTCATCTGGTGCCGGAACCACGGGTTGGTCGACCAGGAAAAAGGAATCTCGGTCGGCAGCTTCAAGGATGACGCGCACGCAAAGGCAGAGCACATGCAGCGCGTGTACTACAAGGTCCGAGCCACCTCAAAGGGATGTGAGTTACTCAACTCCTGGGGCGACATCGACGACTACATTGACCGGGTTTTTGCGAGTCGTCACGTCTGACGGTCAAAGGACAAAAAAAGACCTATCATCAAACCCCAGCCTGCTGGGGTTTTTTCTTTTCTTCTCATGAAAATCAATTACATCACCGAAAACGCAGAAGCACTAAAGGCGATACAAGAGTTGAACAACTTCAGCAAGCTCTGCGCTGACACGGAAACAACGGGTCTCCAGGCCACGGTGGCGAAATGCCGGCTGGTTCAGCTCTGTGACGCGTCGCCGATTGTCGAGGATCGGACAATCCATGTATTTGATATTTTTAAAACATCTGTTTTGGCTGAGTTAAAGACTTTAATAGAGAGTCGTGAACTACTCCTAGGACACAACCTGGGATTTGATCTTCAGTTTTTCTATTCGCTCGGTATCGATTACAAAAATAAAATTTTCGACACCTACGTGGCTGAGAGGGTTCTGAGGGCTGGCTTCCAGGAGAAAAAGTACTCACCCAAATCCAACAAACCATATTTCGCCGATGTGTCTTGTTCGCTCAAAGCAGTAGCGGAGCGTCGACTGGAGATTGAACTAGATAAAGAACAACGTAAGACAGACTGGGGAGCGGAAGATCTGACCCTAGATCAAGTCGAGTACGCAGCCACAGACGTCGATGTGCTGCCGAAAATTGCAGCAGAACAACTTAAAGAACTAAACGAAGAATCTTTAATCGGTATTTACAGCATCGAATCGAGGTGTATCCGCCCCGTGGCCAAAATGAGTTACACGGGATTTAATGTAAACATAGAGCGTCTGCAAAAACTAAAGTTAGATCTTGAAACACAGTTGAACGAAAAAACAACCGAATTCGTGGAAGCATTAGATGCGAAGCTGCCTGCTGAAAACAAGCTCCCACGATTGGCTGACGACTCAGTAGCAGTGGGTAAGAAAGCAAACAAGGAGTTCAATCCAGGTTCAACAGCCCAGGTCGCGGCTGCCTTCGACTTGTGCGGTATTGCGCTCCCTCAAAACGAAGACACAGGTAAAAGCACACTCAACCAGATTTCACTTGCGGAGTTCGACAGCAAAGACCCTGTGCTTCAGCTGTATCGAGAGCGAGTGAAAATCGAAACAAGTCTGGAGCACGTTCAAAAACTGATTCAGAATATCAATCCAGTAACCCACAGAATCCACAGTTTCTACAATCAAGTAGGTGCCAACAGCGGGAGGTTTACGTGCGCCGGGGCGGCCAAAACCGCAAAAACTAAAGTAAAAACGACATTCGCGGTGAACCTGCAGCAAGTCCCGCGATCAAAATCGTTCCGAGAATCGTTTGTAGCCTCTCCTGGATACAAGTTGATCATTGCGGATTACTCGCAAATGGAACTCCGTTTGCTTGCGGAGTTGGCTGACATCCCACAAATGCAGGAGGCGTACAACACCGATATAGATCTGCACACACTGACGGCGAGTTTAGTAAATGACTGTGATATATCTGAAGTAACAAAACAACAGAGGCAGATGGCAAAGGGAGCTAACTTTGGGTTTATCTACGGAATTGGGTTCAGAAAGTTCAAGACGTACGCAGCCGCATCCTTTGGTGTGCAACTAAGCCTTTCTGAGAGCAAGATACTGCACAGTAAGTTCCATAGTGCGTACCCGCGTCTAAGGGAATGGCATCGCCAGCGCGGTGCTCTTGTTCAAGATGGTTGGTGTTACACCAGGACCGCTTTAGGTCGGCGCAGGTTGCTGTCGTATGACGATGCTCGCATGACCATCGCGGCCAATACGCTAATCCAAGGCACAGGTGCAGATATCCTAAAAGTAGCTCTAGGCGAACTAAACGAATACCTGAATGATGACGTTCGTCTAATCGCAGTCGTGCACGACGAATGCGTGTTAGAAGTAAAAGAAGGGCTAGAAGATTACTGGAAAGATAAGCTTGCAGAAATCATGGTTAACGCTGGCGCCTCTGTATTCCATAAAACCAGATTGGTGGCAGAACCCGGCATAGGCGATGACTGGTCAGCGAAGTAAAGTTTCCGCAGAACACTACCTCAAATGGACTTAGTAAAAATCCCACGTGGTCCGGAGAAAGAGATTTTCACCATCAGATCCGGAGACCAGTACTTCGCTTTCATTACAGGGGAGGAGGACATTTTTCTAATCGACGAAGCTTTTGAATCGCCTTTAGTCGCGAGTAACAAAGCCAGGGCTCTCAAGCGCCAGCACAAAATTCAAGTAAATCTAAAAAAGACAAAGAAACCTAATATCAAGAGTAAACTTCAGCCAAAATGTGTCTTATACACTGAGGCTGAAGTGGCCAAGCTGACGCACCTACGGTTTCGTGAGACTTGGTTGATCTGCGCACCGAAAGGTGGTTATGTGGCTAATGTCATGCAAAATAAAAAAGTAGTAGAATACACAGACACTATGGAAAACGCGAAAGCCTTTACGACATACGAAAGTGCTTCCGATTACGTTAAGACATTAGATATGGTTGTAAAAAAAGGGCACAATCTAAGAAGGTGTTTTACTAGAACAGATTGACTCGATCCGAGTTAATATTTAAACATACGAAGTAAGCCTAAAATGCGCCGTCGATTTGCGGGCCAAGCTATCGAAGGCTCGGGTGCTAATCCTTCGGATACCCTGGCGACGGTCACCGAAGCACTAAAAATAGCTCTTAAAAGCTCCAGAGGCGGTCGATTAGGTGCCGGGACAGAAGAAGAACGAGTGGAGGGAGCGAGCGCCGTTCCGGCAATTGCCACGGGGCAACCCGCAGTGGCATCCCCTGCCGCAGCGGCAGCTCCTGCAATGGATATCGCTAAATTACGCTCGGCTCTGGGCATCGACGAACTGATGTCTTCGCTAAAGACCGCAGGAACCCAAACGGAAACTCCAGAATTCAAAATGCCCGAATTCGAGATGCCTCAATTCGAGGCTCCGGATTGGCAGTCGATGATGCCTGATTTCGAGAGCCTGATCAAGCAATACATGCCTCAACCGACTGCTCAAAACACAGAGGGAAGCACACCAACGGGCCAACAAACGGCAACAGCAGAAGCTGTAGGAACAACTAAGAAACCAACTGGAACTAAAGTTAAGGTTGGAGGAAAAATCTACGATCTGAGTAGGGCAGGTGGTGCAGGTTTAGGGGCTCAAGACATCAGAAATATGCAAAATAGAGGATTCACAAATACACAAATTTCTAAAGCGGCCTCGCAAGCGAAAGCAGCGGGTGCAAAAATTTCAAGCGGTGCGAAGAATTTATTGAATCGAACGCAACCTGCTAAACAACAATCCCCCACACGGGCAAAAACCACCGCTAAAGCAATAACTGGAGCAGCTCGCCAAGTTGTATCACGGGCTTCGACAAAGTCAGCGGCAAAGAGCGGCGGTCGCGGTAAAAAATAACGGGAAAATTCGATGGCTCGCGTTCGATTAGCCGGCACTAACAACAGACTAAAAAACATACCAACTGCACAACCTGCGGGGGCCGGAACGCAGCAGAAACCAACTGCCGCTGGAATCTTCAAAATCGCAGGCACCCAAAGGTTGCGTTCCTCCACGGAACAAGCACGGCAGGAAGGCTTTGCTGTCCGGCAGGCACAAGCACAGGAGATCGAGAAAAAACAGGCGGCAGCTAAAGAAGCTTCAAAACTGTTGGCCGCATCTAGAGCCGCAGAAGCTGCGTCTACTAACGAAATGGAAATTCAAAAACTACGAAAAGCATTAGGTATAGAAGACATTATGAAAGCATTGCAAGATCAAGCGCTAATGGCGCAACAAGCTAGCATGTTTAGATTTAACGAAGAGACAAATGAATATGAGTTCCCTTCGTTTGATTACAGCGAACCAGTAGACGAAGGAGGCTATGAAGGCGAAGAAGTACAAACAATAACGGAAGAAGACACAGGAAGCACAGAAAGTATTGAAGAAATTGACGCTCAAAAGCTGCCGGAAGCGATTGCCGCCGGTAAAAAAGTTAATTTGGTCACTGTCGGCGGTAAAACATTCAACCTGGCAAAAGCAGGGGGTCTAGGTTTCAGCACGCAGGATATTAAGTACTTACAAAAACAGGGATTGACTCGTAGTCAAATGATAAAAGCGGCCTCTCAATCAGATAGGGCGCCCACAGCGGCTGCGCAGAAAGCGCTAGGGATTAAGGTGACGCAACCTGCAGGAAGTGCTGGTTTCACCGTCGAAAAAAAAGCATCTAAAACGCAACAACAATCAAAAGCTTCTCCCAATCTATTCTTCGCTTCACCGGGGAAAGCGCAGACTTCTGCAGGCTCCAGCACACAAAGCATAGCTGCAAAAGCGGGAGGGAGCTCTGTATTCTTTGCTTCGCCCAGTGCTGCTCAGGTAGCGAAAGCAAGCGCAGGCGGCGGCGGTGGCGCTAAAGCAAGCGCAGGCGGTGGAGGCG
>JACCEA011284402.1_pt1 | contig 15620 bp, 12 predicted proteins | sample 7449851 | NCBI WGS metagenome assembly JACCEA01 (sample SAMN15323453, study PRJNA562643) | freshwater metagenome | isolation source: river surface water | place: USA:Blue River Watershed | collected 2017-08-18 | reverse complement strand
CCAAAAATCCGAACCAGCGTCACCAAAAAATCGCGTATAATAATCGCATAAAAAACAAATAATGAATACAAACCAAAAGATGGAAAAATACCTAAAAGTGGCCAAAGCAACAATTTATCAGCCAAAGGATCCAAAAAAGAACCAAGCAGACTCGTTACACCCCAGCGCCGTGCAAAAAAACCATCAAAAAAATCGGTTAAAACCGCAAGCGTAAACAGAGCAAGTCCACCCAAAATGGTTAATTGACTAGAAGCTAAAAGTGTCCAAACAATAAACGGTGTTAATACAATACGTAAAATCGTCAACATCAAGGGGACATACACCATCTAAACTCCAATAACTTTGTATATTTCATGCATTGTTTTCTCTGCTTCTGCGCGCGCTTTTTTTGCTCCTGCATCCAGAACATCTTTAATTGAATCTTGATCTTTCATCAATTGAAGATATTTTTCTCTGATCGGATCAAGCAAACGCATCATGTTTTCAAACAGACGACCCTTACAATCAACACATCCAATTTGCGCCGTCGTACAACCTTGCCGTGACCAGGCTTGATCTTCCACTGATGATAAGAGTTGATGTAACGAAAAAATATTACAAACATCAGGATTTCCTGGATCGGTTCTTTTAACTCGAGCAGGATCAGTTGCTGCTGTACGTAACTTTTGCTTAATAATTTCAGGTTCCTCAACAAGCCCGATATAATTATTTTGCGATTTGCTCATTTTCGACGTTCCATCAAGTCCAACCACTTTAATAGTCTGCGTGTGCAAAGTTTCTGGTTCTTTAAAAAACTGAACATTAAATCGATGATTAAATTTTCTACCCAATTCACGCGTTAATTCAAGATGTTGCGCTTGATCAACACCAACGGGAACTAAATCAGGGCGATATAATAAAATATCGGCACTTTGTAAAACAGGATATAAAAACAATCCCGCATTAACTGAATCAGGTGCATGCGCCGATTTTTCTTTAAATTGAATCATCCGTTCCATTTCACCCAGCGGCGCTAGACAACTAAAAATCCAAGTCAACTCAGCATGTTCTTTGACCGAAGATTGAACAAACAACGTACTTTTTTCTGGATCGATACCGATTGCCATCAAGGTTGCTGTCAATTCAATGGTTCGTTGCTTTAATACAGCTGGATCATACGGAAGAGTCATCGCATGTAAATTTGCAATAAAATAAAAACAATCATGCCCTTCATTTTGCAACTTCACCCAATTCATGAGTGCACCAAAATAATTGCCCAAATGAACCATTCCGCTCGGTTGAATCCCTGAAAGAACACGCATGCTATATCCTTAATTATTATCTAAACTCATGACAAAAAATTTATTCTCTGCTACACATAGTATCAAAAATAAATAAAAAACATAAGAAAAAAAGGGAGTTTCACTGATGCTTATATTATTCTGTTCAATCATCATCGATATCGCTTGCTGGATACTCCTGCATCAATCTTTTTCTAAGCTGATGCTTTTTTCACTCAGTTTTTATCGAAATAATATTCTTTCATCTTCAATCAAGACAACTATTGCAGGACTTTTCATCAGCGGATATTATTTTTTACTCTATGGATCATTATTTCCAGTACTAGCCATGCTTATACTATTAACAAGCGTCATTCTTAGCATTAACCATTTTTTACATGCAGAATCGTGGAAATCAGCACTGCTGATAACCTGCATACTTTTGGGGATTGATATGATAACGCATGTTATTTTTTATACGCATTCTATATAATTTTTTTATCAAAAAACCCTCTTCACATTCTATAGCAATAATGCTATGATCAATACGCTCTGTTGTGAATATGGTAAACAAGGCAATCGCATTACATTCGTGTAATGAGGAAAGTCCGGACTCCTAACAGGATTGATTCCTTGTGAGGTTTGCATCTTATGCAGACACAAGCAAGGGGGGCGTAAGCTCACGGAAAGTGCAACAGAAATGATACCGCCATCGATAATGATCGGTAAGGGTGAAATCGTGCGGTAAGAGCGCACGCGTGGTAGAGGCAACTCTATCATGAGGCAAACCCAATCAGGAGCAAGACAAAGTAGGCAGATGACGTTTCCTGTTCGTTATACATCTGCGGGTATGTCGCATAGATACATGATTGCCATTGTATTTTTATAATACAAACAGAATCCGGCTTATTGTTTAGCAATCACAACAGCGCATAAAAAAGGACTTCTATGAAAATTGATGCTCATCAACTTTTTATTGCATCATCTACTTTTTTTATTGGTTATTTTTTTTGGTATTGGATGGTTCCCATCCCTTCAATCATGATGCCCGAATTAACAGGAAAACCATTGACCGAAGCTTTTTCATTAGCTGCAGAATCATCACTTTCACTCTTTTTACTTAAAAAAGAGCTCAACAATCAACTACCTGATGGACTCGTCATTAATCAAATTCCTACCGCAGGCACCATGGTAAAAATACATCGTCCTTGTTTTATTACCATCAACAAACAAGAAACTGCAACACGACTTAATTGCATAGGTCTTACCAGTGAAGCAATCAAAAAACATGCTGATGAAAAAGGTATTAAACCAATATTCTATTATCTTTCCTGCCCCCATGCCAAAAAACAAGAATGCTTTACTCAAATTCCCAATCCTCAAGAACCAATTTTAGATAAAAAAATAATCTGTTATATCGCAACATCAAAACCTGAAACATTAATTATGCCTTCTTTACAGGGAATAACTGAAGCAGAGCTTACTCAATGTGCTAAAAAATATGACTGGGAAATCAAAATTTTATATACAGAAAAAGATTTTTTAAACAATAAAACAGCTCACATCGTTGTCGATCAACGCCCTTTTGCTGGATCGATATATCATCAAAACAAAAACCTTCTGGTCCAAGTTCTTTTAGACAAAACCAAAGAATGATCTGGTTTTTTTTTTATTTTCAGAGTAAAGTAGATCCACGTTATAAGAACAGTATTTTGAAAACGAAAGGATACATATGTATCATACAATGGGCACAAAAAAAGGATCTCTTGAAGTTATTTGTGGGTCTATGTTTTCAGGAAAAACAGAAGATTTAATGCGTCGACTTCGACGAGCTGAATTTGCACAAAAAAAAGTGGTTACTATCAAACCACGCATTGACAACAGAAAAAGTATCACCTGCATTGTTTCTCATGATGGCAACCAGCGTGAAGCTGCACTTTTTGATCATGATCATACTTTATTTGATTCAATTCTCACCTTATGCTCAGACCCAGAGATCAGTGTTGTGGGCATTGATGAAGTACAATTTTTTTCAATTGCTTTTATTACTCCTCTTATTCAAATGGTTCTTGAAGGCAAACGTGTCATTACAGCAGGACTTGATCTTGATTTTAAAGGCGAACCTTTTGTATCAACCGCACTGCTGCTCGCACATGCCGACTATATAACAAAACACAAAGCAATCTGTGTTATCTGCGGAGCTGGTGCACATCACACCCAAAGACTGATCGATGGACACCCTGCTCGCTATCAAGATCCAGTCATTTTAGTCGGAGCAAAAGAATTATATCAACCTCGTTGCAGATCCTGTTTCGTGATTAATAAAAATGAGACCGAAGCCTCTCCCTGCTTTGCTGAATCAATTAAGGAAAGTGCGTGGCAAAAATAAAAATAGTTTTTTATTGCACCGAATGCGGCCATGAGTCACTCAAGTGGCTTGGCTGCTGCCCAGGATGCACAACCTGGAATAGTTTTATTGAAAAAAAAACAGCCAAAGGAGATGACCAATCCTTTGTAAAATATGTTAACACTGAAAACAGCAAAGTTCCGCTGTTGCTACACGACATTGAAAGTATCGAAAAACCACGCATGTTAAGTGGCATTGATGAATGGGATCGTGTTGTCGGTGGCGGCATCATTCCCGGATCATTTATGGTCGTCACCGGTGATCCAGGCGTTGGCAAATCAACCTTACTTTTACAGATTGCACAAGGACTTGCAAGCAGACATGTTATCCAATATTTTTCTTCGGAAGAATCATTAACACAGGTAAAACAAAGAGCAATTCGATTAGGTGTTGATTCAAACAATATTTTTTTCTCTGACGAATCAGGACTTGAAAATATTGTTGAACATATAAAAAATCAAAAACCTGATGTAGTCATTCTTGACTCTATTCAAAATTGTTTTTTGCTCGCACAACCACAAGCATTTCCGGGAACTGTTGCACAACTCCGTGAAGCAGCTTTTTTTTTAATGCGTGTTGCTAAAGAAAACGACATTGCGATTATCATCACCGGACATATCACTAAAGATGGACAGATGGCTGGCCCTAAATTACTTGAACACATGGTTGACGCAGTATTTTATCTACAAGGCGAAGATCGTTGGCAAAGTCGCATTTTACGATCCCAAAAAAATCGATTTGGCACCATCAACGAAATTGGTTTTTTTGAAATGGAAGAAGCAGGCCTTATTCCTGTTTCAAACATCAATCAACAACTACTTGAAGAATCATCTGAAAGTCCTGGCGCAGCACTCATCTGCACGATTGAAGGAACACGACCACTCCTTCTTGAAGTTCAAGCCTTAACTGTTGAATCAAAATTTGGTATTCCACAACGCGTTGTTACGGGTATCGACCCTAAAATTGTTGTTTTAGTTGCTGCTATTTTAGAAAAATATTTACATATTCCTTTTAGTCGACAAGATATTTTTTTTAAAGTAAGTGGTGGTGTAAAAATTAAAGATCCAGGAAGCGACATGGGAGTTGCACTTGCTTTACTCTCCAGTTATTTTCAGACGCCATTGCCCGCAAGAACGCTTGCGATCGGAGAAATCACGTTAACTGGCCAACTTAAAACAACATCACATATGGGAATTCGTATCAAAGAAGCAGAAAAATTTGGTATTAAAAAAATAATAACCGCTGAACAGAGCCCTAGTAGCAACACTATTAAAAAATATGGATGTAAAAATGTATATCAACTTCTTGCGCTATTCCCTGAAGAAACCGCTGAAAAACCAGCATCAACCCAAAAAAGTATATAACTATGAAACTGATTACCAAAAATAAACGTGCTTATTTTGATTATGAAATCTTAGAAAAATATGAAGCTGGCCTTGTATTAACCGGTGATGAAGTTAAATCACTCCGTCGTGGAGAAGTCTCTTTGAATGATGCTTTTGGCAATGTTCGTGATGGAAAAATAATTCTAATGAATTGTTATATTGCTCCGTACAGTCATGCCTATCAAAAAGATGATAAAACTTCTCGTCGTAATCGAGATCTTTTACTTCATGCTCGTGAGATCAATAAAATTATCGGCAGCATTTCACGAAAAGGACTTACCGTCTTGCCTCTCAGCTTATACTTCAACCCACGCGGCTACATCAAATTAGAAATTGGCGTCGGTAAACATAAAAAATTAATCAATAAAAAAGAACAGATTAAAGAACGAGACATTGCACGACAGACCGAACGTGAAATTCGTCATGCAACACGCTAAGATAAAAAATATAAGGACTTAATATGACACAATTATTTACTAAAGAGCAGCCAGAAAAGGTTATAGACATGCTCGAATTTTTAAAAACTGCATATGAAAAAGCTGATGTATGCCATATTTTTATGCCCAAACAATGCGACCTTGTTACTGAACGCTATCAAAAAACCTATCGTCCTACTACAGGTGAACGAATTATTGGCATAATCATTAAACATGAGCAGATGGGACACAAAAATTTTGCTGGGCATACACCACCGTTATCAGCACTGCACATGATGCTTGAACTCGCCATGCTGCATCCTTTTATTGAACTCGGTGGCGTTTTAAATTGGCCTGATGATGTTGTTATAAAACATAAAGCCATTGCGACACTCTTTACGGAATCAGTACTTGAACAAGGAAAAGTAGTTGGCATGATCTGCATTATTAATATGCACTTAAATAATAGCTATGCATTTTCAAGTGAATATTATCATACCAACACCAGTGCAAAAGCTATTCTCAATAAAGAAGTTGATGAAGAAACATATCTTGATTCTTGTTTAAAGTATTTTGAAGAATTATTCCCATTATGGGAATCAAAACAGTATCCACAGCTCTATAGCCTCTGGAAAGAAAAACAGGGATATCTTAATGAAACTATCACTTTTTATCATAACATTGGCATGGTGATGCGTGGACAAATTCTTGATTTCTTGTCAAATGGCGACATGCTTTTACATGATGAAAATGGCAAGAATCATACTGTACATTATTTACAAATCCAAGAATCAAATTTAAAAAAATAAAGGAGCGTTATGCTGACCCGAGAAAAAACAACTTTTTTTGATATTTTAAAAAATCTTTTTTTTCTCATGCTTTTTTTACAATTTCTTCCCTCGTTTTTTAGTAGCTTCAAAAAACAGATTGAAAAAAGTGTCTCAAAAAAAATCAGAGTCGGCTGTCTTCCCGTGCGTGGTGAAATTAAAAATGCCGATTGGTTTTTACGCCAGATAAAAACATTTACCGATGATACATCGATTCAAGCACTCTGGATAAAAATTGATTCCCCAGGAGGTTATCCTGCCGCTTCGCAATCAATTTATCGAGGACTTCTTGCAGCAAAATTAAAAAAACCTGTTTTTGTTGAAATTCAAAATCTCGCCTGCTCTGGAGCCTATTATATTGCACTTGCAGGTACAAGCATCACGGCACTTCCTTCTTCACTCGTTGGTAATATTGGTTCCATCATGGAAATTATGCATCTTAAAAAATGTATTGAATACTACAATGTCTCGGTTGAATATGTGAAATCAGGTGACTATAAAGACGTCGGGAGTAAATTTACTGATCTCACCCCCGAACAACGAGCCTACTTGCAAGCAACATCCGATGACATCTATCATCAATTTATTACCGATGTTGCTCATGAACGAAAACTGAACGTTGAAAGCTACAAAGAATGGGCTGATGGAAAGGCATTCACTGGCAATCAAGCATTTGAAAAACATCTGATTGATACCATTGGCGGCCCTGCCGAAATTATCCAACAGATTCAAACAACGTTCAATTCATCAGCTGAAGTTTATCTTGTTTTCCCTGAATCGCCTTCATTGATGACTCGATTAACCGGTGAAGATGATCAAGCTCAAAATGAAACTTCTTTTAAAGCTGTAGTACAAACTTTTTTACGAACCAGCATGGAATTTTTTATTAGCAGCATGCAGAGTGATCATTCCATCTCTCTTCATTAAAAATAATGATCAATACGGCATCTGCTGTTTTTTGAGACTTTTTTCTGAATAATGAAGAAGAATATTTTGCTCAATCGCTTGTTGCATACAGACATAATAAAAATACTCTTTATCAGCCTGCTTTACCACCGCTTGTTCATGTGCTTCAGCAAGAATCAACGGATATCCATGCCCTTTTTTTATTTGATCACTCACAACTGAACAAACATAATCTGCTAATGCCGCATCTTTCGCAATCCACGCAGGCACTTCAATCCGCCCCACTTCATGTTCGCCCTGCAAATACGAAAAATAGGGATGTATACTCTGAGAATACGGCAATATCGGATTCTCAACTGTTTTAAAAAAGATGGTTCGATGGCCAACAGGCAGAACTTCTTTCATCAAATCTCGATCAAAAAAAGCATCCACCGCTTCACACGGAAATTGATCATAGGCTTCATGACAGGGCTTACAATTTGCTCGTGCAAAACGACATAAACCCAATTTAAGCAGATGAATCAAATCTTTATTGCGTGGCGCACTCAAATAACTTGCATACAAAATACCTGCTTTTTGTAACGCTGATAACGCTTGAGAATATCGATCAAAAAAATAAATACGATCGGGAACAGATGCTGATAAAAGATGTGAAAAGAGCAATGTTCCATCAAACAGAAGAATCGGCTTTTTTCCTGTTTTCTGCTCCATCGTCTGTGCAAACAATAAACCCATCTCAAATTCACGTGCTTCACGTTCAAAATTAATCCAATCAGCAGTCACTAAAATAAGTTCACCGGTCAATACATCAACACGTTCTAAAGCAGATAATTCAGGCTCAGAAAAAAGCATCACGGGATCATCAAGCTCATACGCAATTCCCATGCCTCCTGTATTAATCAACGCTTGCTGCAGATGCACCTGATGACGATCAGGATATATTTGTGATCCATCAACACCTAAAACAGCATAGGCTTGTTGCATGGGTTCAACAAAAAATGTTTGATTCAACATCCCGGACCAAGAAGGAATTGAAAAATAAGCTTCTGCTTCTTGAGCATGCGATGCAAATTGAGAGTCTTGCGCTATTTGTTGCCAGACTTCTGTAAGTATTTTTTTCTGTTCAACATTCGATGTTTCGTTTTTTTGTAAACGAACGTGCTGTAATTGTTGCTGTATTTTTAAACGATCTAACATAGATTTTAAAAAGGGACATTAAGCCCCTTTCTTTATTTGATATTTTTATGAAACTGATTTTGACAAAATATAATCAATCAACAAACGAACACTCGCTCCTGTTGATCCTTTGCCGACATAATTAATGGTTGGAACATCATGCGCAGTGCCTGCAATATCAAGATGTGCCCACGCCGTTGATGTCACAAAATGTTGTAAATAAACGGCACCCTCAATAGTGCCTGCGCTGTATGAAGGAAGAGCAATATTTGCAATATCTGCAACATCTGATTTAATACCATCACGATAATCATCATCAAGCGGCAATGCCCAGACACGATCACCGGTTTTTTTACCAGATTTAGTCAATGCGCAAATCAACTCATCATTATTGCTGAGTAGCCCTGTATAAAAATGGCCCAAAGCAACCACACATGCACCAGTCAACGTTGCAATATCAATGATCACATCAGGTTTATAAAACTTTTCTGCATAGGCAAGAGTATCAGATAAAATTAATCGCCCCTCAGCATCAGTATTTTTGATCTCAGTAGTTTTACCATTTAAATGGGTAATAATATCATCTTGACGCGCAGCTTTACCACTCGGCATATTTTCAACAAACGGCATCAAGCCAACAACATTGACCGCCGGTTTTAATTGACCAATAATTGACATCAAACCTAAAACCGCTGAAGCACCAGACATATCAAATTTCATGCCTGACATATGACTTGAAGGTTTTAAACTTATTCCACCGGTATCAAACGTTACTCCTTTGCCACAGAGTGCAATAGTCGGAGCTTGCGCATGACTTGATTTATATTCAAGAATAACAAATGTACCTTCTTGATCAGAACCAATATCAACGGCACAAAAACCGCCCATGCCAAGCGAAAGCGCTTTTTCACGTCCAAACGACTCATAGATCAATCCATGTTTTTGCGCGATTGCTTCAGCCTCTTTGCTTAAATAAGTCGGTGTTGCAATGTTCGGTGGAAGATCAGCATAATGTCGCGTGATACTATTCATTGCTTGACCAATAATTGAAGCACGTGAAACCGCTTGTTCTATAATTTCTGATTTTTGTTCAACTAAAAAAGTCAACGTCCCGTTATAACTTTCAGCATCTTTTGCTGTTGATTTAAATGTTTCAAATGAATAACTCATCATCAACGCTGCAATCCCCAGCTGTTCAAGCATTTCAGCTTCGTCCATATTTTTTAATGTTGGTACCATCGTTGCAAAATTTTTTAATCCTAATTTTTTTGCTGATGCAATGCCACGTGCCAAAGAACGACGTCGATATTCTATTGCTGATTCTGGAGCCATTCCTGATTCATCACCAAGCCCTAAAAAAATATAATGGACTAAAGCACCATTTTTTTCTGCTGACAAAACATATGAATCATTTTTTTTACCGCCAAAACCATGTTGCTTTAATAATGCTTGCGCATGAGGAAATAATTCTAAAACAAAATCGTGTGATCCTACTAAATTAAAATTTTCTGCCAAAAAAATAAGACTACCTTCAAATTGACATTTTTGATATGAACCTTGTTCAAGACGTAAAGAAAGCATACAGATCCTTTTCTTTCTAAAAAACCTACCATCAAAACAGATAGAAAAAGAATAGCATACTTTCTATAAAATGAAATTAATAATCTCTCAACCGACCGAATGTTGCTTCTTAAATATATCATCTCTTAGATCTTCTATCTGAGCTTTACGCCCCTCTTGAGTATCTGGATACGTTTTGCGTGGTGATGCTGAAACTTTTTCAACGGGCTTTTCAGGCAAAGTCTTTACAGGAGCTACTACTGATGCTGTCCTTTGGTCTTGAAGATCCGGTACAAATTCTGTAACTCTTTTTTTATTTTCGTTAATATCTGCGCCATTAATAATTTTACCAGCATCAATATATTGTAAGAGTCTCTCTTTTTGTTCATCACTCATACGCAATGCAATGTTTTTATCTTTAGCATATTTTTTCAACCATTCAAACGCTTGAGGCTTATATAGCAGAATTTCCATCATAATCGAGAGCTCTAAATTATCTCGCGTAGGACCAAAAAGACTGTTTTTTACTATTTTATTAAATATTCGATCTTCTTCTAATATTTTTGGATACTGTACAACATATTGTGAGATTAATTTTTTTGCTTCTTGCAATGGAACCTGTTGTTCTTGATCTAATTCTCCCTTAATATCAAGAACATCAACATCCTGTTTACCATCATCAATTGCATTTAAAATACGACTTATATTTTGATAACAGATTTTTTCTCGTTTTTGTTCTTGCTCTCTTTCTTCGTCTGTTTTTTCTTTAACTACTTTTACTTCTGTTGCTTGATCTTTAATCAATTCTGGTTCTGTTGCTTTATGACGAGGAACTCGAGAAGTCTTGTCACGCAATTGTTTAAGCATGTTAACGTGATTATCTCTGATATCTTTATCTTGTTGCTCTGATTTTTTTTCCCTCTCTAATTTTTTCGATGCTGCTTGTTCCCGTTCCAATGCCTCTTGATATTGACGTCGCTGCTCTTCTAAACTCTCTTTTAATTGCTGCTTTTTTTCTTTTTGCTTTGATAGTCTACCTTCATATGCTCTGTTTTTTATTTCTTCTTGCTCTTGCTGATTACCAACAATCTTTTGCAATGCTTTGTTTTCATCTTCTAATGCCTTAAGCTGTGCTTCCAATGAAGCTATTCGTTCAGCGTCAACCTGTCGCTCAGGAGTTAAATCAGTAAGACTCCCTAAACTTTCACCACTCGACTCAAAAGAAGCTTTCTCTTCTTCAAATTTTTCTTGATCAGCTTTTCGTTGTTTTTTTTCAGACTCTAATAATTCACGCAATTCTTGATTTTCAACTTCTAATGCTTTTTGATTTTGTTCCATCGCTTGAACTTTTTTTTCTAATGCTCGATCAGTTGCTCCTTGAATATTTTTTCTTAAAGTTTCTTGACCGTGCTGATGCTTTTTTTGCAATTCTTTATTCTGTACTTGAAGAGCGCTAAAACGTTCTTGTAATCCATCATGCGCTTTTTTTTGCTCTTGCAATTGTTCAAGAAGTTTATCATAATTTTTTATACTATCTTCAGAACCAATATTTTTCGACAACTGTACCATTTGCTCTTTCAAAAGATCAATCTCATTTTTTTGCTCATCTAGTCTGTCTTGTTGTTGATTAATAATTTCTTTACTTTCTTGTTCTTTTAAACGTTGATCAGCTAAGGCTTTATCTAATACTTTCTTTGCTTGCGTTTTTTGTTCTTCAAGGCTTTGCTCATAAAAACCCTTCGTTGCATCTAAATCCTTTTTGATCTCTTGCAAAGATAATAATTCTTCTTGTAATTTTTCTATCTTTTTTTTATCTTGCTGAGTCTGATTATCCATCGATTTAAAATATGGACCCATCTCTTGTAATTTTTTGAAATAAACTTCATTTTCTGCTTGCAAAGTACCAATCTGTTCGTTCAATGCATCAATATCATCTGCTGCCCAAAGATGCCCAAAAAACATCAAAAAAGACAATGAATACAGAATAAAGTTCATCTGATTCCCCTCATTTTACAAAACAATAATAAATATAGATTAATATTAAAATTATTGAGCTTTATATTCAAGAAAACATAGAAATGCTCATCGAGCTTGATATTCTGCTACCGCTTTTTGCAGAACTTGAAGCGCAAGTAATGCGCACTTTAATCGATTAGGACCTAACGTTATTTCCATCATGCCCAGAAGATCTTGGCTCGTAACCTGATGCACCAAAGAAATATTTTTTTTATGCAGATGGCCAGCCAGAATATCAGCACTCGCCTGACTAATAATACATCCAGATCCAGCAAAACCAAGATCAACAATAATGTCATTTTCAATAAGAAGATCAAAGGCAATAGTATCGCCACATGATGCATTCAAATCATGACCTGAAATTGTTTGACTTTCGATTTTTTTTTTATACGTTGGAAATTTATAATGTTCCATTAAAAGTTCATGATACATAGATTCAGCCCTTATCTCAGTTGTTTTAATATTATCGATAACATAGTTAAAAAATAATCAACTTCTTCAGCAGTGTTGTAATAAAAAAGACTAACACGAACTGAAGAAGTAATCTGCAATGCATCAAATAATGGCTGTGCACAATGATGCCCCGCACGAACCGCAATCTGTTTACCCGCCAAGCAGGCGGCAATATCATGTGCATGAATCCCTGGAACAAAAAAAGTTACCAATGACGACTGCACAATATTTGTTGGATTTCCTAACAAAGAAACTTCAGGCATTGCTTGAAGCCCTTGAAGCAATTGCTGCATCAAATCTTTCAGATTATTTTTTTCGTTAATAGTAATAGTGTCTTGTAAAAAATCAAGCGTCTTGCCCCATGAAATCGCTTGCACGATGGCCGGCGTCCCTGCTTCAAATTTAAGCGGTGCGGGTAACCATGAACTTTTTTCATACGATGCACGACTCACCATGCCACCACCGACAAAAAAAGGTGGTAGTTTTTCATGCCATTTTTTATTGAGATATGCAGCTCCAACACCCGTCGATCCGCAGACTTTATGCGCAGAAAAAACCGCATAATCAACCGATATTTGTTGTACATCAAGTGATCGATGTGCAACACTTTGAGCAGCATCAAGAACAACAAAGGCCCCAACTTGTTGAGCAGCAGCACAAAATGCTTCTAATGCACCATTCCAAACATCACCCAATACATTTGAATAGTGCGCTAATGCAACAATTTTTGTTTTTTCTGAAAGTGTAACTTTTTCTATTTCCAAACGACACGTTTGAGGATTAATCGGAATCACGGTTAAGACAGCACCCGCCTGATCTGCAAGTCGTTGCCAGGGTAAAAAATTGGCATGATGCTCAACAGCACTAATAATAATTTCATCACCTGCTTTTACTAAATCAGGCCCCCAAAATGCTGCTGCACAATTCAGTCCTGCAGTCGTTCCTGAGGTAAAAAAAACTTCATCTTCACTCTGCGCATTAATCCAACGAGCAACTGATCCGCGTGCTTGTTCATATTGAGCCGTGATTGCCTCACTCGTTGTATACATGCCACGATGAATATTTGCGTATGAATCTTGATATATTTTCTGTTCAGTCTCTAACAAGACAGCAGGCTTTTGTGTTGTTGCACCATTATCAAACCAAACAATTGGTTGATCAACTGTTGAACGGAAAAATGGAAAATACGAACGAAATTTATTCATGAGAGTATTCAAACATTATTTTTAACTATTTTAATATTTTCAAAAACATGGTACAACTGTACCATTAAAGTACAAAGATAAATATACTATCAAATAAGATAAAAGCCTACTTTTTCTCATTTTTTTGATATTTTTAAAAAATTACCAAGTCACAACAAAGGAACTCCGCAATGCAACAGCCTTTTAACGCTCTTTTAGAAAATCTTAACAACAAACAAAAAGAAGCAGTACTCCATGAAAAAGGTGGCCTTTTGGTTGTTGCTGGTGCAGGATCAGGCAAAACACGCGTGATCACCGCACGCATTGCGCATCTCATGCTACATCATCAAGTTCATCCGAGCAGTATCATCGCACTTACGTTCACAAACAAAGCAGCACTTGAAATGCGTGAGCGAATCATCCACTTCATCGGTGATCAGGCTAAAGTCCCCTTTGTCGGCACCTTTCATGCGTATTGCCTTTTATTATTACGTCGCCATAAAGCTTTAACCGAAATGGAAACATTTTCAATTTTAGACATGGAAGATCAAGAACAACTCTTGCGACGCATTATCAAACAGAAAGGATGTGATAAACAGATCACCGTTTCATCAATCCAAACATTTATTTCTCAACAAAAAAATGGCTCTGCCCAACCACTTTTTTTACCTCCTTTTTTTAAAGAAATCGCCGCAGAATACGAAGCAGAAAAAAAACGATCGCACTCACTTGATTTTGATGACCTCATGCTTAAAGTTTTACAAGGCTTCAAAAAAGACGCTGTCTTCAAAGCTGGATTTCAAGATCGCATCAAACATATTTTAGTTGATGAATACCAAGACACCAACAAAGTCCAACACGAATTGCTTCAACAAATGGCTTGTAAAACTGATAAAACATTAAGCGTTGATTCGATCTGTGCCGTTGGCGATGAAGATCAATCAATTTATTCATGGCGTGGTGCATCAGTGAGCAACATACAAGATTTCAAAGAAGATTTTGCTCCCGTCACGCTGATTAAAATTGAACAGAATTATCGTTCTGTACAGCCGATTTTACAAGCAGCAAATGGCGTCATTGAAAACAATAAAAATCGAATTGCCAAAGAACTCTGGTCAGAAAAAAAAGCATCCAATCGCGTCATTGCTATCGAGTGTCAATCAGGATACCAAGAAGCTGACATCATCGCTCGCTACATCGCGCATCTGCCTGAACATGTTAAAAAAAGCGATGTTGCTATTTTATATCGAACGCACTATCAATCGCGCAATATCGAAGAAGCCCTGATCAAAAATAGTATTCCCTATCACATCGTTGGTGGTATTCGTTTTTATGAACGCAAAGAAATCAAAGATATTCTTGCCTACTTACGCCTTGTCGTAAATCCTTTCGATCGCGTCAGCTTTTTACGCATTTTCAATATTCCCACACGTGGTCTTGGTGCTAAGTTTGAAAGCATGGTCTTAGAAAAATGGGAGCAAGAACCTTTTTTTGATTTCAAAGCGATTTTAAAAACATTTTTAGAAGGCGAAGAAGCGCTCACGGGACTTCGTGCTCAATCGATTAAAGATTTTATTGAACTTTTTGAAGGACTGACAGCCGAACATGAGCCGTCGTATGTTACACAAACAATTCTCGATGCAATCGATTATAAAACCTATATCAAAAACCATTTTGATCCTGATGAAGCAGACGGAAAACTTGAAAACTGTAAAGAACTTTTAAACTCAATGATCCATGCTGAAAGAAAAGTCGTAACCGCATCAGGCACCCCACTCACCACACAAAATTTTTTGCATGAAGTTGCATTGCTCCAAGAAAAAATAGCTGCCGATGAAGAAAAAGTTGATTCTGTGTATGTGATGACGTTACACGCGGTTAAAGGGCTTGAATTTGAAACCGTTTTTATCATCGGACTTGAAGAAGGAATTTTACCCTCATCACGCTCGCTCAATAGCGCTGCTGCCATCGAAGAAGAGCGACGCCTTTTATACGTCGGCATGACACGAGCTAAAGAACGACTCATCATCT
>JACCEA011099879.1_pt1 | contig 15622 bp, 14 predicted proteins | sample 7449851 | NCBI WGS metagenome assembly JACCEA01 (sample SAMN15323453, study PRJNA562643) | freshwater metagenome | isolation source: river surface water | place: USA:Blue River Watershed | collected 2017-08-18 | reverse complement strand
TACCACAAATAAAGAAGAAAAAAACTAAAATGATTTGCTTTCTATTCTGAAACATTATAATAATTTATAGAAGATTTTAAAACTAAAAAACTTACAAAAACAGCTATACAAACAATTGTAAAATTTTAATTTCAACGGCAAAGTTCTTGAAAAAAGAAGATATTTTTATATAAATGGGCAAGAAAATTTATTTTTTTTTATTCATTCAAAATTTTGTTCGGAATATTAAAAATATTTTAAGTAAATATACGATTTTTGCAAGAAAATGAAATGGATTTAGTAAGATGTTTTCATTAATCCTGATTTCGTTTTAATTTCGAAAAAAATTACCTATTGGTTCTAAGTATAAAGCCAATAATTATCAATTTTTAGCCCAATTATGGAATATTCGTTAGCGGAAGTCAATCAAATTGCCAAAATACTTATTGAAAACGGAAAAAATCATCGCATTTGGATTTTTGAAGGAGAAATGGGAGCAGGCAAAACGACCCTTATCAAAGCCATAGGCAAGGGGCTTGGAATTACTGGAGAAGTACAAAGCCCTACCTTTTCTATCATCAACGAATACATCAATTCTGCTGGAGAATCTATTTATCATTTTGATTTTTATAGAATAAAAGAAGCCACAGAGGCACTAGATTTTGGTGTCGAAGAATATTTGTATTCAGGAAATTTATGCTTGTTGGAATGGGCCGAAAACATCAAGCCCTATTTACCAGAAACTTATTTTAAAATAGAAATTCAGCAAAATGATTTTGATAAAAGAAACATTCTATGGACTGAAAAAACAATATGAAAGACCAATCTATTTCTGAACTTGCCAGGCAATCTCTCTATCCGAAAGAATCTCCTGAAATCATAAAAAAAGGCAATAAAAACTTATTTATCGGCCTGCCCAAAGAAATCTCTCTTCAGGAAAACAGAATTGCCCTAACGCCCGAAGCCGTTGCTTTACTCATCAAAAACGGGCATGATGTGTTGATTGAAAAAGGAGCTGGGAAAGGGGCAAAATTCTCAGATTCGGAATATAGCGAGGCGGGTGCTCAAATTGTAGCCAATCATCAAGATGTTTTTGAGGCAGACCTCATTCTCAAAATTGAACCCATCATTGAGGAAGAAAAAAAATTCATCAGAAATGGGCAGACACTCATCTCTGCTCTCAATATCCCAAGATTATCCAAAGAATATTTTGAATTTTTGAACAAAAAAAGGGTAACAGGCATTGGATTTGAACTGATTCAGGATAAAGTCGGCAATTTCCCTATTATTCGTACCATGAGCGAAATTGCCGGAAGTACAGTCATGTTGATTGCTGCCGAATACCTCAGCAGTGTCCACGATGGTAGAGGAATGATTTTGGGTGGTATTACGGGAGTTCCACCTACCAAGGTGGTCATTATTGGGGCAGGAACGGTGGGCGAATACGCCGCTCGTACTGCTTTAGGACTTGGGGCAGAAATTAAAGTTTTTGATCAGCATATTTACCGCTTACAGCGATTAAAATATACCGTCGGACAGCACGTTTATACTTCAATCATCGACTCTGATACGCTAAGTGATGCCATTGCTAGGGCTGATGTCGTCATTGGAGCGATTCGTTCGGAGGAGGGAGTTGCTCCATTGATTGTTTCTGAAGAAATGGTTTCCAGAATGAAGGCAAATTCTATCATTATCGACGTATCTATTGACCAAGGGGGCTGTTTTGAAACATCCGAAATGACAACACATAAAAATCCGACTTTTCAGAAATTTGACATTACTCATTATTGCGTCCCAAATATTGCCTCTCGTGTGGCACATACGGCAAGTATCGCTTTGAGCAATGTTTTCACCCCTTTTTTGCTGAAAACAGGCATTGTTGGAGGTATCGAGGAAATGATTTTCGCCAAACAATGGTTTACCAAAGGAGTTTATTGTTTCAACGGTAGCCTTACTAATTTATCTATTGCCCAACGCTATCATCTGAGATACAAAGATTTGAGTCTGTTAGTAGCTGCAAGAATGTAATTTAATCAATAAAATCAAACCATGATTTCACATACAAACGAAAATACCCTTATGGACGATGCTAATTCGCCTGAATTAGACTCAAAAATAATGGGATTTATTGCCAATGATTTTGTCAAAGTTTCCGACCATCTCAAAGAAGCCTCTTATCAAATTCGTAAAAGAGGTTTTTCAGAAAATCCAATTTTTATCGTTACCCGAACCCTCGTTGAGGTAGGACAAATGTTGTTTACGAGATTAGATTTTGAAACCCAATTCGACTACAAAGCCTCTTTTTTGGATGAATTTGTCCAAAGGAATCTGATTGGAGAAGAATCCATCGAATTATTCAAAGAAAACTACAAAAATCCAGATGAATATTGTTGTTTGTTTGTGATTGAAGGTGGCTTCGCAGGGTTTGTTTTTATTCCTTTTCCAGAAGATTAATCCTAAAAAAAATAGGCTACCCAAATTTGGATAGCCTATTTTTTTTAACTTATTTCTCTTCTCTAACCGTAGGATATTTGATGCCTAATTGCTCCAAATAAGTACTATATTTCGAAGAATCATAATAATATTTGCTCATTTCTGGTCTAAATTTTTCCATAATTTCTTTATTCAAATGAATCGCTGGCTTATCATCTTTGGATATTAATGGCGTATATTTTGTATCTTTTGTTTGCACTTGAGTATAATATTCCTTCGCATTTTGGATAATTTCAGGCTTCAATAACATATCAAGTAAAGTGAGAGCTTCTACTTTTGCACCCGCCGTACAGCCTTTGTGGGCAATTGGCGTAGCCATCGTGATGGCATTTGCCCAATGATGCCCTGGCATACCTGGCATATTCGCAGGGTATCTCAAGACCACCGTTGGAATAGACCACGAAATATCCGCAATGTCATCAGAGCCTCCCTGACGAACAATATTAGGAGAATAAACAGGCTCACCGATGGTATCCAATTTGGTCGCCAATCCATCAACTTTAGCAGATTTTAATTCTTTTTGAGAAGCCTTAGCCAATAATTGATCCTCTTCTGACCATTCCGGTAAGCCTACTCGTTTGATATTTTGATACATGGTTTCTGCAATCGGTTTGTTGAAATGCCCCGGCCATGCACTTCCTAGAATTTCATACGTAAATTTGGTATCTGTCATCATTGCAGCCCCTTCTGCAATTTTCATGGCATTATCAAATAATTTCCTGATTCTTGGGTATGTTCTTTCTCTAAAATAATACCAAACAGATGCCTTTGAAGGAACTACATTGGGTTGGTCTCCCCCATCTGAAATGACGTAATGCGAGCGTTGAGTAGTTTCGAGGTGTTCTCTTTTAAAATTCCAGCCAATATCCATTAACTCCACTGCATCTAATGCACTTCTACCTGCCCATGGAGCTCCTGCGGCATGAGCTGCCGAACCTTCAAAATGAAATTTAACAGAAACCAAACCAGTATTTCCTGCATCGCCCCAAGCAACACCCAAATTATCTCCTACGTGCGTAAATATACAAGCATCCACATCTTTAAAATAACCCTCTCGAACAAAAATCGCTTTTGCACCCACTTGCTCCTCTGCAACACCAGGCCACAAAACCAATGTTCCAAGAATTTTCTCCCTTTCCATAAGCTCTTTCAATGCCAAAACTGCTGTAATATTCAGGGCTTGTCCAGAATTATGCCCTTCTCCATGTCCTGGAGCTCCCTCCACAATCGGAGATTTATAGGCTACTCCGGGTTTCTGAGAAGCCTTCGGAATACAATCAATATCGCTTCCAATAGCTATTACGGGCTTACCAGACCCCCACTTCGCTATCCAAGCAGTAGGCATTCCTGCAATGCCACGCTCTACTTGAAATCCATTTTTTTCGAGTAAGTTTGTCAGAAATTTAGAAGTTTCAAACTCTTGAAAACCCAATTCTGCATAACTGAAAATTTGGTCATTTACCTCTTGAGTAAATTTTTTTCTTTCATCAATTTTTTTGATTAATTCTTGCTTCAAAAGTTCAAGTTTATCAGGAACAGGCTTTGTAGTACTTTTTTTCTTTTGTGCCAATGCCACATTACAAAACAACAAAAGCATACAGCTTAGGAGCGAAAGATGTTTCATCTGAAAAATATAGTTTAGGTTAAGAAATAAAATTACTTAGGAAACTGCGATTTGTTCAATCCAGGAATGATTTTCAAGGCATTTTTATAATATATTTTCTTCAAAACTTCGTCCGACAAGCCCATTCCATACATTTTCCAATACGCATGATATTTTTTATGGTAAGGAAAATATTCGTCTTCCGACTCCAAGACACGAAAATAGGTTTGGTATTCATCGGGTACCCACGAATCTTTTCCAAACAAAATTCTATCTTGGCGTTTGTCAAAAAATTTCTTCGCCATTCGTGGTTGTCTTCCCAATTCGGCAATGACCGCCCCTATTTCGACATACATATTCGGGAAAGCATCCATCAACGAATCTAATTTATTCAAATTATTGGGATACCACCCCATGTGGGCATTAATGAATGTTGTTTTTGGGTGTTTTCTGAAAACATGATGCTGCTGCTCAATCAATTGTTCCCACGTAAAATCCTTGCCTTCAGAGGCATCTCTCTTTCTATTTGGGTGTGTTTTCAATTCCAGCCAACGTTCGTTTTGTGCATCAAGGGGTTGCCAAAATGAGGCAGGGTCTGCGGTATGAATCAAAACAGGAATACCCAACTCTCCAGCTTTTTCCCAAATCGGGTCGATTCTTTCGTCATCTACTCGCACAAGCTTTCCTTTGTCTTTTACGTTAAAACCCAAACTTTTATAGATTTTAAGTCCTTTAGCTCCTCGATTTTTAACATCCTCTTCCAATAATTTTACGGCATTTTCTGTCCAATTGGGTTCATCAATTTTATTAAAATCAATATTCGTAAAAATAGCAAAACGGCTAGGAAAGTTTTCTTTCACGGCCCCAATCATGGTTTCTAAGCCTTGGGTACTCGCCGATATGCTTTGATTGAAGCCTCGTCCACTCAAATTACACATCACCGCCATATTCATTTTGTCCATTTCGACAGTCAATTTTTCTAAATCGGCTTTATTTTTCATTTCCCATTGATGATTATGGACATCAATAAAAGGGAATTTTGCTCTGGTGATGGGTTTCCCTGGAACGACAAGGGTAGATTTGGGCTCGTATTCCTCAAAAGTAACTACCCCAGCATTATCGCCTATTTTTATTTGTTGGGCAAAGATTGGTGAAACCGCTAAAGAAAACACAAAAATTGCTAAGCTTTTGCGAAGAAAACATTGGATTGAATCCTTATATTGCATCATATATTATCGTTTATTTATATGCAATATAAGGAAAAAAGATAAATATTGATGAAGAACCTGCACATAGTTCGACAATTTTCCGAATTGTTGAGATTAAATCGAAAAATGATTTAACGGTATGATTAAAAATCAAATTCCGTGGAGGAGATTATTTGCAAACCTTTATTTGCTCCAATCGCCTAATGTTTCTGTTTTCATTCTTTCATAGTTCCTAACAGAAACATCAAGCAAGCCTCTCGCAGCTCCTCATCAAATGCAAAAATTATAGACAAGTGTCTTATTATCAAACAATTAAAAAAAAGACATTTTATTTATAAATCAAAGCAATGGCATGAGCTTCCAATCCCTCTTTTCGACCCACAAAGCCCATCTCTTCTGTAGTAGTTGCCTTAATAGAAATACAATTTTCGGGCAAACCACTTACCTCAGCAATTGCCCGAATCATTTCGGGAATATATTTGCCAATTTTAGGCTCTTGCAAACAGACCGTCGAGTCAATATTTCCAATACTATATCCTTCTTTGTGCAACATTTCCACGACAATTTTCAGCAATATTTTACTATCAATGCCTTTCCATCGAGGGTCTGTATTTTTGAAATGTTTGCCAATATCGCCCATAGCAGCGGCACCCAACAAAGCATCACACATCGCATGTAATAAGACATCCGCATCCGAATGCCCCACTGAGCCTACCGTATGAGGAATTTTCACCCCACCGAGCCACAAATCATATCCTTCACCCAATTGGTGAACATCATATCCCTGACCAATTCTTATATTCATAAAAAAAATTTTCGACAAATGTAATATAAACTTTTGCATTCAGAAAGATGTTTTAAATTTGCATTTTAATCTTCTTAATAAAAAACAAAAAAGATATCAATTTAGCGAAAAGCAAACACCTTTTATATGATTAACTACCAACACTTTACCCTAACGAATGGACTTGAAGTTTATGTTCACGAAGACCATACAACCCCGATGGCGGCGGTCAATATTCTTTATAATGTAGGCTCACGGGACGAAGATGAAGACAAAACAGGCTTTGCCCATCTTTTTGAACATTTGATGTTTGGTGGTTCTAAAAATATTCCGAGCTACGATGAGCCACTTCAAAAAGTAGGTGGCGAAAATAATGCTTTTACCTCGCCAGATATCACCAATTACTACATTACATTGCCTGCCCAAAATATCGAAACGGCCTTTTGGCTCGAATCAGACCGTATGCTGAGTCTTTCCTTTGACCCCAAAGTATTGGAAGTACAACAAAAAGTAGTGATAGAAGAATTCAAACAAAGATATTTGAATCAGCCTTATGGAGATGTTTGGCTAAAATTACGTCCATTGGTTTATGAAAAACACCCTTATAAATGGGCAACTATTGGCAAGGAAATCAAGCATATCGAAGAAGCAACCATGGAGGATGTGAAACATTTTTTCTATAAATATTACCTTCCAAATAATGCCATTTTGGTTGTGGCAGGAGATATTACCGTAGAAAAAGTGAAAGAATTGTGCAAAAAATGGTTTGAACCCATACCGGCAGGTGAAAAATATGTTAGAAATTTACCTCAAGAACCCGAACAAAAAACGGCAAAATTCTTGGAGGTTTCTGCCAAAGTGCCTCTCAATGCCATCTATAAAGCATACCATATACCGGGTAGATTTGAGGATGATTTTTACAAAGCAGATTTATTGAGTGATATTTTGGGAAGAGGAAAATCCTCCAGACTTTATCACTCCTTAGTGAAAGAACAGCAACTTTTCAACTCGATTCATGCCTACGTAACGGCATCTCTTGAGCCAGGCTTAATCATCATCCAAGGAAACCTCAACGAGGGTATTTCGCTTGAAGAGGCTGATGAAGCCATCAACAAAATTGTCGAAAATCTTTCCAATGAAAGATTGGATGAAAAGGAAGTCCAAAAGGTTAAAAATCAGGCAGAATCGACTATCGCATTTGCTGAAATAGAATTACTGAACAGGGCCATGAATATTGCGTTTGCTGCCAATGCAGGCAATGTAAATTGGTGTAACGAAGATGCCCAACGAATTGAAAGCATCAATCCTGAAAACCTTCACCAAATGGCAAAAAAAATATTCAGAAAAGAAAATAGTTCTACCCTTTATTACAGAGCAGAAAATAATTAAACTTTTAGCCGTTTTCTTGAAAAACGGCTTTTTTTATGAAACATGAGGCTATTTCTATCAGGCCATTTATCGGGGCAAAAGACTTTGAATTGTCTTCCCAATTTTATACCGCTTTAGGATTCAAGGAAATAAAATTAGGCAATGATTTGAGCTATTTCAATAACGACTCCGTAGGATTTTATTTACAAAAAGCATATATCAAAGATTGGATTGATAATAGCATGATATTCATGGAGGTAGCCGATGTAGAAAAATTTTGGAAAAATCTGCTTGAACTGGAATTGGATAAAAAATTTGAACAAATACGCCTCGTTCCGATTCAAACAATGGAATGGGGCAAAGAGTGTTTCATTCACGACCCTTCTGGGATTTTATGGCACATTGGTGAGTTTTTTTAAATAAAATAGGAGTACCAAACGTTTGGTACTCCTATTTTATTTAAACGAAGTTTATCTATTAAAATAACAATCCCGCAATAGTTGCACTCAGATAGCTCGCCAAAGTTCCGGCAATTAATGCCTTAAATCCTAATTTTGCTAAATCTTGGCGACGAGACGGAGCCAACTCTCCAATTCCCCCGATTTGAATAGCAATGGAGCTAAAATTAGCAAATCCACAAAGAGCAAAACTCGTAATTGCCAATGTTTTAGGGTCTATTTGGTCTTTTACTTTCAATAATTCCAAATAAGCCACAAATTCATTCACAACCATTTTTGTTCCCATCAAAGAGCCAGCAACTTCAATATCTTTGGAAGGCACACCCATTGCCCAAGCAAATACAGAAAAAACTTTACCCAAAATAAAATTCATGCTCAAATCTTGTTGCCCCCAAATTGTACCTGTTTTGGACAAAATCAAGTCAATCAAGGCAATCAAGGCGATGAAACCAATCAACATTGCAATGACATTAAAACCAACTTTCAAGCCTTCACTTGCCCCTGCCGCAATGGCATCTAACAAATTGGCATGAGCTTTTTTGATTTCTACGCTGACCGTTCCTTTGGTTTCAGAATCTTGTGTTTCGGGATAAATAATTTTAGCAATGACCAACGCTCCCGGAGCAGCCATGATACTTGCCGCCAATAAATAAGGAGCAGGAATACCAAACGAAATATACAAAGCCATCACGCCTCCAGCAATACAAGCAAAACTTCCTGCCATTGAAGCCAAAAGCTCACTTTGTGTCATATTTTTTAGATAAGGCTTAATCATGATTTGAGCCTCTACTTGTCCGACAAAAGCACTGGCAACATTCGACAAAGCCTCTGCCCCACTCACACCCATGAGCCACTTGACACCCTTTGCCAACACAGCCACTACTCGCTGCATGATACCCAAATGATATAAAATATTTACCAAAACTGCTACAAAAATGATGGTTGGAATAATTTTAAAGAAAAAAATCGTTTGCTGCCCAAATACTTTCCCCAACAACATCGGACTTACCAAAGGACCAAATACAAAATCAGCTCCTTTGTCTGCCAAACTTAAAATAGTCTGAATTTTTTTCCCCAACCAATCGAATAGGGCTTGTCCAGCAGACGTTTTAAGAATAAAAATCGCAAAACTTACTTGAAGCAGCAAACCAACCCCCACTGTACGGTAGTTGATTTGTTTACGATTATTCGACATGACATAAGCAATTCCGAGAATAAGCACTATTCCCACAAGTCCGGTAAAACGTTCCATTTGATAGATACGATAAGAATTAGATTGTTGAATGATTTGTCTTTATTTCTTGAAAGACATTTTTTATTTGCGAAGGTATAAAAAAAAATCTATAATTCAGCGATGCCATACGGGTAAGCCTGCCAATTTAAAGCCAAACTACCGAACGACAGCAAAATTTCGTTCGGTAGTGATTTGGTTCAAACGTTATGCTTCAATTGGTTTTAAATCAAAATAAGTATTGAAAACTTCATTGGAAGCATCATTGTTTTTTATTTGAAATTCATCCAAATAGGTATGTAAGCCTTTGTCGAAAATATCCGATACCTCTGTAAAAGCGATTTCGTGTCTCAATTTGGATATTGTTTTTTCAGCGATATTTGAGTAACCCCTGCTTATTTCGGTACCCGAAATTTGATACAAAGACAACTCTGCTTGGCGGATACAATAGTAAATCGAACGAGGAAAATGCTTGTCAATTACCAAAAAATCTACAATATGAGATGGATTGATGACTCTGTATTGTTGTCGGTACATATTGAAAGCACTGACCGACTTTAAGACAGAAGTCCAGATTAATAATTCTTGTGGCGAACCCATGGCTTGTTCGTCTGGTAGTAGCGTAAAATACCTCACATCCAAAAATCGAGAGGTTTTATCGGCCCTTTCCAAAAATCGTCCCAACCGACCAAAATGATACCCTTCGTTTCTGGTTACGGTAGCGTCGATAATTCCAAAAAACATCTGACATCCATACTTGATTTCATCGAAAAAGTTCTGTAATTGTTCAATCTCCCAATTTTTAGCGGTTTGAGTTTCCGTGATTTTCAAATAAAACATATTGATATGCTCCCACATTTCTTTTGTGATGCTTTCTCGGATGGTACGGGCATTTTCTCGAGCATAGGCCAAACAACTATAAATAGAGTTCGGATTTCGCTTATCGAAAGTCATAAAGTCAATCACGGTATCCCGATTGGCAACAGAATGATACTCATAAAAGGCATCGTTATCGGCAGTGGCAATGAGCAAAGGCTCCCATTGAGCGGTTAATATGCCTGGGGCATCAAGCGTCAGATTGAGATTAACACTCACAAAACGTGCATAATTTTCGGCACGTTCGATGTAGCGATTAATCCAATAAATAGAATTGGCTACACGACTTAACATAATTTTCTTTGGTTTTATTGTTGATTACCAAAAATAATAAACTATTTTGAATAAACAAGCAAAATTATTATTGGTTTTATACTTTTTTTCAACATAAATTAAATATCTACTTTGAGATAGGATTATAGCAAGATTTTATTTAAAATTACACAATCAAAAACACATTTTATACCATAATTATCTTATTTGAAAATAAACCATGCAAACACTCATTGTCAATGCCAACATCCACACTGAAAATGGTATTCTCACCGACCAATCTCTGTTGATAGAAAATGGCAAAATCAGCACTCGAGAGATTGCCTCCGATGTACACCTCATCGACCTGAAACACCAACACCTCGCTCCGGGATTTATCGATACTCATATCAATGGCGGAGAAAAATATTATTTTACTCAATTCCCCAATGAAACAACCATTCAGGACATTTACGAATCAAGTCTTGCCTTGGGGACTACCCATGTTTTGCCGACTTTGATTACCTCTCCTTTGGATAATATTCTTGCAGGAATTGAAGCGACCAAAGGGTTTATGCAGAAAAATCCTCAAGCTGGGGTATTGGGCATGCACTTGGAAGGTCCATTCTTAAATCTTTCGAAAAGAGGGGCTCATTTGGCAAAATATATCCAAAAACCAAGCCGAAATATGCTTGAAGAAATAATAAAATACGGCAAAGATACCATTCGATTGATGACCATTGCTGCTGAAAATTTTGATGAAGATTTATTGGCTTTATTAGTAGAAAGTGGCATAAAAATATCGCTAGGACATTCAAATGCGACATATTCGGAAGCGGCTAATGCCTATCAAAAAGGTGTAAATTTATGTACCCACCTATTCAATGCCATGAGTCAAATGGGGCATCGAGAGCCTGGGGTGGTTGGAGCAACTTTTAATCACGAAAATGTCTATGCTCCTATTATTCTTGATGGCTTTCATTGTGATTACGCTGCCGCTGAGATAGCATACAAAATCAAAAAAGATAAATTATTCCTAATTTCCGATGCTTTGTTTGTAGGCGAGAAAGTCAAACAATTTCAATGGCAAGAATTTGATGCTTTTCTGGATAATGGGGCGTATCGCAATTCGGAAGGGAATTTGGCAGGAGCTGCTATTTCTATGGCAGATTGCGTACGAAATGCCGTCCGCTATCTTCATATTCCTTTAGCCGAAGCCATTCAAATGGCAACACTCCGACCAGCACAAGCTTTGGGTATCGAGGCAAATGTTGGAAAAATCAGTGCCAATTACCCTGCAGCTTTTGTGGTATTTGATGAAAATTTAGACTATTTTAAGCCTTTGCTTATTTCCTGACTATTATTATTTTTTTATCAAAACCCAACCATTTTAGCGTAAATGATGTTAAAGAAAAACAGACGCATTGGTATTTAAGATTTTCAAAAACAATAATATGAGTTTCGACAAAAAACTATTGGCAATCCAAACTTTAGGAGCATTAAAAGCCGCCCATTATCCATCAAAAACCATCAAACAAGAGCTTCGTGACAATCTCATAGAAAAGCTAAAAAACAAGGAAGTAGTTTTTCCTGGTATTTGGGGATACGAAGATACCGTCATTCCGGAAGTAGAAAAAGCTATTTTATCGATGCACCACATTAATTTATTGGGTTTGCGGGGACAAGCAAAAACCAGAATCGCCCGATTGATGGTCAATCTTTTAGATGAATATATTCCGATTGTAGCAGGTTCTGAACTAAACGACGACCCGCTTTCTCCGCTTTCAAGATTTGCCAAAGACCTCATCGCCGAAAAAGGCGAGGAAACGCCCATAGTTTGGCTTCATCGTGACGAACGATACAACGAAAAGCTCGCTACGCCCGACGTTTCGATTGCGGATTTGATAGGAGATGTCGATCCTATCAAAGCTGCCACACTCAAACTTCCCTACTCGGACGAAAGAGTGATACATTTTGGCATGATTCCTCGTTCACACCGTTGTATTTTTGTGATTAACGAATTACCCGACTTACAAGCCCGTATCCAAGTTTCGCTTTTTAATATTTTACAAGAAGGAGATATACAAATTCGGGGCTTCAAATTGAGAATGCCTTTGGATATTCAGTTTGTATTTACTGCCAATCCAGAAGATTATACCAATCGTGGAAGCATTGTTACGCCATTAAAAGACCGTATCGATAGCCAAATAGTGACACATTATCCAAAATCTATTGAAATTGGAAAGAAAATTACGGCACAAGAAGCAATCATAAAGGAAGAACAAAAACACATTGAAGTCAACGAAATTTTAAAAGATTTAATCGAGCAAATTGCCGTAGAAGCTCGTCAAAGCGAATATGTCGATGCCAAAAGTGGCGTATCTGCCCGAATGACTATTTCTGCTTATGAAAATCTACTTAGCTCTGCCGAGCGTCGCTCTTTAATTCACTCGGAGAAAAACATTCAAGCTCGGGTGTCGGATATTTACGGAGCTATCTCTGCCATCAACGGCAAAATAGAGTTAGTTTATGAAGGGGAAGTCGAAGGCCCTGTCTATGTAGCCCAAAGTTTGATTGGCAAGGCGATTCGTACCGAATTTTTGAACTATTTCCCGAATCCTGAAACTGGCAAGAAAAAGAAAACCAGCCCTTATCAATCCATTATCAATTGGTTTGGCGAGGGGAATACCATCGACTTGCTCAACGATTCGACCAATAAAGAGTATCAGTCAAAACTCAAAGCAATTGATGGTTTGGCAGAATTAGTGGCAAATTATCATGAAAATTTAGAACAAGAAGAAAAATATTTTCTGATGGAGTTTGCCTTACATGGCTTGGCGGAGTTCTCGTTGATAGGCAAGCAAGCACTCGATACTGGTTTGCAATTCAAGGATATTTTAGATAGTATGTTTGACCCAAATTCGATGAATTTCGGAGAAGATGAATAAACTCTAAAAATATTCTGAATAAAAATTTAGAAATAATTCAATTAAGAGATATAATTTAGACAAAATAGCCTACTGTTCGGTAGGCTATTTTATTAGAGTTTATATCATGTCATTAAGGAATATCTTTCGGAGGTCTTGCAAAATATGCCTCGATTTCTTCTTTGGAAGGTTGTTTCATGGGACGGACGACACGAAAACCCACAAATGGAGCATCTGTCAGCCACCAATCTGATTTAGGAATTTGAGGGTCTCTTTGCTTCAATTCGGGGGTAGAGCTTCTTCTGGACGCACTTCTCAACCTATCTGAATCGTCGTCCCAATGCCCACCTCTGATGACATGTGGATAATGATTTTTTGGTACTATATACGGATTATTGCGTGCCTCTTCTTTGCCATAGAAATCTTCGACATACAAATCCGAAGTCCATTCGGCTACATTGCCATACATGTCGTATAGCCCCCAAGCATTGGGTTTCAATTGCCCTACTTTTTTATAAGCACCGTCAGAATTATCGAAATACCAAGCATATTCTTTCAATTTAGAAGCATCATCTCCAAAGTAATACGCCGTTTTGCTTCCTGCCCGAGCGGCATACTCCCATTCTGCTTCGGTGGGCAATCGATAGAAGTTGCCAGTTTTTGCATAAAGCCACTTACAAAACGACCTTGCAGCAAACTGCGTCACATTACAAACAGGAAAACCTCGCTCTTTGCCTTGTCCAAAAGACATCTCGACATAAGGTTGTGTCGGTCGAGCGACGGTACTAACCCTATTAACAACTTCTGGGGTGTTTTTTTCATCTTTTACCTCCAATTCTTTGTTAAAATAGGATTCGTACATTTCCCACGTTATCTCAAATTTAGACATCCAAAACGCATCAATTTTCACTGGGTGTTGCGGGCCTTCATCGGCTTTTCGGTCTTTTTCTTCAAAAGGGCTTCCCATCACAAATTCACCTGCTGGTATTGCCTGCATGTCTAATCCTATTTCGAGTCCGGGAATGTGTTCGGTATAAGATTCAAAAGGGGCATTGCTAAATGAAAACAATGCAAAAACGAGTAGATAAATGAATGTTTTTTTCAAGGTTGAATTGATTTTTTACAAATATACTTTTTTTCAAGTTTTTTTTATACTTCTACAAGCAGAACTTTCTACCCAAGTGAGCTATTTTACAAAACCGTTTATGTTTTAAAAGAAGGATAGAAAGAGAGATTTTTCAAACTACTTCCTTTCATATTTGTATCCAAATTTGTTGTTTTATCTATCCAAATCGGGAGTTTTATTAAAAAATCAGTCTGATATTTCTTTTACTTTCTTCTTTGGGTTGTTGAACTTGTCGTAGTTTCATTATTTCATTATTCAAAAACTTTAGATGATATTTTGATGAATGATACAAGATTAGGGATAGGCTATTCAACCTATTTCGGTTCTAAAAATGCGAAACTGAAAATGTCAATATTCTACCGTTTTTTGAATGAACGGTGAAGCGTTATTTAGAAAATCTCTATCTGTCAAAATTGATTTTACATGAAAAAAATCCCCCACACCAAAATACTGATACGGAGGATTTTATAGCTGATTCCTTTATGTTTCACTTTTTCTTTTCAAAAATTAGCCAGCTACCGGCATCTTCTGGATTTTTGCTGTCGCCTTTCACGCCAATTCTCAATAAATCCCCTTCCAAATGCAAATATTGGGCATTATTGAAAATGGCAAAGAAACGATTTTCGCATTGCATCAATTCTTCACTTGCCGCCATCAGGGTACTACCCAAAAGAATCTTTTTGACATCAAAAAATTTGTTAACGGCGGAAGTCGAGCGTAACTGAATTTCTCCAAAATACATGTTAATTGCCGAACGTCCATTGGCACTTAACTCTCCTTTTTCATTGACTTTCAGCGTTAAATTAATCACATTTGGCTTCTCTCCCGACAAGATAGTACAAGGCATATTCAATATATCTCCTTGCAACACATTTTTCAAAATCCATTCTCCTTCCAAAGATTTCATGCTGATAGACGTGGCATTTTGTGGAGAAACCGTTTCTTGCTCTTTTTTTGAGCAAGATGGCAAGCCTAACAACGAAAGTACTAAAGTGATGATAATTGCTGTTTTTTCCATAGTTTCATTTATTTTTTTGAATAAGACCCGACAATATACCTTTGAGTTGTGAGGCATTTGATTTAACGGTTTGAAAAAACAAAAAAAGCCGGAAATTCCGGCTTGAAACTTAAAATAAATATCCTTGATTTTCTTTGCCTCAATGAATCAAAATAGTATTTTTCAATTTTTCAACTAATTGTTAATCAGCTTATTATATGATATTTATTTTTTATTAACTGAAAATAAGTCCATTAGAAGCGTTGGATGTCCGTCCCGCGGGGTAGCGTGCTAGCCTTGTGCGTGGAAGCATAGGACGG
>JACCEA011668242.1_pt1 | contig 15623 bp, 9 predicted proteins | sample 7449851 | NCBI WGS metagenome assembly JACCEA01 (sample SAMN15323453, study PRJNA562643) | freshwater metagenome | isolation source: river surface water | place: USA:Blue River Watershed | collected 2017-08-18 | reverse complement strand
CGAACGAGTTTGGGAGGATGTATGCAAAATTTCTTCCACTGAAGAATCCATTGGTGACTTGATGTGGATGTCTGCACAGTTGGTTGGTCGCCTCTGTGAAATCTCCACCAGAATAACATCATTGATCAGAACGGATGGTGGAATGAACTTACTGATATCATTGCTGATTAAATGTCATGAAGTGTATCCAACGGTTGAAGAAAACTTGTGGCTGTTGAAGAGATACGCAGAAAAGGCAATTTTTCCCTTTCTCGGTGAAAGTCGCGCTGATGAAGGAGTCAAAATATGTAGATTTAAGACTGCGAGCCAATTTATCGTTTCAAAGGATTTATTTCACCAGTTTGGTGACTTTACCGACAAATTAATAGTTTTGATGGCTTCGCAAGATATGGACCTCGTGATGCGTGGAGTGCGAATATCCTCTTCGATGCTGTGCTCATTAGTTTCATCAGACAATCCCACTTTAATCAGTGATCTGCAGCTTGAGAAAACATTATTACCATCTTTGTGTGCCGTTTGTAGCCAACTCTTGCAAATTATTCTTGAGGGAAGTTCTTCGACTGTTGGAGTTCATTTGTTAGATCCAGATTTAGAAAATTCTCTCTATTTGACTTTGTGCGGTATTGAGTTGATGATATCCCTCGATATTTTGACTGCAAAGACATTCTTTGATAAAGAACGGATGTCCATGATGGCAAAATGTATTTCAATATTTGGTCCTACTGTTGACAATGGCATAAAAGAGACTCAAGTTTTTATCCAGGATCCTCGATGTTTTGATTGGTATTTGGAAAAGTCGAAAAAATATGAAGATCAGTCATATTTTCTGCGTCCAATTATGATAGATCTATTCCGGCATCTAATAAATATGGATCGAAAATTTAGAACTTTTGAGACACCGTCGAATAATGATATGGAAATTCCACCTTCTTCTTCTCCACTGGAAGAACCCTGTTTTCTGACAGTGAAACTTACAGTAGATGTAGTCCTTCATTTATTAGGTGGAGGTATTAAATGGAGTTTCAACGAACAAGGCTGTCTCAAAATTGAATGTAAAGAGTGGCCTGTGGATGAAGTCATTATTGCGGGACTGCTGTATGTACAAGCTGTTGCGGAATTGGGCCCGACCGTAATCTCGGGGTGTATTGATGAAATATTTCTTCAAGGATATTCGAGTGGTGTGGAAAGATCTTCTCTCAGCTCATTTCGAAATTTTATGTCACAGTTTGGAAATGAACTTCCTCTGGATGTTGACCAGAGTAAACGATGCTGCCTGTTCACAGATTTCTTGCCAGCAAACATTGGAAAGCCTTTTTCACTTGAGCACTGTTGTTCCCATCCTCATATTTGGCCATTTTTTGTTGTCATGGGACCCTTGGTTGGAATTTTGTATGACCGAAATATTAACCAAGAAGTTTTGACCCAATGTTGTAGAGCAATTTATGCGCTGATTCGTTGCGACAAGCTATCCCCATCATCACAACCTGTGGTCGAAGACATATTATGCACTGTGGCGTTAGGGCTTGGAGGGCTTGTTCAGTTTATAGCATTAAGTGGGCGGTTCAGTAAAATCAATGATAAACACTTTTTAGATGATATCGTGACATATTGTTTAAGTCGCGGTTTCATTAGAGAGGAATTTTGGGTAAAATGGGAGCAAGATCATCGAGTCCAAATTCAAATAGATCCGAAAACGGGTAAACCGATTGTAAAAAAGGACGATAAAGATAAAAAAGCAGCACAGAAAGATAAAAAGCCTGATAAAAATGCTCCTGTAATTGCTCCCGTTTTCGCTGAAATGCAGTTTAATCTTGAATCATCAGAAGCATTCCCAGATCCAAATAGAGGGCCGACTCGTGGTTTGTGGACAGCCTTGCTCAACTCATGTTTTCCGTGCTACCATATCTTGTCGTCAAGTACTAGTGCTCTAACATCTTCTATTGTTAGTGATAAAAGCAGTTTGGTTTTTCCTATTGTAAAAAACTACTCAAACTTTGACTTTGACGTATTGGATGGTTATGGGAAAACTCCAATGATGTATGCTTTACTCCTGAACGATTCATTTGCAGTGGAGAACTTGTTATTGGTCAAAGCAGATCTCAACATCGTTGATGATAGTGGGATACCAACTTTATTGTACGGTCTTTGTTCAATGCATCCAGATCAGTTACAAATGATACTACCAGGGTTTTGTCCAATTCAATCTTCAGATTGTAAAATTGTGAAAGGAAATTCAGTTTTCTTATCCCTACTGCTTGGATCAAATCGAATCGATGTGAATGTTGCGGATTCGAAGGGTTGCTCCGCTCTCCTATTTGCATTAGGAGAAGGTTATATCGAGATGTCGATTGGAGGTTATTGTTTCAAAGTAATGAATATTGCATTTGACCTACTAGCGGATCCCGTTGAAAGGCTGGATATTGTGCAGATGCTGATGAACTATGGTTGTAATATTGATCATTCCGCAAAGAATGGCAAGTGTGCTTTACATATTGCCTGCTCTGAAGGCGACATCTCTATCGTTGAGATCTTGCTGAATGCCCATTGTAATCCAAATATCGTAGATAATTGCGGATGGCATAGTGTGCATTATATTTCAGCGTGTTGTCCAGCTGCAACCGTCTATATTATGGATTTGATCTTGAAGTTTGGGGATATGCGCCCCATAACTGCGTCGCAATTTAATGACTATCGAACTGGTGCATCAGAGGAAGTTAAGTTTGATCAAGAACTTACTGATTATTTTCGCCAGGGAGTGGTAGAAGCGGTTCTGCCACTAACACTGTTTGCCCCAAGAGCTACTTTGTGGGACTTGTCGTCCCTCTGTACAGTCAATGGGCTCACACCATTCTTGTTATGTTGCATCGGCTCCACGTGTGAGTTACGTGAGGACATTAAAGTAGCATCCGATGATATGGTACACAACAGAAGAATAGTAGTTGCCCTTCATTTGTGTAATATTGCCAAAAAGGCAGGATCTCTAACGCGGTATTTTCAAGACTCGCTCCATTCCGTTATAAAAATTCACCATGCAATAGCTATTGCTCTGAAAGGAACCACAGAGAAGCAGTTGCTAAGTGATAAACAAAAACGATCAAAACGTATCAGGTATTATGAATCTGAAGAATCCAAGCTACTGTCGACTTTTCTTGAATATCGAGATCCTGGTCAATGTTTGGAGCTCTTCTGTGACTACAAAGTAAGTATATTTTCGCATACTAAATGGACCCCTTTCCATGCCATTTTTGCTAATGGAAATGTTTTTGCGCTTGAAGAATACATCAAATTGCTTGGTGTGGATGCTTTTTCCCAAATTGAACCCTTAAGGGTTGTTGCACAACTGAAAGTTCCTGTAGCCCCAGATATGGCGACTCGTCTGGTTGAGATATGCAGTAAATTGGACGACGGGGAAAAGCATTTGAACAGAAATTACGATGATATTGGATATATTATTCACCATGCAATTCAATATCAACAGGTCGAATTTGCGCGAGCGTTAATAGCTTGTGGGAAGGTAGACTTAAATGTAATCTCTTCCACGTCTGGGTTGTCTCCTGTTCAAGCTGTTTGTCGATCGCGTGATATTGGAATGCTTGAGCTCTTTAGGGCAGCTAGCGATAGAATTAATCTTACAATTTCTGTACATGGGGACCAATCTCTTCTGGGATGGCTGATAGAACAGAATCTTCCGCATATGATAAAGCTATTATCGGAAATCCGCCAAGCGGACGTGTTGGAAATGCTACTGACAGAAGATCACGATGGAAGTTCGTTATTGAAGAAGCTCGAACAGAGATTTATTACTCTGTCAGAATCATTGAGACAAAACCCCTGTGATTCTGCTACTAAAATGGATCTTGCTGACTGTAAATTTATGCTTGAAATTTGTTTGAGTATTCTTGATGCAGTCAGTGGATTTGATAACTTTGTACACTTCGATAGTTTTGATAGGCGATTGATCGAAACGTAACTTAAAAAATTTCAAGATGCATTTTTAAAATTTTGATAAATAACAATTTCCATCCATTATTTCTTCATGGTGTACATTAGTTTCAATGAGTCAAAAATATATGGTGGTATAAATTTGTAAACCACAGATTTTGGAATGGAGGAATATCCACATAACTGATCCATGAAAATCATAATGTGAAGAACCTCCTTAGGGACTTCTACAGCTTTGGTGTCAACTTCGCAAAATGCATCTTGTAAATTGCTTCGAACATATTGACCCAAATATGCAAGAAGCATTTTGGTGTACGACGGATGAAATTGCTTCAAAATACAGGCCATGCCCACCACTAATGGTATTCCATCCACCGGATACTTCGATTTCTTACGGACCAACGAACCAAAGTTGTGGTCGTATTCCAGCTGATATAAGCATACTACATTAAAATACAACCAACATGAGCAAATTAACTTACATTTGGGAGATATGCCAGTATAAATAAAAATAGCAAAATCGGCAACCCTTCAAGAGGTTGAGTTGTCAAGTATATCTTGTGCATCGGATCGTCTAAGCCGCACGCCTCCAATAAGGTTGTTGTTTCAAAGAGTAAAGGACTTTCATGGCTTGGACAAGGCCGATTTGAATCCAAATAGTGTTGTCGAACATCCCCGAGTAGGGATTTATTGAAAGTATCCAACGCTTGATATAAAATATGAGCATCCAGTTGACACCCAAATTGTAGCAAATTAGAAATTTGACGACGAATTAATTGAGTCTGACCAATCTTGCGGATATATTTTAACAAAGGAACAAGCAAATGTTCAACTTTTTTCACTGCAGCCACATACAATTTCGATGCATTGGTTGGAATCTTGTATTCCGGAAATAGAGTATTTCGAACTTGATCTAGCAATGTTCTAAAAGGGCGTACTTCTATTTCGTAGTATTTTAAAAACAGAGTAAAAGTATGTACAGTTCTGAAAGCGAATAATCTGTCCAGTCCACGGAGACCAATGACACCGATTGAACGCTCTAGAAGAGAAAAAGTCCGAACTCCACATGATTCAATTGTTTGGGAAATCTTAAGGTCGGGCGCATTATGAGTAAACCATGCTGTGCATTCCGGGGCATACACTGTTTTGGTGGGGTCCGTTAAGACCAACAATGAATTCATAACTCTCCCCATAAATGTGATAGCGGCAATATCCTCGCCATCTCCACCAAAACCGCTTCCAATTAAACGCGGAATAGGGACAGCTCTGCTTTGATATCTAGAAGATCCATCGAAAGTTTTCCTCTTGAGAAATCTGTTAGCTTCTTGTTCGGTAAAATAATTGATGACACGAGAGAATTCCTGCTGAAATATTTTTAATCCTGCAATAGCGATATAGTCCTGTAAATATTCGATCGACTTCTTCAAACCGTCTAAAATTTTTGCGACTCGACTCATATTTTCATTTATTTCATGACGACTAAATTCTTTGAAAGACAAATTTCGGTGCAAAGCTTGGGACACTAACCTGACCAATTCCCTACGTAAACCTTCTTCAAGGATATTGCGAGGAAGAACTTGAATAACGCCAAGCAGCGTTTTCTCCATAACAAGAATTCCTTCAGTAAATATTGATACTTGGTGAGTCAACTTTGCCAATTCGCAACGAATGTCTAGTTGAGCATAATCTTTCAAATCTTTTGCTTCGAGTCGAATGGGCATTGGGATCATCTTTTGATTCTGAATGTGCACAATTTGATCCAATATACGAAATACCGATATTGGAATAATTTCCAACACAATTCGCACAAATTCAACGAGCTCACTTGAATAATACTCCGCAACACTAACAGCATCTGGTGAATCGATAGCGGTGATGCGTACCAGTGGAACATCCAACATAGAAGCAGCTTTAAGAAATGTTGCCCTCAGCAAGACAACAGAATTGGGATCTTTACCAATGCGTTCGTGAAAAACAGCAACATAATCAGTTAAGATTTGCCAAGCATAAGATAAATCTGATATACTTTCAATAACATTCAGAGCTTCATTTTTTATATTGACGGTGCTTATCATGGTTTTAAAAATCTCTCGTGCCTCTTTCAAAAAGCTTTTGATCTGAATATTAGTGTCGACTGCTTCGAACTGTTCAACATCTTCTAAGGCTGCTATAATGCTCTGAATTTTTCGACCGGTCGCTGTAGCATGGCCTTCTTCCAGATTCAAAGATTTGACCTGCTCTGCAAGAGTACCAAACCATTTCATTAAACTTTCATCTCTTTTCACCCTTGTCAGAGACTTTTCACCGGTAAAATATTCGCTCAGCTCAAACATCCTTTCCGCAGCTGCTTCTTTTCCTTCATTCCAAGCTATATCCTTGTCTTTCAAAAGCTGTTGCAACATCCCCTTCAACAAGTATTCCAGTTGGGAAGTGTTCAACAACAAACCAACTATTACTTGGGGATTGACAGACGGCTCAATAACTTTTCGAAATGATTCATTTTTACATTTTCTGTGCATTAATCTCCAACGTAAAGCAATATTGCACAAGCGTACACAATTAAGAACGTTGTTCATATTCTCCAGTAAATAGTCTTGTTGCAATACACCTTCCTTCAAAAAACTCTTCAAATCAACAAGGCATTGCTGAATAAGCTTGCTGTTATTTTCATTGAGTTGCTTTATGGAATTTATCGTCAAGACATTGTCTAGGGCGAGTTTTGCGGCAGGATAATGCGCCCATTCAACTGTCAAATCCACTGTAGTGCCCATATATGTTGCAATAACCCAATTATCATTGAAATATTTGTCAACAATTTCTCTCATAGTGGACTTTTGCTTCAAGACATCTGGTGCAAAATATAATATTACATACAGCATTGCGGCTTGATTTGCCAAGCGAGTTGAACGATGATCTGGATTCGGGAAGGAATTTGCCATCAAATAGATGTCATCTGTTTGCAATCTCCCAATAACGAGACGGATCAATTCCGCATTTGGTGCAAAACGGGAGAAGAAAGATTCAGGATGATTTTTTGGGCGCTTGCCTTCGTTGTTGGGAACATAACCCGTATTTCTACACAACTTAAAAACTTCTTCGCAATGCTCCAACCCACCTTCTCCATGCTGTCGATAAATTGCAATGAGAAGCCTTTCCCTTACCGAACCAGGAATTTTTTCCTCCAATAACAATAACATCATACCGTACAAATAAAGTGCCTCGCTCATCAATTGTAAGCCTTCAACCTCTTGTAAGATTGTCTCAAGAGAATAGCGAATATAGTAGCCACTATTCACATCATCAATGAACTTCGAAATATCAAGTTGATACTTCCAAATGGATTCAAATAATTTGTAAAAGCGAGTCAATATCTCTTGATGATTTTCTTGAAACTCCTGATCCAAATCGAGCAAATCAGTACTGTCATTGATGCGCTTTTCAAATTCCTCTGGCTGCCGCAAATACTGAAAATCAAACAATACTTCCAAATATTTCTTTTGTTCGGGATCTCTAACGCTATCTCCCCCAAGAAAAACCTCTGGAATATTTGCTGCGAGTCGGAGTAGTTCTGCTATAATGGCAGACCCGCGGCTAGTGATACGAAGTATATTTTGCCCGCATTGATTGTCCGTACAAAGAAAATCCATAGTGCTTATGTGACTTTGCCCCTTATCCTTGCAATCATGGATCCCGGACCGATAAAATCTTGGCTGTATGATGAAATAGATTCTTCCAGAATGTACATATATAATTTTTTTTTATATAATATTATAATTATATTGTAATATGGATGGATACTCTTTTATATTGGAGGCTCCTAGGGGTCTAGTCGTCTAGAAGGTGAAAATAAATGACAGAAAATCAAAACAGAATTTCAATTAACTAGGGGCCTGTGGGGCTTGGTCCAAAAGCTGCTATGTCGGCGGGCGGTCTTCGGGCGCGCCAATGGCGCCGCCCGCGACCACCCACCGACTCATTGTGCTGTCGCCACTCAATGTTCTTATGAAAAAGCCCCAGGGAGATCGCCCCAGGGCAAAAAAACGGGGAGCGACGGACATGGAATACGGAATAGGGAATATGGAATAGGGAATACGGAATAGGGACAAATAAAGGCGGTTGTCCGGACCAGCACTGCTGGGTAAAACCCTTAGCAGCTTTTGGAATTAGAAAATAATTATGTTTGACAACCACCATTTTAATTGTACCATCAGATTCACGTAAGGATGATGTGAATATGAAGTAGAAATGTAGTGGAAGGGTTGTAGGCGGTCTTCTGTGAGATCGTTCAGAATATCTCCGTAATCCGCCGCATTATTGCTACTTTCTACCAGCGTGATATTTGAGCCTACCTTCCATAACACCTCATGAAATATGTTTGGTTCCTATTCTCAGTTTCATGTTCTAGCTCTCAAATCAGTCTTTAATAATGCGCTTTATTCGTACCATATTCGCTTGTATCAGAACCATCGAAAGTTGTTCCTGCCGTAACTGGGTGATAGGAAGCCGCAAGCAAGAATGGCCAAGGTTTTTTAATGATAGTTGTCTAGTTGGGTGAAAGAAGTTGTCTAGTTCGACATTCACCATACATTTCATTAAGCTCCTTATCAAAAGCATTCAAATACACAAGGATAGAGAACGGTACGTATTAGGTGCCTTAACACGATTATGCAAAGTTTCTGCCAAGTCACGAGGCCGTAGTATTGGCGCTCGGAATATTTTCCTTACTCGTACACTGAGGTAATAAAGTGTCTCCAAGATTGTCATTAGTTAAGAAATTAAATACCCCTTTAAAATTCTCAATGTATTCCACAATAGCCGCAGCAACCAGTTCATAATTGTGTGGATCAAATGTTTCATTTGGCGTGGCCGGGGTGTACCTAAAGTCTCTAATGAGCCTTTCCAAGTTTAGAAGTAACTCTGCAGGCTCAATTGATCGAACAATAATTTGCAACCAATTCAATGCTTCTTGAAGTGGTAACTCTTCAAATTCCTCTACCGAAACAGAGGCAGCTCGGTCAAGTTCATTCGGATCCATTGCTTTGCCACGATTCGTATTCTTGAGTTAAGCGATTTTTCGTTCCTTGAGAAGTGAGCACATCTGCAATTATATTGCATGAGGTATAACTTGCAGGGTAGTTAGCTGCACTCTTTGCTTTTTCATAAACGTTTTTGCTCTATCGATAAGAAGGAAGACTCTTTATCTCAAGCTCTGTACAGTCTGACATCAGCTGCACGGTTATTACACCTAAAGCTTCACAAAATATTTCATTGTAGCGGTAAGCAACTGCTTGAACTTTATCTCTGTTGGATCATCTGACGGGTCAATGGTCATCAACTGGACTTAGACTAGATAGGTTTATAACTGATATTTTGTCGTTCAACTCCTGAGATTCATTCAATACTCATCATTCAAGGAGAAGAAAATAGTTAAGAGAAATATATAGATTATCTCACTGATTGAATTTTCTGAAAATAATCTTGTTCTAACGTAGTAATAATCTGTGGGAGATCACAGGATAGGATCGGAAAATCCAATCCTCGAAGCAAACGAGAGCACGGTGAGAGCGGATGTCACTCAACTCAAGATCCCAAGTGAAAAGAGTTTTGTAAGAGAGAAATAATCCAACAGATAGTTATTAAATTCCAAAAGCTGCTAAGGGTTTTACCCAGAGCGACACCCTTTATTTGTCCGTTTTCTGTTTTCTGTTTTCTGCTTTCTGTTTTCTGTCGCCTCGATTGTTATTTTTTTTTAATTTTGCCCTGGGGCGATCTCCCCGGGGCTTTTTCATCAGAAAATTGAGTGGCGACAGCACGAACGGTGGTCGCGGGCGGCGCCATTATTGGCGCGCCCGAAGACCGCCCGCCTACATAGCAGCTTTTGGACCAAGCCCCACGGGCCCCTAGTTAATAAGCCTCTCCAGCCATTGACAAAATACTATTTTCTACAATCTCTCAATCAATGAAACGCTTGCCTAATAAGCTAGCGCCACGCAACAGATATGAATATGCATACTAATACTGGAAATAAAAAGTCTTTTTTATAGTTATTATACCATGCCACATGTACTACAATACGCAACAGTTGTATGTTGTTTATAACGAAACAATGGAAATCCCTGTAGAGTAGAAATGGATGCCTGAATCACTTGGGACTCTAACTCTAAAATAATATCATTGTGTTCTCATGGAAATTCTCTATTTTCAACAAGCTTCAAAAGCCTTTGAAGCTAAGGAGTACAGAAAGTGTTTAGCTTTTTTGTTCAACTTAAAGGTTTGGCGGAAAGATGCTGTAAACCTTCTCGTTGTTAGCTCATATAACCATTGGAAATCTTGTAAAGATGATAAATCGACAGTCAACTATGAAGATGCAATAGCTTTTGCTCACGCTTCGTTCACACGGCTTTTGGATGGAAACATTCCGTTCCACTTAATATCCCCCAAAGACTACTTATTGCTGACACATATTTACTTATCAGAAGGAAATTTACATGATGCTCTCATGATTATGAATTTGGCATCTGCACGTGGCTACTTGGAAGATATTTTTATTGTCGCTCAGACATTTTTAATTTTGAAGCGAATAGGAAAATCGTCTGACATTCAAAGGTATCATCAATTCATGGTGAGTGAACTGTTGATAATTGCCTCTACATTAAAGCCCCAGCAACAATACCCTGATCGACTCGATCGAATCGCAATGTCTGGAGTATTTCTATTTTGTGCAAACCAGTTGAGAATTCAGATTGGTGCTGATCTATCAAGTACTTCGGATAAGGTCCTTTTGCTTCGAACATTTTGTAGCGCTGCTTATTTATTGACACAAGGGGATAGAATTGATGACTGGGATATCTTGCTAAAATGGTTTAAGGATACCAGTACATGGGCTAGTATTGGATGCGCATTGAAAGATGGTCCTTTCATTTTGCTCGCGGAAGAATGCTTTTGGATTGGTTTTTGCAAGATCCCACTTGATGAGACTTTCATTGCAATGGTATATGATTGCATGGTGGAGACAAAACGAAATGATAAAATCTATTCTCTGTTATCAGTCGCATATTCTATTTCGCCATGGAATATATTTGTTCGTCAAAAACTGTATGAGATATCATCGCATGAGAGTGTAGTTAATGGCAATGAATGGATAGTATTGATGAATGCTCAAATGGTGCATATCATCACCATCCAGCGTTTATTTCGTGGATATTCACTACGCCGTAAATGGTTTAAAGTTTCGAAATATTTAAGAGAGTTACGCGATGATTTCTTTGCAAAAATTGAGATATCCGAAACAATGTTCAAACAATATTTTGTTCGACTTAAACGAAATATTTTTTATCTCTGGAAAGTAAATGCTCGAAGGAGGAGAGTCTTAACATTATTTGCTGTGATTAAAATGCAATCATTCTTTCGGGCATATCGTGCTAGGTTTACTTACGTAAAGAAGAGAAGGATGGTCGCTCGTGCAAACGGTCAATTCTTAACAGCTCTTTTTATGAGAGAATCACGGGTGCGATTGAAATATTTTAGAAAGTGGTTTGATGTATATTTTCAAATTCGAAAAAAAAATGCTGCATTTCTTATTGCTGATGTATTGCTTGCCAATGGATATAATCAATTGCTGGTCCAAGGTATGGGGATTATCTTGGCTTTACTTAGAATTCATAAGGCACATGAATTAAAACGTCGGTTTAAGTTGTGGATACTGCGATACAATGCTGCGGTAAGACGTCACGCTATTGCGACGATTCGGTTCTTTGTTCGGAATAAATTGCTCAGCGCTGCAGAAAAGGCTTTGGAAGAGCAACTGTCCATACTTGAAGCGGATATTTCGATACGGCGCACTACTGATGAATATCGATCCAATTTTTTGCCCTTGTTGAGAGAAATGTGGAAACGATGGGATTTTTTATACAAACAACTGGTTAATTTAAGGAAGCGTCACAGGATGGTACAATGCTTACAATCTAGATTTCGTTGCCGCAGATCCAAATTATTGCTAAAGGCAGCCATCACACGGAAGGAGTGTCAATCTTCATATCTCTTTTTCCACAGAAGAAAGAAATTATCGTTTACTTTTTTGGTTTGGCGGACGCTAAGAAGTTCCTTGGTAATTCAAAGATCATACCGGTGTTATGTATCACGAAAAATATTCAACATTCGATATATAAGAAGTCAGCGAGTAGAGTATCACCTTGCCAAAAGACGTGCCGAAATTAAACTCGATACTTTCAAGAGATGGATCGTATATCTTTACATTTGCCGGAAAGACTTATCATTGTACCGGAAACTGTTGAAGAATTCTTTTAATAGGTGGGACCACCTACGGAACTTAGGTATCATACACAAACGCAAACGTTATGCAGTGAAACTGATTATCTCTGTACATATGGCATTTCTCCGTTTCGCTTTTCGTCTTTTTGCGTCGGCTTGTCGAAGTGAGCGTCAGTTTATTAGTGTGACGAAAATTTCATTAGTTCTGACACGTTTCAAAACCAAAAGTGCTTTTCAACTCCTTCGAAAGCATTGTGCAGCCCAAACATTGCTCAGAAAACGTATGGTAAGAATTTTTGGTGGAGAATATCCACTCAAATTTCTCACCTGCTCAATGGTCTGTAAAGCTGATGTTTTTAAATTATGGCATAGACTCCAATTGAATTTGATTGATGTTCGTGTTAGGGCTGCAATGATTCTAAGTAGAACGTTATTAGAGCAAATTGGAAGAATTCTATCCTTTCGTCGATTGTGCATTGTGAAAATACAAGCGGCTTTTCGTGGTGGAAGAGGTAGAAATGTTGCCGCTGTTTGGAGAAATCGGGTCAGACATTTTGAAGAAATAATGTTGTTGATCCAAAGAAAGCAAGCTTATGCTCTTTGGTTCAAATTGAAGGCCACCATAGCTAATCGTATAAAAGCAAAGTTATTGATCAATCATTTCTTATGGAATGTCATGTATCGATTGCGCACATCGAAGTTGGTTGATGTTGAGAATAAAATGCTCGTTAACTACGCAAAGGTTGCTATCTCACTTGTATTTCATCGATCCACTGTAATGAAAGCTTTCCGAGCATTTCAATTAGCGCTGTTATTGAAGCCATTTCGAAATGAGGTCCAACAACCCTTCAAAGAATTGGCTAATGTGCGTCGAATTGAACCCACCAGTGAAAAAAAATATTCTCGGACCAAACTAACACGTAGCGACATATCAATATCCAATCACGAATTTCATAATGAGTTGTTCCATGCGACTCTGACCTCAACGCTTCGGACCAGCTGCCTATTGTATGATGGTACTTTGAAGATTTCTCACAATGAGCTATCATATTGCGTTTGGAATGCACAATCATTATTTATCAGTTGCTTAGATATTCCAATCGTGGCAGCAGCATCAAGACATTTTCGCGGGGCAAAGATCGTGTTTCATGATTGCCCAATGGGAAAGTTATTAATTTCATTTGTTGCTTCACTGCTAGAGGACGGTCCTGCCGATTGTAGATTGCTCGAAGGGACAAGTGTTTGTAGCCGCGTTGAAGGTTCTCCAAAACGAGGATTGTCCCTCCACTTTGTTAATACGAATCCTCACCCAATAATATTCTTTGGGTTGGGATCTCAACTTGGTCATATGTGCAACAACTTATCTTTATTTCGTTTTATTGAAGAAATTGAATTTACAACATCCTCAACGGGCTACTTTGGAACAATGAGACTCTTATTTTCTATGCAGGTAGGTTTGTAATAATAATCGTTTGTTCAAGGTATTTTCAAATAACAACACCTTCTCTTCGAAGTTCATTATTGGTTTGAAGATATTACGAATTTGGAAAGATTGCAAGTACGGTTTTCCACACCTAGAAGTGGGGATGATGGCTGTGTCCAAGTGCCTATCGTTGGAGGTAATAGATTATTGATTATCAGTTGTTCATGGTCGCTTGTGTCGATAATTGTCTTTGATCAGGAATTACGATTGCTTGGTGCCTTTGAATTGGATGACGCAAGCTTGGTAGTTATATCTCAGGCCTTAGTACATGGATTTAAAAGTTTGAAGACTCTAGAAATAGCCTTAATCCGATATGATGATCAGGACAAAATAAATAGCATAATTAGAAGTGCCAAGGACCTAGCAAATCTCGGGAGAGGGATAAATGTTTTGTTTACTTGAGGCAGAGGTTAACTGATAGTGCGAATTTGCAATTTAAAGAGACATTAGAGTTTATTTTTTTGACGCGTTTTTCGCCCCTTACCATATACTCACACCAACTGATTTTTTTTACTACTTATATATTATAATTAACGGTGTCCAGAACAAAAATCAAATGAACAAAAATTTACATAAAGACGAACATGAATTACAAGGTCATTGACAGCTTAAAGATACTTAAACATCGTTGCTATAAACACTTACAGTCATCAACTTCAATTAACCGCTTTGTGCGGCGAAAAAATGAACCCAAACCAAGTGAACACGCCACTTTGCATGGTACCGACTTATACAACAAACAATACACATTGTTCACAACAATTATCGCGCAACACAATCGAAAAAATGTAGAAGTCTTCGCTGTTGTTAGGACCTAGATATAAAAGAAATTGATACAAAGGATGTGCTGGAACCCCAGTAATGTATGCTCTAAAAGTCTATCACCCAGAGCGAGGATAAAAACAAAAAGAGAAGCTGTGATCGTACCGTTCGAAAATTCGATTTCTCTTCAACACAACCAATTCCTGTCGACTCTTCAAGATCATCAAATGTCCATCCTCTACCTAAATATCTAAGAGCTCCAAGAATCAATATTTCCAACAGAACACCCTCTTTGCTTGTTGCATCCTTCTGCTCGAATTTAGGAAACCACGCTAGTGCAACCAGCTCCAGAAAACTACTTCTGGGAAGGCGAAATCCAAAGAGAGAAACTTTCTCTTCAAAGGAGCATAACGCTCATAATTGTCACTTACAATATAATCAAGGTACCATTTACTGAAATCGATTCTCGACATTGTTCTTCATTCACCACTGGGTTCTCTATCAACAACCTTCTTCCTAATCTTCTTCTGCTTCTTCGTATCAAATTTCTGGTTCACTATCCTCATCTTCTTCACTATCTTCCATCAATTTCTTCAATGATTCCCTTCAATGATCTTCTTCACTATCTTCCATCAATTTCTTCAATCATTCCCTTCAATGATCTTCTTCACTATCTTCCATCAATTTCTTCAATGATTCAAATATTGCGTCTATTGCCAAACACCACAATTCCATCGAGGATCGACGTTACAGATCATGATAAAACTGTGAATCATTTGGAGAAGAAAATTTCTTTTTCATAATAACATTATTATCCGTAGGATATTAATAAACGCCCTTTTTTTTTTTTTGATGGAGTGCTTGTTTTCGGGAAAACTCCGATTTATTACCTCTCAAAACTCACACATTTTAGAACCTCGACTTTTCGATACCTAAAATGACAGCGTAATAGTACTAAGGCCTAATAATACTACAATAATATACTTTGAAATTCAGCTTGGACCTATTGGGTTGTAGAAGACTAGAAATTGGTTGGCTGCGATAACTTCGGATTTCGCTTGAATTCCGTTATTTTTCGAGGAAACCTGAAATGACAGATTTGTGGTGACGATTGGCATGGTAAAATATCCCCAGATACAAAATAATTCTGTATAGTTGCATCTGT
>JACCEA010847158.1_pt1 | contig 15630 bp, 20 predicted proteins | sample 7449851 | NCBI WGS metagenome assembly JACCEA01 (sample SAMN15323453, study PRJNA562643) | freshwater metagenome | isolation source: river surface water | place: USA:Blue River Watershed | collected 2017-08-18 | reverse complement strand
GTTTCTTTTTTAGCCTCATTAACTAAATTAATAAATTTACTTTCAATCATTTTGTTTTGATTGTTAGCTTTGTTAACGTTTCGTTTGTTAACTGTTGTTTCTGTTGTGTTAATTACTGTTTTCATTTTACTTTGTTTTTAAATTAATTACTTTGTTTTTTGTCCGAATCAACTAGACGTAATTCGATATACAAATATAAGTATAATTAATTAATTAATAACCTAGTTATATATATTTTTTTCATTTAAACTATAATTTTTTTAGTTAGTGGTTTTTTTATTTGGGATCATATTTTTATGCTTTGTTTTGTTGTGGTTTATTGTGAGTTATTTTAGTAGGTTTTTATTTAGAGGATAATTAATATTTTCAGATATTTAAACGCTTGTTTTAAACGCTTGTTTAAAATGTATGTTTAATTTATTGGAAGAGTAGTAAACGCAACAGTATTGCAATAAAAAATAATAGATAAAATGTAATGAAATGAATATATAAACGAGGGGACGAGGTGCAAAGGTCAACGAAAGAAACGAACATAAAAAAAGATAGTTAGCCCAATGGGAAAGAGGATGTTTGAATTTGAGTTTTCCTTTTGAGAACGGGAGGGGTATGGTATGCGTGTATAAGACCCCTACAGATACGAATATAATTTTCAAACCTATATGTTTAGAGATATAAAATAATTAATTCTGGCCGCTTTATATTAGATTGCATATAGCCTAGGTAATAGATTTAAAAAGGGGGAGGGGTAATAGTACTAGTCTAGGTTCATATTGGCGCGCATATAAACCTTTTTCATCTTAAGCAACTGAGTGGCGATTAGCTGGATGCTGATTGGCACGTATCGTTTCAATTAGGATATTAGGAATATACTACTAATAGAGCGTTTTTGAAAGTGTTGGTATTGCTAGGAAGTTTGTACTGATTAAGTCATAACAGAATGTTGTTAGTTTGACCAACAAAGTAGGGTTCTATTTAACATAATATTATACAATAATGTGTATAGGTCCACAATGATTATGCCATAGTTAATGTTTCTTAAAAGATTTGGTAATTAAATTTATAGTTCTTAGCTTTGGTCTATGGAAAGAATAATTGACTATAAAGTAATAGCTTCTCTCAGTGATGATATGAAGAAGCTTGTAGTAGATGTAGCTATAGAAGCTTATCTTGATGGGTTAAGTGATGGTGTAAGTGTAGAAGCAGGAATACCTGATGATAATAGTGCTAAGTTCATTAGTGAGTTGACTAAGGAAATAGGATTTAAGCTATAGTGTTTACACTAGATAGTTTACTGTAAACAAGAAAGAGTATGAGTCAATCAGTAATAGAATGGTATCACAATGAGATGGAAAGCCTTAGGGTGAACTCTGAGATAAATAATATGGATGGAGATTTATTTATCAGGAGAAAGACTGAAATATTTGAAAGAGCTAAAGAAATGTATAAAGAGCAGATAATGGATGCGCACGAAGAAGGCTTTTATAGTCCACCTTTTAGAATGAGCAGAAGAAGAGAAGCAGAACAATACTATAACGACACGTATAAACCAAAAGAATGAGAGGATTTACTAAGAGTGGAATAAACCTAGATGTATGTGCTTACTGTAAGTGTTCTTTAGATGAATACAGCAGAACTTTAGATCACCTTTATCCTAAGAGCAGAGGAGGTAAGTTAAGTAATGATAATAAGATGCCTTGCTGTGGAGACTGTAATAAACTAAAAGGTAGTATGGATATAGAAGAGTTTGGTAGGGCCTTGAATGGTCTTATCTTCTATGAGCATGTTAAACATAAAGAAAGCATAGCTTATCTAAAAAAAGTTAAGTTAAATGTGGAGTCATTAATTAATAATAAAAAGAAATGAGTAATATACTTTACGACATGATCTTAATGGAGGCTGATAAGATTAGCTTCCATAAACAAAAAGACCTGGAGCTATACTACAAAGATAAGTATGGTGATATAGTTCCATTGGCACATCCTTATGATCCTGCGGTACAAGAAGTACTTAAACAACTCTTAAAGAGAAAACGTATGAGATACTTCCTTACCTTTGCAGAAGGATTGAACTTAATAAACGAATTAAATAAATCCGCTAATAGGGTTCTTACTTTATTCACTCAGAATATGGGGTATGATAATAGATTGAAGGAATGGTCTATTAGAGACTTGCATAGTGCATTGGGTACAGACATGAAGTTCTTAGTTAAATCTCTTAGAACACTATGTGAGAAAGATATTGTTAGATTTGTAGTCGTAAAAAATAAGAGAACATATATGGTTAATCCTGTTTACTTCTACAGAGGTTCTATTAAAAGTTTATTTGATACAGTTAAAAAATACGAGAGAGAATTTCCTCGTAGAGGATTCGATCTAAAAGAAATAATATGAAAGTTATAAAACACGCTAAGAATATCCATGAAATTAAGTTGGATGGATTTAAGTCAAGAATAGCTATGCTATCAGATTTACATTGGGATAATCCTAAATGCGATTGGGATTTATTGAAAAAAGATTTAGACTATTGCGTATCTGAGAATATCCCCATAATGGTTAATGGGGATTTCTTTTGTTTAATGCAAGGTAAAGGAGATCGTAGGGGGAACAAATCAGACATACGCCCCGAACATAATAACGCTAAGTATTTAGATAGCGTGGTAGAAACAGCTGTTGAATGGTTCACCCCCTACGCCCACTTATTAACTGTGATAGGTTATGGTAATCACTGTACTGCTATTATCAAATGGCAAGAGACAGATATACTACAGAGATTTGTAGACTTACTTAATTACAAGTGTAAGAGTAATGTTTACACTGGTGGATATGGTGGATGGATTATAGTTACTAATGATATTACTACTAGTTCTTCCCTTTCTACCAAGGTTAAATACTTCCATGGTTCTGGTGGTGGTGGTGTAGTTACTAAGGGAGCCTTAAATTTAACTAGGGCATTAGAGATGTATGAATCATTTGATGTATTTACTATGGGCCACATTCACGAGAACAGTTGTCGTAATGATGTTAGGGATACGATAAGTCATTCTCCTAGGGGTGGATTTAAAAACAAGTTAAAAGATATTCATTTGATGCTTACTGGAACATATAAGGAAGAGTATGAAGATGGTAGCAAAGGATGGCATGTTGAGAGAGGTGCGCCACCTAAACCTTGTGGAGGTAGAATACTTACTATAGATTACAAGAGAGTAATAAAAGATAAGGTGGAGAATATACATAAACAAATTGATAGTACTAAATTTCCAATATGAGAATAAATGCTCAAATAGAAGAAATGTGTAACGTAGTAGAGATGTATTTATTCGTTAAGAAGCATGTTACTGTTAAGATTGTGTTTAATGATAAGGAGAATGAAGAACGTCATATTCAATTATTACATCAAGCTTATGACGTTGCTGTAAACTTCTTTACATTTGGTAGATGATTTTTTTTATATCTTTGACAAAAAAATAGTTATGAAAGAGAAATATTGGGCATCTAATCCGAAAAAGAATGGAAGCTACGTTGACAAGGGAAGAGTAGAGGGAAGACCTGCTGCTGCTCCAACGTTAAATGACGAAGCTGCTACATCGAAAGTAACTTTTAAGTTACAATATAAAAATACTAAAGATAAAAAATACTGCGACTAATGAAAAGAAATGCGTTAAAAAAAGCTATGATGGTTACAGAATACCCTGGAACAATGGCTGAAGAAAAATACTCCTCTAAAAAATCTGAGGCTAAACACGAGAAAGGTGAGTCTAAGAAGAAAGAGATGAAAGAAAAAATGATGTCTAAACTTAAAAAGAAGAAATAATATGTTACAGCCTAAAAAATCATTTATGAGAACTCCTGATCAAGAGTTAATGAAAAATTCTAAAACTACTACTGAATCTGGAAATGTTAAATTTGGTATGAGAAAAAGTCAAGATCATAAGGATAGACCTAAAACAATGGCTACTAAACCTATGTCTGAAGTACCATCAGCTAAAAAAGAATTTATATCTAAATTAAATTCAGCTTCTGAAAAAGCTAAATCATACGGCAGAAAAGTATCTAGCGTTTCAAAAGAATTTGATGGTAAAGAAGTTCAAGGAAAACGTATTGAATCCAGAGGAGGTAAAAAAGTAAAAGAAGTTTACAGCATGCCTGGAGGAGGAAAACGTGTAGAGAAAGAGAGATACAATCAAGCTGGAAATATTGTATCTAGAAAAATAAAAGACACAAAAATAAATCCAAGATAATGCTTAACAAAACGTCAGGCATAGATCCTAAGTTAATTAAAAAAGCTTACGAAAAGGTTAAGTGGATGAAGAAGAATAAGAAGAAATCTGATACAGGTTACTACACTTCTGATGACATAGCCGCTAAGCAATCTGAAGCTACTACAAGGGATAAAGGTTATTGACAGTACCTATCACGCTTCTGGACTGGGGTGTCTCCCAATCGAGCGTACCAGGATAGGTCTTTTATTTAAGCTCACCAAATACGGTGGGCTTTTCTTTTGTCATTAATATTTGCTAAATTTGTGACATGAGTAAAAGAAATAAAGAGGTACTCGAAATTCGCACAGAAGAATGGAAACCTTCACATGCTGAATTTGATTATCCACAATCATTTGTTAATTGGATAGATTCAATTAATAGCGGATGGCAGAATAAGATTTATCATGAGCCATTTGAGATTTACTGTAGGCAAGCAGACCTATGGCTTCAAGATGATTCTGATATACTTGATTATGATACGGAAGACGATCAGGTAGAATGGTTATTGCGAGAGATACAACGATGTAAGGATAATACATTATTCTTCTGTAATAAGTACGGATATATTAAGGAAGATAGAGCTGAGAATGGTATGCTTCCATATCAAGCTTGGGATGCTCAGAAAGTATTGTTATTCCTATTCGACTGTGGTTATTCACTTATGATTGGTAAGGCACGACAAATTGGTTTTACCACTACCATGTGTCTAGCAGGAATGAAGCGTGTAAACTTTAATAAATCATACTTCATTAAGTTTGTTACTCACTCTAAAGACAAGGGTGTAGAGATATTTAGGGATAAGGTTAAATGGACATACACTAAACTACCTGATGTAATAGCTCAAGAAGTTAAAAACTGGACAGACCAGGTAATGTCATTTGATAAGAAAGGAGATAAGAAAGGTAGAGAAGATGGTGGTGCATCACGCTTCCAGGTAGATACTCCAGCTGTAGATGCTATCAATGGTGGATCTCCATCAGCTGTATTCATTGATGAGATAGGTTTATTTGAGATATTTGGCGAGATGATGAGGGAAGGTAGACCTGCTTTATTTAAGTACAATCCTGAGACAAAGAAGATGACTATGCAGCAACAGTTCTTAGCATGGGGTACAGGAGGTGAAATGGACAAAGGAGGTTCTGTATTTGAGTCTGAATTTAAGATGTGTCTTAAACAATGGAAAGAAAAAAACTATGACTATGGTATTATACCTCTATTCTTTAATGCTTACGCAAGGCGAGGTGTTAATGATGCTCACATTAATAATGAGAGAAAGGCTTATTTAGCACTAGAAGGAACAAAAAAAGGTGAAATAGCTAAGGTTCAGTTCCATCAGCATTACCCTATTACAATAGATGACATGTTCTTACGTAAATCACGTACTTTAGTGCCTATTCATACATGTAATCAACGATTAAATGAGATTTATGGTACCGATAAGCCACTAGATTATGGGTTTTTTGAGCCTATATTAGATTTTAGTAGGCCAACACCTGATTTATTGACTGAATATAAGATTATAGGAGCTAAATGGGTGTCAACAGGCTCTAGGGAAGATGTATCTACCTCAGCTGTAGTAATTCATCACCCACCACAAGGGGAAAAATGGAAGAATAGGTGGTATCAAGGTACTGACCCCATCAACTCAGAGACAGGACACTCCATGATGTGTAGTGCTATATGGGATTCATTGACTAATTCTGTATCATCTGTAGTATTTCACAGGGATAGAAAGTTCAAACAGACGTATTTACAGGTGTTACTACAAAGTTTGTATTACGATCAGATAGGAAGAGGCGGTGTTAAGGAGTTAGTAGAGAATAACATTGGAGATATGCATGTGGATTTCCAGGAAATACATGGATTTAAGAGTAAGTTTACTGCTAACGCACAATTGCCAGAGTATTTTCATACACATGGAGGTAAATGGTTTGGTATATCCAATAAAGCAAATACAGCTCCTAGGATAATCGCTAAGTTAGAAGAGTTATTAGAGGCTTACATGTATAACATAGATATTCCTTGGTTCTGGGAGCAATTAAAGACTTTTGTAGAGAAAGATTTAAAGAGTACTACTAGTCATAGACAGACTAGGTATCAAGCAGCAGATCCACGATACGATTATGATGATAGCATCTTTGCTATAACCTTTGCTTATATAAATAGTATTGCTCACGCTAGATATGAACCAGAGAATGTTAAATCTGAAGGTGGATTACCTAACGTAGAGATAAGGTTCGTTCAATCTCGTGAAACAAACTATAGAATGAAAAAAGCAAGAGTTGATAAGACAACAGGTAAGATATTAAAAATACTTGATTAGAATTTATAGTATATTTGTAAAAAAAATAATATGTCATACGTTCAAAAATCCTATATTCCTAAATTTGGTAATGTAGATAATCCAATGGAAAATAATATCATTGAAGATATTGCTTATTTAGTTCAACAGTCTAATTCAGGAGGAGATAGTCCTTCTTATAAGGTATATACAGCTTTATTAAGTCAAAGTGGAACAAATGCACCAGTTGCTATTGTTTTACAGAATACTTTAGGTGGTGCAGTGACTTATGAATATTTTACAGAAGAAGCTCCTGGTTCTTATAAGATTCTATCAGATAATTTGTTCTTAGGTGATTTATTTATACCTCAACTACGCAATAATTCTAATGTGCATATACAATTTCAAAAAATTTCAAATTCTGAAATTCATGTTTTCACAAATAACGATAACTTAATGACTAAACTGCCACTAGAAATAAGAGTATATCAATAAAAATTAAAAAATAAATAATATGTCATACATTCAAAAATCTTATATCCGACAATTTGGTAATAAGAAAAATATTATGGAAACTAATATTGTAGAGGACTTACAATATTTAATAAATGAATCAAATGCTGGTGGTAATCAACAAGTATTAGGATCATCTATCTGGGCTAATGGCTTTAGAATAGTAGGATGTATTGGAGAGGATATTGTTCTTCCTGATAATGCTAATATAGAATTTACTGGACCATTATCAATGTGTGTTGGTTCAACTTTAACAGTACCAGCAGGTACAACTTTAACAATTGTTTAATAATTAAAAATAAAATAAAATGAGTACAATTAATGTAGATAACGTATTTCCTCAGTCAGGGAATATAGTGGATGTAAACGGTGTTAAAATTAGATTAAATGCAGATAGTTTACAAATGAATGGAACAGCAGCAGCTAGTACGGCTGCTCAATCAACTATCGTAGGAAAAGGAGCAGGTGTTTCGGCAACATCAACTGCAAACACATTTTTTGGATATAATGCAGGTCGTATTGTTAGTACTGGTGGTGCAAATACTTTTATTGGTGCTGCTTCAGGTGGTAATTGTTCAACAGGACTTGGAAATACTTGTATTGGTAATGGGTCTGGAGGAACTATTACAACAGGAAACACAAATACATTTGTTGGAGATAATGTAGGTAATACTCATCCTACTTTTGTCGGTCAAAATAATATTTGTATTGGTAGCGGAAGCACTCCTTCTGTTAATAATGCAAATGGCGAAATTACATTAGGAAATGCTTTCATTAATGTACTTCGATGTAACGTAACATCTATTACTTCTTTATCTGATGCTAGAGACAAAAAAGATGTTAAAGAATTAGGAGCTGGTTTAGAATTTGTGAAAGGATTAAAACCTGTAGAGTTTGTATGGGACGATAGAGACAATGAAGAAAAAAGAGATATTAAAGATTGTGGTTTTATTGCTCAAGACTTAAAAAAATCTCAAGAAGATGCAGAATTAGCAGATACATTGAAATTAGTTTATGAGTCTAATCCTGATAAATTAGAAGCAACATACGGAAGATTAATTCCTGTACTTGTTAAAGCTATCCAAGATCTTTCTGCTAAAGTTGAAGCGTTAGAAGCTAAATAAATAGATTAACTATAAATAATTAAGCCTTTCTTATTGAGAGGCTTTTTTATTTTATATCTAAAGTATATTGAGATATAGTAACTTTATTCTTATCAAATCCTATTTCTTTATTCACCCACACAACTCCATCGTCAGAGTTTACTTCTTTATCATATAAATTTAGATTATCTAAGAAATACCTCATCTCTCTTTTATTTAATAACTTGTGAGATAAGCATTGGTATCTATGTAAGTCATTGTATATTCCTTTCTTAGCGTTATACCAATATAAATGATATTCTGATTTTTTTCTTTCATGCTCAAAAGCAGCATATATATATGACTTAGTAATAAAATGATCTGTCTTATTATCTATTACTTGTTTGAGTTTATTACTCGAATAAGCTGAAGTTGTACTCATCTATCCTATTGTTTAGCATTAGAGTAGATTCTGTATCAAAATATTTAGTTTCTATCACTTGGTAAGAATCATTCTCTTCGTTAATCCAACAAAGATATGATTTTCCAATCTTTAAATTCGTGTTTTTCTCAATTATTTTTTTGTATATGCTCAATTGTAGTGAATAAGTGTTGTATTCGCACTCTTCTAAGTGGTTTAAACCATTAATCATTTTGGCTTTATACTTACTCTTCATATTGATTTCTTTATTCGTCTTATAATCCCATATTTGAAGCTCATTATCTTCTATATTATAGAATAATTTATCAATCATTCCACATACACCATACTCATCATCTCCTACTACAAGTTCTGCTCTCACTAAGGCCAATATATTTTTGTAATTTTTATGAAAGTCCTGTAACATTTTGTATAGCTTATCTGTTACATATTCATTAGGCTTATATCCTTTGCTTTGAAACATAAGTTCAGCACATTTATGAAGCTCTGTTCCTTTTATCTGAGATGTTATTCTTTTATCATCCCATTCAGCTATTACATCATCTTTGGTTCTACCATCACGTTGAGCTACTTTATGAGCCATGATGTTTGTTTCAAACTTCTTCTTATATCTTCCAATAAGTTCAGTTGTTGATATACATCTTTTACCATCAAGGTAATAGGAATGATCTTCTTCATTAAAGACCACATTGTTGAACTTGTTAAGTTCAGTTATAAGTTGATACATATAAAATTTTTTCAGATAACCAGTGTGATTTCTTCCACTTCTTCAAGTAATTCTTGCATAGCCATCTCAGCTTCTAAATCATCTTGATATGGTACAAATCTATTTGCTAAAAAATATTGATACGGACAATCCTGTGGTATATCAATCTCTTCTAACTTATATCCTAAACTCATTCTGTTGTGGGCCATGTGCTTTGCTTCAATCACTGTATAAACTTCTCCAGCTTTAATCCAATACTTAGCAGGAAAATCTTTTGGCATCGCTTTATCGTTTTTACACACAACTTTTAAATCCATAATTCTTAGAGGTTAAAAAGGGAGCTACTAACCTTCACTCCCTTAAAACAAAGTAATTTATTAATCAACTAAAAAAATGAAAAAATCATCATTCAGAGACAAGACAAAATTAAAAAACATTTTCTAATCAAAAAATATTTTAACACTTTTTTAGAATTAAAGTTAAAAGAGAAAAAAAGAAAAACAAAGAAAAAAAGTTTAATAAGAAAAAAGAAGCAAAAAAGAATTAATCAAAAAAAGAAAAACGATTATATATTCGTATATATATAAATATATATACTCATACATAATCTAAAAAGAAAAAAAGAGAAAAGGAAAATAAATAAAAATTAATCTTAAATCATAATAAATTATAATTTAATCTTAATCTTTATTTCCAAAAAACAACTTTAAAAAAGTTTTTATATATTTGCAGAGTGTTTTGACACAGTGTTTTATTTTTATTAACCAACACAGAATTTATTTCAGTGTAAAAAACAAATTGTTATGGCAACAAATTACAAATTACCAAAAGTTCAAGAGTTAGATGGACTATCCATTTTGAACACTCCTGTAGCTGCTACTGATGTAGTATTAGACAATGGAGTATTAACTATCAAGGATGAGAATGGTGCATCCGCAATTACAATCAAAGCGTGTGATCTTTTAGGGTTTCGTTACAACGCTTATTCGGCTGGTGTAGCTAACGTTGTTGATGTAGATTTAACTGCTGCTATTCTAGTTAACAACAACATTTACAGTTTAACTGTATCTGCTCCTTACGTACAAAACTTCTTCGGAGGTGGTCAAGAAACTAAAGCTGTTTATGTTCCAAGAACTTATACAATTTCTACAGATGGTAGTGCTACTATCACTGAAGTTCAAACTGCTTTTGTAGCTGCTATCAATGCTGATGCTTCTGCTTACTTTACTGCTGCTTCTGTAGCTGGTGACATTGTTCGTATCACAGCTAATTCTCCTCTTGCAGGTCCATTGTTTGTAGAAACTAGCGTACCAGGAATTACTGCTGCTATGATTACTAGCTCTACTGCATGGGTTGCTCCAGTTGGAACTACTACTGAGATCTTAGGATATGTTCCTAACTCTACTCTAGTATCTGGAACTTACAACCGTTACATCATCGAGTACAGAAACGTGATTCGTCACAATGCTGTATCTGGATTAGGAGTAATTAAAAAATCTACAGCGTTGGTTTACTTGAAAAGTACTGATGCTGGAACTGCTGCAACTGTTACTAAGTTGACGTCTGTTCTTGATGGTTCTTATACTCCTGTAGCGGATTTCTTAGGTTGTCCAGCTATATAATTGAAAAATTATTATCTTTGCAGGGTAGGGATTTATTTCTCTACCCTTTTTTATTAAATTTATGGCACAAAAAGAAGCTGAAATTATACTTTTTGGTTTAGAGTCAGGAGAAGATCTAAGAATAGAATATCCTGAATTAGCTCAGATAGATGAGTTTAAGAACCTTAAAGCAAAAGAAGTAAGACTCTGCTGGTTATTAGGAAACAGAACAAGTCCTTTATACAAGTTGAGCGATAAGAGAGAGAGATTGAATAGAGCTTTAGAGATTGTATATGGTAAAACATACGCACAACAAAAACCTCTGAGAGCTTTAATTGATGGTGATATACCTGTAGAGATTAGAGAAGCCATTAAGAAGATGGAAGAATTTAATCCAGAGTATAGACTTAGAGCGAAACTATTAAGTGAATATATGTTTGAAACACTTAATGAAATGGTTATGATTGGAGCAAGTGAATTAGCAACAATGGAAGTAGATGAGAAAAAGAAATATACTGATCTATTGGTAAAGATTCACGAAGAGCTTCCAGATATGGTTAAGCGATTAGAAACTTCTTATGGAGTTAAAGTTAAAGATAGAAAGACGAAGAAAGAGATCCTTGTTAAAATAAATGATGTACTGCGATGAGTTACATGTTCAGCCAAAATAGAGTAAGACCTAATAAACTTACTAGAGTAAAAGATAAAGCTTACCATAGAGATTATGCTAAGTATGTATTATCTTCAATGAGTAATTTCCTTTATAGACAATTCATAAATAAGTGTATTGTCAATTGGTCATTCTTTAGAGGCCAAGATGGTCAGTGGATATTTGATGAAGATGTAGAAGCTTTCTTCTTAGATGAGTCTGGAGACATCAGAAATCGTTTGAAGTGGACTAAGAACGTAATTAAGCCAATGGTACAACAATACATTGGTAATGCTATACGTTTGGCATTTGATGCTAAAGCTACATGTATCTCTGATTTTGTAATCAACAAAAGAGAAGAAGAGATTAAGAAGTTACGAGTATTGCAAAAGATAGCAGATGAATTTCCATTCTTTAGAGATATTATTCAAGAACAAGCTCCTATTACAGATGATCCTGTAATGACAGAAGAGTTATTCTACAACACTTTCGTTGAAGAGTATGAGCAAGACATCAACAACCTTATAGAATACATTGCTACGGAGATTAATATAGATGAATTAAAGGTACAGATTACTCGTAACCTTGCTATTTGTGGTTTAGGTATTTATAAAGGGTTTGAGTTGAATGGAAACTATGTGGCTAAATCTGTTAATCCATTATTCTTCTTATGGGATATGTCAGCAACTAAGCCTGATTTATCAGATGCTGAACACATGGGAGAGTGGTATTATTTAGATGCTTCAAGTATATATGAAACGTATGAGCATTTAACTCAAGAAGAAAGATTACTTATCGAAGAATATGGTAAGAATAATCGTTCTAACATTATGCATAAGATTGTTAATGGTATCTATATGCAACCAGGTGGAAAAATTCCTGTATATGAAGTTTATTGGAAAGACGTAGAGAAAAAAGAATATGGTTGGGTAATGGATGATTTTGGTTATCCTCAATATACAATGATTAATGATCCAGATTCTAGATATACAGATAAAGATTTAATCGAGCCACAAACAGAGAAACACAAAGAAGAATTAGGAAATAAGAAAAAACATAAAATATATGTAGATGTTCTTCGTTATGCTATTATGATTCCTGCTGAGGAATTAGGTAGTGCTGATGGAGACATTATATTAGAATACGGAATATTACCATTCCAAGAAAAGAATTTATATGATCCATCTAATGTTAAAATGCCGTATAAATGTTATACGTGGGTATATGATCGTGGAGAAGTACTTACGCCTCTGGATGATGTTATAGATCCTCAAAGGTTCTTAAATAGAACATTGTCAGTGGTAGAATCTCAAATGTCAAATATGAGAGGTACAGGTACTGTAATATCCAAATCAGCTGTAGACGATAGAGATGGTGAGGCAGATGTAGTAAGAAACATTAATGCTTCTAAGCCAATCTTTGTAGATACAGATAGAGTAGGTTCAGTACAAAATGCTATTGGTACTTATGGTACAAACATAGGTCAAGGCACATTACAAATGTTCCAGGCTGTTAGCGTTATCCAACAATCTATTCAAGATGTTACAGGAGTAAATGAGGCTATGACAGGTACTCAAGGTGGTGGAGATATGCTAGTAGGTGTTGTAGAAGCTCAGATTCAAAGAGGTTCATTAGTTCAAGAACCATTCTATTGGGCATTGACATCTATCTTAAAACAAGCATACGAACACATGGCTACTGTAGGTAAAGCTATTTATTATGATAATCCTAGAAAACTTGCTATGATGGTTGGAGATAGAGGATTAAAGAATATCACTATTACTGAAGACCATTTGCTACAAGATTATAGAATCTTTATTAAGCGTTCTGAATCTGCTGAGGCAGGAGTTAATGCTGGTAATCAATTACTATTTACTTTACTTCAAGCAGGTCTTATAGACCAAGTAATCTTCTCTAATCTATTTAATAGAGCTAGTCCAGATGTTATTGCTAGAGAGTTAAGAAATTACAATAGACTTAAAATGCAAGCTCAATCTATGGCTTCTCAAGCACAACAACAAGGTATTGAGCAAGGATTACAGCAAGCATCTCAAATGCAAGATCAGATGGCTGCACAACAACAAGCTGCTCAAGAGCAACAAATTGGTATGCAACAAATGGCTCATCAACAAGAGATGGATAAAATTGCATTGAAGGAAGGAGCTAAGAATGAGAGAGAACTGGTTAAAATAACTGCTCAACAGCAAGAACAACAAGCTGCGCAGGAACAAAATTTACCACCTCAATAATCACATATCAAAAAATATGTTAATTTTGAACTAAAATAAATACGTATGATTGACAATTCGGAAGAAACTGTCGATGATTTTGGTCAAGAAGGATTCGAGATGACTCCTGAAATGGAGGACCAAATGAGACAGATTGAGGCGTTAGCAAGCATGGATGCTTCTTTCGCTAACTCGCAAGAGTACAAAGACTTGATGGCTGCAAAACAACAAATGAGTAGTCAGTCAAGCGAGACAGATGAAGAAGAAGAAGAGGAGTACGAAGACGAAGATGATGATAGTGAAGATGAGGACATTGATGATGTCTTTGGAATCACTAAAGAATCTAAGGTAGAGAAGGAAGTTAAATTAACTTTTGAACCTACTAAGGATATGCAGAAATTTATTGAGTCTAAGTATGGTGTGAAGGATGTTGCTAAGTTCTTTTCTTCGGCAGATACTTGGAGAAACCAAGCTCAAGAGGCTTCGGAATCTAAACGTCAGTTAGAGCTGTTGACTGCGGACCTACAAGCTATGCCACCTGAAATTAGACAGGCTGTTAGTTTGTGGGCAAATGGTGATGATTATACTAGAGCGTTTAATCAAAACCAAAGACTGGACTTCTCAAGCGACTTTAGTCGCCAAGATCCTGAGAACCTTGTTCAGCATTACTTGAGCGAACAGTATGAGGAACTTCTCGAAAAGCTAGAAAATGGCAAAATAGATGAAGATGACTTTGAAGATCGCATACAGTTGTTAGCAGGCTCAACTAAACGAATGTTCAATTCGGATAAACAAGCGTTAGATGAAGAGCGTGAGCAATTCACTCAACGTCAGAAGAACGAGTTTCAGATGATGAAAAAGAGTGCTTTGCTTTCCGTAGAAAATCTGAGTAAGGCTTACCCCAACTTCAGTAAGACCGAAGTCGCGAAGATTAGGAATATCTTGGTTGAGGGGAAGATTGACAATTTGTTTACAAAGGCAGATGGCTCGTATAATGAAGATGCAGCAGAATTGGTTGCTTATGCGGTATACGGTAAGAAGATGCTGGAGTCAGTTAAAAAAGTTGCTGAACGTAGGGGGGAAAGTAAGGCTAATCAGCGAATAGTTGATACAAGTGCTAAACAAATAAGGAAACAAAAAGTAGCTGGTGATAACCAAGGCTTTAATCCGAAAGAGGTACAACACTTGTCTTCGATGTTCAAAAATGATCCTTACGCTTAATATTTTGTAAAACCGTTTAATAATTAAATTATGTCTTTGTACAACGAAACAAGCGCAAAGTTCGCTAACCAGAATTACAACTCCGTTGGTTCTGAGTATGCTAACCTGTATGGACACGACATCTCATTGTTGGTTCAAAAATTAACTAACAGAGCTATCTTTGATGCAGCTCCACAACAGTTCATGGATTTGAAATTGATGAACATGGTACCTGCTGAGACAGTTAACTCTGATGAATTTTTCTTCCAAGAAATGGGTTACCAACGTGAGCCACTTCAAGTAACTGCTATTTCAGCATCTGTATCTTATCCTACTACGCAAACTATCAATGTTGCATCTGTAGATAATATCTCTACTAACACAATTATCTCTTATCCTAACGGACAAAAAGGTAGTGTTGTAGCTGTAGATACTTCTTTATTAACTATTACAGTTTCTCCTTACAATGGTGATACTTTACCAGCTGTTGCTGTTGGTGATGTATTGGCTAACGTATCTACTGTAGATCATGATGGTTCTGAGGGATTTGCTCAGTATTTTCGTGCTTCTACAATTGAGCGAGTAAACTACGTTCAGTTGTTTAACAAAGCTATCCGTTACTCTGAAGTTGAATTACACAAGTTGAAAAACATGGGTACTACTGCTAACT
>JACCEA010523208.1_pt1 | contig 15634 bp, 14 predicted proteins | sample 7449851 | NCBI WGS metagenome assembly JACCEA01 (sample SAMN15323453, study PRJNA562643) | freshwater metagenome | isolation source: river surface water | place: USA:Blue River Watershed | collected 2017-08-18 | reverse complement strand
TGTTAAACCTCGCTATCAGTCGTGGAATCGAACCACTTTTACAACCCTGCTGACTTTTTTATTTTTCTACTTAATACCCCTCGTTTGGGGACTGCAAAAGTAGAAATGTTTTTTAGTATTGCAAAATTTATTTGAAAATAATTTTTGGCTCAATTTAAGCCTCTATAATTCTTAAAAGGTGTTTTTCAAATACTCGCCAACCGTTTGTTGGGGTTGCAAATGTAGAAATGCTTTTTGATTATGCAAAGCCTTACACACAAGATTTTTTTATTTTTCAATTAATCGCCTGATAATTAAAAACAAAAAAATATATACTAATCGATTTTTGTATCGTTATTGTGATGTATTTTGAGAAATACGCTTAAAAACTATCTTTGTCGAATGTTTAAGAAGTCGAGATTAATTTATTTATTATCATTTATTGTAATTACCGCCAGCATCACTGGCTGTAGAAGTGAATATCAAAAAGTACTGAAAGGTAATGATATTCAAAAAAAATATGAGTACGCCCAAAAGAGTTATAATAATGGCGACTACTTTAAAGCCCTAGAACTTTTTGAAGAACTAGTCAATGTTTATAGAGGTTCTGAACAAGCTGAGAAAATATATTTCTTCTATGCCTATTGCCATTACAACCTAAAAGACCTTACAATGGCTAGCTTCCATTTTAAAACTTTCGCCGACATGTACCCAAGAAGTCAATACGCCGAAGAAGCTAGATACATGAACGCCTTTTGCTATTTTTCTGAATCACCTGAATATTCTTTAGATCAAGATAATACCTATAAAGCCATCGAAGCGCTACAGTTGTTTATCAATATGTACCCGAAATCTGAACGAGTTGCTGAATGTAACCTCCTAATCGACCGCCTTAGAGATAAACTTGAAACTAAATCTTATAAAAACGCGATCATATACTATAACATTGGTGAATATAAATCTGCAATCTTCGCCTTTAGAAACTCTATCAACGACTTCCCTGATAGTAAATACAAAGAAGAAATGGAGTTCTTAACCCTTAAATCAAGCTTTTTATATGCTAAAATGAGCGTCGATGAGAAAAAATCAGAAAGATTTTTGGAAACTATCGATTATTATCAGAACTTTGTCGATTCTTATGCTAGCAGCAAATATTTGAAAGAAGCACAAGAAATACATAAAAATGTATTATCAGAATTAGACGAATTGAAAAAAAAATAAAGCCATGAATAATAACATTAAAAACAATACACCTTCTTCAACAGTAACTAGAGACGTTAGAAAATTAGATGAAAAAACTAATAATATTTACGAAAGTGTAGTTATTATATCTAAAAGAGCTAACCAAATCTCGGCTGAATTAAAAGAAGAATTAAATAGTAAACTTCAAGAATTCGCTTCTTCAAACGATAACTTAGAAGAAGTATTTGAAAACAGAGAACAAATTGAAATTTCTAAATACTACGAAAGAATGCCGAAAGCTACCCTATTAGCTTCTCAAGAATTCTTAGAAGATAAAATATATTACAGAAACGTAACTGAAGAATAAAAAAACTTAAACCCTCTCAATCGAGAGGGTTTTTTATTTACATTTGAATTTAGTTTTGCTTATTGCAACCATCAATCATGTTAGAAGGTAAAAAAATTCTTTTAGGTGTTACAGGTAGTATTGCTGCTTATAAATCAGCATCTCTAATTCGACTCCTCATAAAAGCCGGTGCCCAAGTACAAGTTATTATGACTTCGGATGCTAAGGAATTCATTAGCCCCCTCACACTTTCAACACTTTCTAAAAATCCGGTTTACTCTGAATTTATCAAAAATGATAATGGCGAATGGACCAATCATGTTGACCTTGCATTATGGGCAGATTTATTTTTAATCGCTCCTGCTTCTGCTAATACAATAGCGAAAATGGCGAATGGTATTTGTGATAATTTATTATTAGCTACTTACCTATCTGCTAAATGCGATGTAGTATTCGCTACAGCGATGGATCTCGATATGTACAAACATCCATCTACAATAAAAAACATTAACTCTCTAAAATCATTCGGTAATTTACACATCGAATCTACAAGCGGCGAACTTGCCTCTGGATTAATTGGCGAAGGCCGAATGGCTGAACCTGAAGAAATTGTTGCCTTCGTAAATAATCACTTTCAAAAAAAAAAGGACTTACTAAATAAGACTGTTTTAATTACTGCAGGTCCGACCTACGAAGCCCTCGACCCTGTTCGATTTATCGGAAATCATTCGAGTGGCAAAATGGGATACGAACTAGCAAACGAATGTGCATCAAGAGGTGCGAAAGTTTTTTTAGTAAGCGGACCAAGTCACGAAAAAGTGAATCATGCAAACATTGAATTAATCAAAGTGCAATCGGCCGATGAAATGTATCAGGCATGCATTAATATATTTGATAAATGTGATGTTGCAATCATGAGTGCTGCAGTTGCTGACTATACTCCGAAAACCAAGAGTGCTCAAAAAATAAAAAAGAATACTTCGGATCTTAGCATTGATTTAATTAAAACTGTAGACATTTTGAAATCATTAGGAGATCAAAAAAACAAACAGATTTTAGTGGGCTTTGCTTTAGAAACTGAGAATGAAATAGAAAATGCTTTTTCGAAATTAGAGAGAAAGAATGCTGACTTTATAGTGTTGAACTCTTTGAATGATGATGGTGCTGGCTTCGGACATGATACCAACAAAATCAAAATTTTATCTAAAAATAAAAACATCAAAGAATTCGTAACAAAAACTAAAAAAGAAGTTGCTGTCGATATTATCGAAGAAGTAATTACGTTAATGAAATAAGATGAAAAAATATATTTACACTTTATTGTTCTTAATATTTGCCTTTACAAAATCTTATAGTCAAGATATTAATTGTAAAGTTCAAGTAATAATTCCTCAACTTCAAAATGCTGATAAACAGATCTACAAAGAGATGGAGAAAGCCATCTATGAGTTTATCAATAACACTAAATGGACCAACGATATTATTCAAATAAACGAAAGAATTGAATGTAACCTAATCATCAATATCAAAGAACAAATTGGTGTCGATGAATTTAAAGCTACTGCACAAATTCAATCTACTCGTCCGGTTTTCAATAGCTCTTACAATTCAACTTTATTAAACTTCATGGATGAAGATTGGCAGTTTAAATATATTTTGAACCAGCCATTAGAATTCAACGAAAATGAAAACAGATCTAATTTGACATCATTATTAGCTTATTATGTTTATTTGATGATCGGACTAGATTATGATAGTTTCTCGATGTTAGGAGGTACTACTTATTATCAAAAAGCTCGACAAGTAGTTAACAATGCACAAGCAAGTGGTGGTAAAGGATGGAAGGCATTTGATGGTACTCGTAATAGATTTATTTTAATTGATAATTTATTAGACAATAGTTTTAAACCTGTTAGAGAAAGTTATTATAATTATCATCGTTTGGGTATGGATCTAATGTCACAAAACGTTGAAAATGGCAGAGAAGAAATAAGAACATTATTAGGTACCCTACTAAAAGTCGCAAGAGAAAAACCGAATTCAATGTTATTGAATTTGTTTTTTACTGCAAAAAACGAGGAGTTAATCGGACTTTTTTCTGGTGCCCTCCCCAATGAAAAACAGAATATTATTCAGATGTTATCTGAAATGGACCCCGGAAATAGCAATAAATACCAGCAAATTTCAAGAAATAATTAATTCGAAATTCTTCAATATTTAACTTATTTTAGCATAGTATAGAAGAAAGAGATATGTTGAAGAAGTTAACTATAAAAAACTACGCAATTATTGACGATTTAGAGATTCAGTTCAATGAAGGGTTCAATATAATTACGGGAGAAACAGGTGCTGGTAAATCAATCATCATTGGTGCACTTAGTTTATTATTAGGCGAAAGAATAGATTCAAAAGCCTTAAAATCAAAAAATCAGAAATGTATTATTGAAGGTCATTTTAACATTAAAGATTATCAACTTAATGATTTCTTTAATGAGAATGATTTAGACTTCGATGAGAGCACCATCATCAGAAGAGAAATTTCTGTTGACAATAAATCAAGAGCGTTCATTAACGACACTCCTTGCACCATCCAGATACTTAAACAACTCGGTGAAAAATTAGTAGATATTCATTCACAACATGAAACTCTATTAATAAACTCTTCAGAGTTTCAACTAGGATTTGTTGATGCGATTTCTAATATCAAAAAAGATACTCTGCAATTCGCAAAAGATTTTCAATCACTTCAAAATTTAGCCAAAGAAATTCAGAGTCTTGAAATCGAATATTCGAATGCTATTAAAGAACAAGATTATTTAAAGTTTCAATTCGATGAATTATATCAAGCTGAATTAAAAGCTGATGAACAACAATTGCTTGAAGATGAGCAATCATTATTGAGTAATGCTGAAGAAATTCAATCGAAGATAAGTGGTATCACGAATATTCTACAAGATGCAGATACAAATGTTGTAGATCAATTAAAATTGGTGCAAACACAATTAGCATCGATCGAAAAACATAATTCAAATATTAAACAGATTTCAGAAAGACTTAAATCAAGTATCATTGAAATCAAAGATATTTATTCTGAGTTAGAAAATATTGCAACTGAATCGCAAGCAAACCCTAATAGACTTGAAGTAGTTCAAGATCGATTAAATATCATTTACAGACTTCAGCAAAAGCATAGAGTAGAGAATGTTCAATCTTTATTAGACATTCAAAATGAATTGGATGATGCTATTAGAGGTTTTGATCAATCAGAAGAGAATATCAAAAACAAAAAAGCTGAGCATGCAAAAATGCATTCAGAATTACTGAAGCGTGCGAAATCAATTTCAGAGAAAAGAAAATCTTCATTTAAAACGATTATTGATTTCTTAGTTAGCAATTTAAAAGATTTAGGTATACCACATGCTATAGTTGAAATCAACCATATAGTTGATGAAACCCAACTAAGTAAATCGGGTATTGATGATATTAAAATCTTGTTCTCAGCGAACAAAGGACAAAAACCAGAGAGCATCAATAAAGTGGCTTCTGGTGGTGAGCTTTCGAGAATTATGCTATGCATAAAGGCTTTATTAGCAGAAAAAGAGCATTTGCCAACTATCATTTTTGATGAAATTGACACAGGGGTATCGGGTGAAGTAGCTATAAAAATGGGACAAATTATGAGAAGGTTATCGAAAAATCTTCAAGTAATGAGTATTACACATTTACCACAAATTGCAAGTTTAGGAAATCATCACTATTTTGTATACAAAGATCAACTGCCAACAGAGACACTTACTAAAATGAGATTATTAAGTAATGAAGAACGAGTAGTTGAAATAGCTAAAATGTTGAGTGGTGAAAAACCAACAGCAGGAGCTTTAGAGAATGCTAAAGAATTATTATTAAATAAAGTTTAAAAACATTTATCATATGATACTTACAACAACTAGCACATTAGAAGGTAAGAAAATTTTAAAGTATGCAGGCCTTGTAACAGGTGAAGCAATTTTAGGTGCAAATATTTTCAGAGATATTTTTGCATCGATTAGAGATATTGTAGGTGGAAGATCAGGTTCTTATGAAGAAGCTTTAAGAGAAGCTAAAGAGATTGCCATTAAAGAGATGCAAGAAGAGGCTATTCGTTTAGGTGCAAATGCCATCATCGGTATTGACATCGATTATGAGACCATGAACAATATGTTAATGGTTACAGCTAGTGGAACCGCAGTAATGATCGAAGAATAATTAGAAATAAGTATATTTACCCCATAATTAATAATATCAAATATGTCGCATAATCTATTGGCCGGAAAAAGAGGTATCATCTTTGGGGCCTTAAACGAAAGTTCAATTGCTTGGAAAGTAGCTCAAAGAGCAGTTCAAGAAGGTGCAAAGATTACTCTTACTAACGCACCAATCGCTCTACGTATGGGTGAAATGAATGCATTAGCAGCAGAATGTAATGCAGAAATTATTCCTGCGGATGTTACTAGCATGGAAGACTTAGAAAATCTTTTCACAAAATCACAAGAGATTTTAGGTGGCAAGATTGATTTCGTTTTACACTCAGTAGGTATGAGTATTAATGTGCGCAAAGGCATTCATTATACTGAAGCGAATCATGAATTTATGCACAAAGGTTTTGATATTTCTGCAATGTCATTACACAGAGTTTTACAAACAGCTTGGAAACAAGACGCTATAAATGAATGGGGATCAGTTGTTGCATTATCTTACATTGCTGCACAAAGAGTATTCCCTGATTATAATGACATGGCTGATGCTAAAGCTTTGCTTGAATCTATCACAAGAAGTTTTGGTTACCATTATGGTAAACACCGTAAAGTAAGAGTGAATAGTATTTCTCAATCTCCTACTTACACTACTGCTGGTTCAGGTGTTAAAGGTTTCGACGGATTCTATTCGTATGCTGATAAGATGTCGCCATTGGGTAATGCAACTGCTGATGAGTGTGCTGATTATTGCATCACTATGTTCTCAGACATGACTAAGATGGTTACGATGCAAAACTTATTCCACGATGGAGGTTTCTCTTTCACAGGTGTAAGTCCGGAAGTGATCGAATCATTATCGAAATAATTTAAACATTAGATATAAAAAAAACCCGTAAGAAATTCTTACGGGTTTTTTATTTAGTTATTAATATTATTTAATCATCAATTTAGATGTTACACGATCATCATTGATTAATAATTCAATAAAATACAATCCGGGTTCTACATTCGATAATTCAAATTCAAGATTATTTGCACCTGTAACTAATTCTTTGTTCCATTGTTTAATTAATCTACCATCCAAAGACATCAAGTTTACATTTGCAATACCAGGTAATTTGCTATCTAAATTTATATAGCTAATATTTTCAGCTGGGTTCGGATAAATATTTTTAATGCTAATGTTTCTTGAGTTTTCTATTCCCAATATTCTCATTCCATTTTCTATGATTTCAACTCTTTTACAAACTGTATCTGAGCATGCTTGAAATTGATCGTAGATTGTTAAGCAAACATCATAAACACCTAAATTATTGAAGATATGTGTGGTGTACGGACCATAACCATATGAACCATCACCGAAGTCCCAAACGAAGGTAGATGTAGGGCTTTGATATACACTAGAGAAATAAATTACATTAGCTCCTTGTGTTACCGAATCTGGTATCATAAACATTTTGTATTCAGCATTACAATTTGGCGTGATACCTGAACCTACGTAAACTATATCACAATATGTTGTAAAACAATTTTGGATAATATCGAAATAACCAAGACATACATAGTATGAACCAGCTTGCGCATAAGTATGACTTACATAATTACTGCCTGTAGATACAAATCCATCACCAAAATCCCAAGAGATTATACTACCCGGCGCATTAGCAGTTTGACCGCTGAAATATAATAGATTCGTATTTGTACTATCTGGGTAGTAGCTAAATGTTGAATAACAACCATTAATTGTATTTGTAACAACTACAGAATCGCAATAAGTATAGGTACATGCTCCAAATACATCTGATGTTGTTAAGCAGACAGTGTATGTACCCGGATTTGCATAAACGTGATCTACATATGAGCCTACTGCTGTTGTACCATCACCAAATGTCCATTGGTAATTCGCTGAACCTGTAACATTAGAAGCTTTGAATGTTGCTAATAAACCTATACCAGGTATTGAGTCTACAGATGCTACGAAAGAGTTTAGGCAAATGTTCACACATTCAAAATTGATCTGAATATTATAAAAGCCAGGGAAAAATATACCATACATTTCTTGACTTGAACCATAACAATCTGTTGTTTTCACAATTGCATAACCTTGAAAAGGAGCTGATGGCACCGTTCTAGTAAATGAGTAAAAACCTAAACTATCAGTCATGGTTGTATCATAACCAAGTATAGGACTCAAAGAATCTAATGTGCTATACGTGATGGTAATTTCTTGGTTCACCACTGGTTGACCTTGATTAATAAAATTACCGCTAACTGTCAAAGTTTGCTGTGCAGTTGCAATCATTGATGAAGCAACTAAGAGAATCATAAATAGATATTTCTTCATATAATAAGAATTTATGGGCTTAACATATATCTAAACAATTGAAAATGAAAAAGGTTGGCTTATAAATAAAAAACCCGTAAGAAATTCTTACGGGTTTTTTATTTATAGCTTAACCAGCCGGATTTTCGTCTTCTTCTTTCTTCTTGCGTTTCGGCTTTTCTGGCTTGGCAATTCGTACTTCAATTTGTTTAGACTCTGTATTGAAGTCTACCTCTAAAGTATCTCCTTCAATCAACTCCCCTTTCAAAATTTCTTCTGCAATAGGGTCTTCTAAATATTTCTGAATTGCGCGATTCAATGGTCTTGCACCAAAGTCTGCATCAAAACCTTTATCAGCAATGAAATCTTTAGCTGCTTCAGTTAACTTCACTTGGTAGCCCATTTGACTTAAGCGACCAAATAGTTCTTTTAATTCAATGTCTATGATTTGGAAAATATCTTCTCGCTTCAATGAGTTGAATACAATTACATCATCAATTCTATTTAAGAATTCAGGAGCAAACGCTTTCTTCAATGCATTCTCAATTACTGTTTTTGCATTGGTATCTGCCTGTGTAACTTTTGCTGATGTTGTATAACCTACCCCTTGTCCGAATTCTTTCAACTGACGTGAACCAATATTAGAAGTCATAATCACAATCGTATTTCTGAAGTCTACTTTTCTACCCAAGCTATCAGTTAATATACCATCATCTAATACTTGTAATAAAATATTGAATACATCAGGGTGAGCTTTTTCAATCTCATCTAACAATATTACTGAATATGGTTTACGTCTTACTTTTTCCGTTAACTGTCCGCCTTCTTCATAACCCACATATCCCGGAGGCGCACCAACTAATCTAGATATTGCAAACTTCTCCATGTATTCACTCATGTCGATTCTTATTAATGAATCTTCACTTTCAAACATGAATTTTGCTAATACTTTCGCAAGTTCTGTTTTACCAACACCAGTCGGACCTAAGAAAATAAATGAACCTATAGGTTTCTTCGGATCTTTTAGTCCAGCGCGAGTTCTGCGTATAGCTTTAGCTAATTTTATAATTGCATCATCTTGTCCGATGATCTTTCCTTTCAACTCATCAGCCATCTGCAATAAACGTTGACTATCTGTTTGTCCTACTCTACTCACTGGTATACCAGTCATCATAGAAACAACATCAGCAACATTCTCTTCAGTAACTGTATATCTTCTGTTTTTAGTTTCTGCTTCCCACTCAGCTTTAGCAGCTTCTAATTGCTCTAATAATTGCTTTTCAGTATCGCGAAGTTTTGCAGCTTCTTCATACTTCTGAGAACGTACTACTTTATTTTTCTCTACCTTAATATCTTCTATTCTTTGTTCAATTTCGATGATATTTTGTGGCACGTGAATATTAGTAATGTGTACTCTAGAACCTGCTTCGTCTAAAGCATCAATAGCTTTATCTGGTAAGAAACGATCACTCATATAACGTGTTGTTAAATTCACACAAGCAGTAATTGCTTCTGGTGTGTAAGTTACATTGTGATGCTCTTCGTATTTCTCTTTAATGTTATTTAAGATAACTACTGTTTCTTCTGGTGTTGCAGGGTCAACAATTACTTTTTGGAAACGACGATCTAATGCACCATCCTTCTCAATGTATTGACGATACTCATCTAATGTTGTTGCACCAATGCATTGAATTTCTCCACGTGCTAATGCAGGCTTAAACATATTCGATGCATCTAATGAACCTGAAGCACCACCAGCACCAACAATAGTATGTATTTCATCAATGAATAAAATTACATCTGGTGATTTTTCTAATTCATTCATTACTGCTTTCATTCGCTCCTCAAACTGTCCGCGGTATTTAGTACCCGCAACCAATGAAGCTAAGTCAAGCGTTACCACTCTCTTGTTAAATAAAACTCTCGAAACTTTTCTTTGAACAATTCTCAAAGCTAAACCTTCAGCGATGGCAGATTTACCAACACCAGGTTCACCGATTAAAATCGGATTGTTCTTTTTACGACGTGAGAGAATTTGTGATACTCTTTCAATTTCTTTTTCACGACCTACAATTGGGTCTAGTTTACCCTCTTCTGCAGCACGAGTTAAATCTCTTCCGAAATTATCTAATACCGGAGTTTTAGATTTAGAGTCTCCAGCTTTTTTAGGAGCTGAGAAACTTTCTTCCTCTTTGAAACCGTCATCATCAGAAGGGTTTTGAGGTGCTTCTGCTGCCGGATTGATTTTAAAGTTTTCTAGCTGTGCTTTGAAAACTTCATAATTAACATTGTATTGAGATAAAATTTGTGAGGCAATATTATCTTCATCACGTAGTATCGATAATAGCAAATGCTCAGTACCGATCACCTCGCTTTTAAATATCTTCGCTTCAAGATAAGTTATCTTTAATACTTTTTCTGCTTGTTTTGTTAGTGGGATGTTACCAAGGTTTACGTTTGTGCCTGAAGTACCTTTTACAGCATCTTCAACAGATTTGCGTAAGCGAGTTGTATCGATACCAAATGATTTTATCACTTTAATCGCAACACCATCTCCCTCTCTAATAAGTCCCAACAATAGATGCTCCGCACCAATATAGTCGTGGCCTAAACGTAAGGCCTCTTCTCTACTGTACGAGATTACATCTTTTACCCTAGGTGAAAATTTAGCTTCCATATAATTCCTTTCATGATAGAAAACGTTACAATATATCAATTTGTTCTATTCAACAAACAATTAATATTATCAACATTAGTCAAAAACTAGGCCATGTAAATAAGTGGCAGAAAAATTTACGATATTCGCAGAAAATTAGTTTCAAAATGTCAGACGAGAAGATAATATTTTCAATGGCGGGTGTCAATAAGATACATCCTCCACAAAAACAAGTACTTAAAAACATCTACCTATCGTTTTTTTATGGGGCGAAGATTGGGGTACTCGGACTTAACGGGGCGGGAAAATCGTCGTTATTAAGAATTATTGCAGGTATTGATAAGGCAATACAAGGTGAAGTAGTGTTTTCACCGGGTTATACGGTGGGCTACTTAGAGCAAGAGCCTCAATTAGATGAGAGCAAAACTGTTATTGAAGTAGTTCGTGAAGGGGTTAAAAACATCACCGACATCCTTGAAGAATATGAAAGCATCAATGAAAAGTTTGCTTTGCCAGAATATTATGAGGATGCTGACAAAATGGACAAATTGATGCAACGCCAAGGTGAATTGCAAGACCAAATAGACGCTATAGGCGGATGGGAGCTAGATTCAAAATTAGAGCGCGCTATGGATGCATTAAGATGCCCTGAATCTGATACACCTATCAACGTATTATCGGGAGGTGAGCGTCGCAGAGTTGCTTTATGTAGATTACTATTACAAGAGCCAGATGTTTTATTATTAGATGAGCCTACCAACCACTTAGATGCTGAATCTATTGACTGGTTAGAGCAACATTTACAACAATACAAAGGAACCGTTATAGCAGTAACACACGATAGATATTTCTTAGACAATGTAGCGGGCTGGATCTTAGAGTTAGATCGAGGAGAAGGTATTCCATGGAAAGGTAATTACTCATCGTGGTTAGAGCAAAAGTCTAAGCGTTTAGCACAAGAAGAAAAACAAGAAACTAAACGTCAGAAAACTTTAGAGAGAGAATTAGAGTGGGTTCGTATGGCACCTAAAGCTAGACATGCAAAATCAAAAGCACGTTTATCAAACTACGAGAAATTAGCGAGTGAAGAAACAGGCGAAAGAGAAGCAAGATTAGAATTGTTTATTCCACCCGGACCACGTTTGGGTAATGTAGTAATTGAAGCGAATGGCATTTCTAAATCTTATGGAGATAAATTACTTTATGAAAATTTAAGTTTCTCATTACCACCTGCAGGTATAGTAGGTATTATAGGTCCGAACGGTGCCGGTAAAACTACCCTCTTCAAATTAATTACAGGTGAAGAGCAACCAGATTCAGGTTCAATAAAAATTGGAGAGACAGTAAAGCTTGCACACGTAGATCAGTTACACAAAGATATGGACCCAGAAAAATCGGTCTTTGAATTAATCACTGGTGGTACTGATACAATGATGTTAGGCAACAAGCAAATTAATTCAAGAGCATATGTATCTCGTTTTAATTTCAACGGTGCAGATCAACAAAAGAAAATTGCAATGCTATCGGGTGGTGAACGAAATAGAGTTCATTTAGCGATGATGTTAAAGCAAGGTGCAAACGTAATATTACTCGATGAGCCATCAAACGATATTGATGTGAATACATTGAGATCATTAGAAGAAGCTATAGAAGAATTTGGTGGTTGTGCAGTAATTATCTCACACGACCGTTGGTTCTTAGACAGAGTGTGTACACACATACTAGCATTTGAAGGCGACTCACAAGTTTATTTCTTTGATGGTAATTATACAGAGTACGAAGAGAATCGTAAGAAGAGATTGGGTGATGTGGGGCCGAAGAGAATTCGATACAAAAAATTAGGAGTATAAAAATCAAAAGGCTATTCAGTTTGAATAGCCTTTTTTTATTGTACAAGAATGTAATGAATTATAACATAAAGTTTACTCAATAAAATTGAATTGAAATAACATCGTCAATACTTTTGATTAAACAAAAATACACTTATGAAAAATTTATTACTCACACTCACTTGCGTAGTTTTATTAGGTACTAGCTATGAAAGTAAAGCTCAATGTAATTATGTACCTACTGTCTATCCAGATAATTTAATCATGTGTCCGAATACGACTGACACTCTCTGGACACAAGTATATGATAGCTATCAATGGTATAAAAATGACTCATTGATACCAGGTGCTACAAATCGTTTTTTAGTAGTAGATCAATATTTTGATGCTGCAAATAATTTCAAAGTAGTCACTACTTTAAATGGATGTAAAGACACATCAGTAAGTGTACTAGTTGATGGTTGGGTTTTCTCGTCTCCATTTGTAATACATGGAGGTGATCAAGGTTGGATTGATATGAATGGCATTACACATCTATGTATTGGTGATACGGCTACTTTATCAATGAACCCCTTCCCTTACGATACTAATATTGTATGGTATAAAGATGGTGAACCAATTGCAGGTGAAAACGGATTTGAAATTAAAATCTACGAAACCGGATTCTATACTATGAGTGGCTCACCAAAAATTTGTCCAGATTTTACTGCATACCTTGGTGTTGATGTCGGATTCATTGTACACGAAGGAATAGCACCAACTATACATGCAACAGGTAGTTTATTATCATCAAGTAATGCTGTTGCTTACCAATGGTTTTTTAATGGTAATCTAATACCAAATGCAGTACAGCAAAGTTACAGAGCTACTGCAAGTGGAAATTATTCAGTATTAGTTATTGATACTAATTTATGTGAAGCAGAATCGAAACCATTTAATTTTGTGCTAAGCGGAATTGCTGATGAAAAATTAAATTCATTTGCATTTTATCCGAACCCAGCAAAAGATAAAATCAAAATTGATTTACCAATTATAACTAGCACATACGATTTAATTATTAAGGATGTTCAAGGTAAATTAATTAAGTCAACAAAAATTAATTCTGAGAATAATACATTAACACTTGATGATTTAAATAATGGAATTTATTTATTGGAACTATCAAATTCTAAAGAAAGATATAGCAATAAACTTAGCCTTCTTAAATAATAACCTAAAATAATAGATAAGGCTAGCTCCGTTTCGAGCTAGCCTTTTTTATTTGTAACATCCTGAGAAATAATTACATAAAAAACATTACAATGTTAAAATGTTAATAAAAAGATAATACTAATCTGATATTCAAATGATTAATTATTACTTATTTTTATAAACCTCTTGCAAATACTGCATCTGGTTCATTGATTGAAAAAACTTAAACATTCAACATATGACCTGGAAAAAATTTAGTGGAGAAAACTTATCTGTCGACTTAATATCTGAAGTCGAGAAAACGATTGAGAGAGAATACGAGTTAGGTAACAAATTAAAAGTTTGTATAGGTACCGACTCACAAGTAAAAGGTGATCAAATTGATTTTGCTACAGTGATTGTTTTTCTGCGTGAGCAAAAGGGAGGCTTCATGTATATCAATCAAGAAAAAATCACGAAGAAGATGAGCATCAAAGAACGCATGTTAAATGAAGTTCAGCGTTCAATTGAAACAGCTTATGCATTATGTGATTTATTAGATTTATACGATGTAGATTTAGAAGTACATGCAGATATAAACACAAACCCCAATTTCAAATCAAACCAAGCATTGCACGAAGCAATGGGTTATATTTTGAGTATGGGATTTGTATTTAAAGCGAAGCCTGAAGCTTTTGCTAGTTCTTATTGTGCGAATAAAATGGTGCAGTAGTTTAGAACTTGTGCGTAATACCAATTTTACCGCCAGATAAAACATTTCCACCACCGAATTCAAGGTTAACGCCAGTTCTCGGACTAAAGAAATATCGACCGCCCACTTGTGCACCTAAACCAGGCCCTGAGTTAAATGTACCTGAGTATCCACTTGGTGAAGACCAAGAGTAGAAACCTACGTTTAATCCAGCGTAAACATCCCACTCTTCATCAATATCTAATAATGTATTGAAGTGGTAGTTACCATTAGCTGAGAATCCGAAAATTGTATGACTGTAGTAAACAGATTTAAAGTTTTCTCTGTAAGATCTAAATGATAATTCAGCTCCGAGGGTGATGTCTTTACCTACTCCATGGTCGAAGCCCACGTAAACAGGTAATCCCCATCCTGAGAATCCTAAGCCTGCATTTAATTGATTTTGACCTTTCGTCAACCTGCCCTGGGCAATTGCGAAAGTACTAGTGACTACTAGTGCGATGGTTATTATTAAGTTTTTCATGTTGGTATTGTTAATTATACTCTCAAGTTAGTCATTATATACCGCTAAAATTTTAAATGGCGAAAATAAAAAACAATGAACAAAAACTCTTGTTAAGATTGTATGAAAATTTATACCCAAATATTTAAGCAAAATGTGCCGATAAGTATTGAGAAAGCTTGGGACTTTTTCTCGTCACCTAAGAACTTAGCGAAAATTACGCCTGAACATATGGGCTTTATCATTACTTCTACTTATAACGACGAAAAAATGTACCCTGGTATGTTAATTACTTATAAAGTAAGTCCGTTGTTAGGTATACCCCTCGATTGGTGCACTGAAATCACTCATGTTGAAGAACATAAGTATTTTGTTGATGAGCAAAGATTCGGACCCTACGCAATGTGGCATCATCAACATCATTTCAAAGAAATTGATGGCGGTGTTGAAATGATTGATATAGTAAACTATGCGATACCATTCGGATTCATTGGTAGAATTGCTAATAGCATTTTAGTAGAATCAGAAGTGAAAAAAATATTCGATTATAGAACCATTAAAATTGATGAGTTTTTCGGAAAATACAAGGCTTAATTGAATTAAGCCTTTTTTATTTCTCTAATTTACTATTTTAGTAAAATGAAGAGAATCTTCTTTACCCTTATATTCATAGTATTAAGTAAATATTCTGTGTTCTCGC
>JACCEA012411044.1_pt1 | contig 15641 bp, 17 predicted proteins | sample 7449851 | NCBI WGS metagenome assembly JACCEA01 (sample SAMN15323453, study PRJNA562643) | freshwater metagenome | isolation source: river surface water | place: USA:Blue River Watershed | collected 2017-08-18 | reverse complement strand
ATTGGACGTGTTATTGTATTTATGGTAATGATGTGTATTATTTTGATTCATATGGTGCTCCTCCTCCAAGTGACATAGAAATTCAATTAAAGCATTATTATGATAAAGTATATTTTAATACAAAAATTATTCAAGACAAGAAAAGTATTCTCTGTGGTTGGTTCTGTTTAGCGTTTTTGTATCATATGAAGAATGATGATCGTATTCCACTAGATTCATTTATTTGGTTCACCGATTATTTTTATGATGAAACTAAAAAGAATGATAAAAGATTACGAGAATATTTTAATCATATAGAACAATTATCTAAATGAAATATATATAAATAATGACATCTAAATTTGGATTCAATATAATTCGAACAAAAGCAAAAACAAACGGTGTATTTGTTGCTTCAGACTTCAAAAATGTTAACGAAAATGTAACATTAGCGGAAGTGTTATCATTAAATAAACAATACATCACAACAAATAATAAGTGGAGATAAAACATTTGTAGATCAAATAACAGTCTATAAAAATGCAGATGTTGATGGAAGTTTTGAAGTTGGCACAACATCAAATGACACATTCAACTGTAAAGCGAATGCTGTATTTAGTGCTCCAGTAAATGCATTAAAGAAGATAAATGTGTATGAAGGGATTGAGTTCCTAGGTGATCAAAATAATGAGTTAAAAGTAGGTACGTACGGCAACAATTTATAATTTGAATAATATGAATTATTTGCAGTTATCAAAAATTCCCAACATACAGAATACAGATTATGATATTGCATCAAAAATTTCAACAATTGAGGGAAATATATCAAATAATACATCATCTATCAATAGTATTAATACAAAGAACACAAGTCAAGATAATTCAATTACATCAATAAATGGATCCATCAATTCAATTAATACATCTATCAATTCAATTAATACAGATGTATCAATTGAACTTGCTCAAGGAATGGATTTAATCCTCAGTCAGGTTCAAGAAACAAAGAACAAGTAATCAGCTGACATCACTCAAAGGAGCTTATATCGCATTAAATCTCATTCGCCATTGTATTGTTTGATATCATCAATTCCAAATTAAAACCTTAATTACAGAAACCAACTTTAAAATGCATTATATAGATTGACTATTATTTGATAAAATAATTCGAAATAGATTGACTATTATTCAGACAAGCCATTTGATCTTCATTAAGAGTCTAGTGAACTCGTTTCAAAGCTATCATTTACGTCAGTATCTGAACCCGTATTCAGCCCACATTCGTCGCATGCCTCTTCAACTAAAACCCATCTTCTACATCGAGCACAACGTCGAAGCATTTCAAATCCTGTTTCACCCCCAGCATATTCAGCGATGCGCCTCATAATGTCTTCTGGTAATAAACGAAAAGTTTCTTTAAATATCGCAACATATCCCAACAAAACGTAATCTTCAGCTGATGTGGTATTATCAAACGAAGGAATCCGTATTATATGCTCAGTTCCTCGAATCCATCTCTCCGGCTTATCTTCCAAAATAAATTCATACGAAAAGCTAACATGCTTCAACTCTAGGGGTTGCTTGCGGAACGTTAAAACAATCAATCGTAAATTACGGATTCGATCGCAAAGAAAAGAAGCAATCCTCTCAGCATATTGCTTACAAGCATGAGTAGCGAGATAGATCGTATTCTTCCCGCTTTCACTAAGGATTTCTAAGAATTTAAATGTGCCATGACGAAACCAAACAGGATATTTTTGCGAAACATATTAAAATAAACGGGTCTTCCTTCAAAATAACTGCCATAACCAGTATCGGTTGCATTCATAGAATTAGGCGGTAATTGATCGGTAGGATAATTTAAAGCGCGACCGCGAAATACAAGAGTACCATCCATATCCACCACATAGTTACGACCTGCACAGCATATACAACAAAATAAACGCAAGGGACATTAGGAATCAGTTAAGAAAAATTAATGGGGATAAATAATCCTTACCTGCTTGTGAGGCATTTTCAACAGGGGCATCTGGGCAAGGAGGTAGTCGACCTTCTACTCTCTTTTGGTCTAGGTCAGCTTTAAACTCACCACAGTATTTACAATAGCGAACACCACCTTCATACTTGAATTCGTGATTTCCCGGCATTTAGAAAAAAAATAACGTGGAAATAATATTACGATGGAAGGAAACTGTTCAAGAGAGAAAAAGCGATGCGGGATGTGGAGAACCGCCAATTTTTTTTGTGAAAAATATACGACTTTTCCACACCGGGCAAAATCATATGCCAAAACTTTGCCACATTGGACATTGGTTATTGTAAGAATAATGTTACTGTTCGGCAAAATGCTATCAAACAATGATATAATAGAATTATATCATTGATTGATAGCGTTTTGAAGGGACAAAATGTTCAAACGGAATACCAACAGTGGTGGCAAGAAAGGAGGTGCTTGGAGGATCTTCTCTTGGAAATCGAGAGCTCAACAAGAATCTCCCAATAATAATGTTGAATCTGACGAATCACCATCCAATATGATAAAAGGTTGTCATGATACACCAATAGAAGATATGGCAATGAGTGATAATGCAGCGGATGGAAATGGTTGCGAAGCAGTTCCTACATCTTCCCAGCAACCTCCTGCCGCCCCATTGTTTACTCCGAATGTGAATTCTAGCGCTGCGGCTCTAGTTACATCGCATGAAGCAATTGTGTGTGCGAAGAGAGTAAGGAAAGAATACGAAGATCTTCAGGAGGAAAGTCGAAGATCTCAATTACCAAATTTATATATAGCTATGGATCCAGAGAACCACTTGAAGTGGTACGTACTAATTCACTCTCTCGCTGATCCCTGTTATGAAAATGGTGAATACTTATTCCACCTCGATTTATCTCCACGCTATCCATTCGCCCCTCCAGATTTTTATTTCTTCACACCAAATGGTCGATTCGAGATTTCTCGTAAACTTTGCTTTTCAAATTCATCGTATCACGCAGAAATGTGGTCACCCATATGGAAAATTAAAACCATCATTCTAGGGTTCTTATCGTTTTTTCTTGATAAATCATCGAAAGGAGTTGGTCATTTGCAAAATGTTTCTGATGAGAAGAAAAGAGCATATGCACTGGAGTCTAAGAAATACAATGAGGATAACCACAATGACATTTTAAGGATGATTCGTCATCAAAATTGCCTCCCGTGTTGAATAAGCGCCATTCAATGAAGCCTTTCTCTTATGTAATTTTTTGATTTCAGTTTAAGTAGTAGGTAGCAATATTTTTTACAGTTATTAATAGTTTTATCATTTTTTTCAAAATATACGGTTCATCACAAATAAAATTCAACGCGTCTATGGTGCAACACTCTGTGCCTAACGTAGCTAATGGTTCCTATCTTTTATACGCTAATTCGGACAGCTACAATAGATTAATGAGAAATAGTCATGACTCTCAAGCAAAAGGGACTTACTTTCAAGACAAATTCTGCTGCCAAAGCAAATATTAGAAGCATTGTCAACAAAACAGGACCAAAAGGATCATCCCATCTAAATAATTGAATCATCCCGTAAGATCCATCAATGAATCCTATTATCGCAAATATATACCTCTCTGCATCGCGAGTTTTGATCTTCTCACTCCTACTCAAGTACGTTCGTAGTGCATAAACTATAAAGAGCACCGCAACGGGAAGAAGAATCATCGCTATACGCTCACCATCGGCTGTGATATCAATTTAAGATATAGTAACAAACAATTGTTATTAACTAACTTACTTCCTTTTGCAGTGAATGCCAATAAGGCGATTGATATCGACGACATAAATACAGCCATGTGCATCCAAGAAATAAATGTACGTTCATTAGCGAAAAATAGCTTTGGCTCCACCTACGGAAAAAGCAATTAAGTTGGAGACGAGACTAAAATAGGTGAAAATTGAAAACCTTCTGAATGGTCATATGGCTGGCTTCTGAGGAAGTTGCCCATTCGCAGCAGTTTTCATCGACAGGAACGCATTGATAGTGACCACTATCTTGCCAATGGCTAGATTCTGTTGCACCATAAGCATTATGGGACATTCCATCCACATCACTCGTCGAAGGAGGGCCAATCTTCTTTTTGACATTACCATGTTGGTCATGCGGAAGAAGGTGTTGGTAGTATTGATTGGCTCCTGTACTGGACTCTAATATTTTCGCTGCGCCTGACTTAGCGATACTCTCTGCAAGGGTCACATCATCTATCCAATATGGAACAGCACGAACATCTTCTGGCATAAGGACAGCACATCCATGTATAAACTTCGAAAATTTGTGAACTTCGAGCAATTTCCCAGAATTTAAAAGTTCTGTAACCCACTTGGGGGTAGAGCTTTCATCTTCCAATTGTAATTTGATTTCCAAAATAGCATGAGGAAACCTAGTAATTTCCGTCAATGGGACTGCAACGTTGGGGTCACGATACCAGCGCTCACCATTCAAGGTTTCCTTGGTCCGCTCACAAATCATAGTAAGATTCGTATCCAATGAGACTCTAACAGTTGCATCGAATGGAATCTGGAATGCGGTGCGCATGTATTGAGTTCTCATAGTTGGCAACAACTGCTTGCTGTTAATCGCTTGAACTACTTCGGATGCAAGATCATACCATTCTTGAATTTCTTCTTCACTTTTCCCTTTAGCCTTCAATCTTTCACTTTCCGCATGAATATTATACTGCCCTTGTAGAAGTGGAACCACTTGATTTTCTTTCACAATAAATCTTTCTTTTACACTCACTTCACCTGCCCAGCTTTCTCGGTGAGTCTTTCTTTCCACAAAAATTGTATCAGGCGTGCCAGTTCCGTACCAACGGAATCGAAGAGCAATCGCTCCAGGAGACTTTTCAAGACGTCCATGGTAAAGCTCCATTGCATGATTGTCCAAATATACCGAGTTCGTCAATTGTGAATCTGTCTCACCATCCATGGTCTTTTGCAAAAACACAGGTAGATGTTGCAAAATAGTATATTTGACAGCTGAGATATCTTCAGTATGAACCCAATACTTTCTTGTTGATCGCACAAAATTTTGTTTCTCGGTTTCTTTGGCTTCATGTTCTTCATCTCCTCTCAATTTACTATATACTCTACTCATGGACACAAGAACATCCGAGTAGTCACCTCTGACCCAAGATTGATCATGCAAACGAGCAGTATAAAATGCTCTGCATGGATTCGGTAGTCGTTTGTCATGCTTTTTCAAGATCTTGTGGAAGCCCATAAAGTTCAAATTCACATACTTTTCTAATTTCAAGAAATCTTCACCGGCTAATTCCACTTGAATTTTCAAGTTCTCAGCTTCCATGGGAAGAGTTCCAGATAAACCTAGCACAGATACTCTACGCTCAACATCAGCAAGTACTTTCCGAATTTCTTGTACCTAATTCATATTAAGCAAATGAATGATGGAATAATCATTAAACAACATAGCGAACCTTGGTTTTTGTGAATCCCTCAATCTTCTTCATTTCTTGCTCTAAAAAGACATAAAAGTCCTCTTGAGAAGCCTTTCCAGTAATTGGAACACCAGCAGCATTTGTTGGGCGTGGAATACTCAAGGATGTAGCTGTGGAAAAAAAGATGTATCGTGTTCCTTTTCATGAAAAATGGGCATTCGATTGCATACCTGTGGCTCCATCAGTCGGAAAGGACAAATGGGTAGCCTCCATATCCTTTATCATCTTTTTCAAACGATCGTAATTCAAATATTGATCACGCCATTCTGGTATCTGTTGAGATATTAAATATTCACCGTACTTCATTTTGACTGTTCGACGGAAACGGATCCTGTATGCTATGGAAAAACAGATTCTCTAGTGTTCTAAGCTGCAAATAGCAATCCAGTAATCCTCAATCGTCCTGTTCACTGTTGAATAGTATTGTATACAAGGATAGTTGTGCACAGTTATAGCTATGGTGTGTCTATATGGTTTCGCACAAGCATGTAGAGGGAAGATTCAATCCCAGCACCAGTAGGGCGGCGCAGCAGCAGCAGCAGCAGCCCAGCGGGCACAGCAGGCACAGCAGAGCACAGAGGCACATAGTAGTATCTGCTATCCCTATCGAGCGCAGCACAAATTTGGAGCTTTTTAAATATTATATATATTGCTATGTCTTAGGCCTTAGATAACAATTGTTGATTTCGGCCAGTTGTTGCTATTGCTTTATTAATAATGCATGTACAATCATATTAATTTGTTTTTCAAATGCCTCAACTGTCTTTCATTGGTAAAACAGCTATTATTACTGGTGCAGGGGGTGCGCTAGGAAGAGCCTATGCCTTAGATTTGGCCAAGAGAGGTAGCAATTTGCTTATTAATGATGTGGGTGCAACCTTAATTGGCGCCATTCAGGATAATGCCAAGGAACCTTCGAATGCAGGTATGTTCCATAGCACTATTGCTCTATAATAGTACTCATCTCGATCATTATAGAAAAGTTGGTAGCTGAGATCAATGCCAGCGGAGGCAAAGCTGTTTTTAACAACAATAATGTAACCCATGAGGGAGACAAAATCGTTGAACACGCATTGAGGTCGTTCGGTAGGTGTGACGTCCTCATCAACAATGCTGGAAATTTGCGGGACAAGTCATTTGCAAAATTGACGAAAGAAGATTGGCAATCTGTGATTGATGTTCACCTCAATGGCACTTTCCAGTTATGTCACGCAGCATGGCCTTTTTTTCAACAGCAGCAGTACGGAAGAATCATCAACATTGGTTCGGGGGCAGGTTTATATGGAAACTTTGGACAAGCCAATTACAGTTCTGCAAAAATGGGAATTTTAGGTCTCACTCAAACACTCGCGAAAGAAGGGGTAACATTGAAATATTTCTATTTTTTCGAAATGTTAAAACCCATTTTTGGTGCAGGCAAAATGCAATATTCATGTCAATTGCGTGGTTCCAGTGGCGAGCTCTAGAATGACCGAAACAGTTCTTCCACCAGAAGTTCTTAAAATGCTGCATCCTTCATTAGTCGCTCCTATTGTCACATATTTAGCTCATGAAAGCTGCAAAAATTCAGGTGACTGTTATGAAGTAGGCGGCGGTTGGTTTTCGAAGGTGAGGAACTGCTCAAGACATTTTACCGCAACCTTTTTATGATTATTTCACAGGTGCGCATTCAACGTTCTGCTGGAAGAAGCCTTGGTGGTAGCCCTCAGTCAATATCTGCGGAAATGATCGCACAAAATATTGCATCGATTGAAGATTTTTCTGATCCTGCATATCCAGTTAATGCAGGGGACGCCTTTCCAGCTTTGATGTCTGCGAGAGGTCAGTTTGATATTTGGTTTATTAATGAAGAGAGCTCTCAATGATATACTTTCAGAAAAGGAGAAGGCTGTTTCTTCAACCATCGACAGTTCGAAGGTAACTCAAACTCCATCTTCTGCGGCCGTATCTGTTGGTGTAGTGAAATTGAATTCTGATGCAGGATTCATCGCTTTGAGAAGCTTGCTCCACGATGATAAGCAAAAGTGAGTATGTTCTTCCGCACTTATTGTATGTTGTTAAGAATTGAAATTGCATCAGAGCTAGTGAAATATCGGCTAAATGCAGAACCAGAGTAGTCTTCTGTTTGATTGACGAGAAAAAGAAGCCTATCAAGTACTGGTATATGGATTTGAAATCGGAGAAACCAACTGTTCATGAAATTTCCCGAGAAGAAATTGAAACGTTGAAGCCAAATGCTGTTTTGAGTTGCAGCGACAAGACCATTTTTAACTTGTTCACCGGTTCAACTGGGCCTGAAATGGCTTATATGCGAGGCTTGTTGAAAGTTGAAGGTAGCATGGGAGCAGCATTGAAATTGAAATCGCTTCTTGAATTATCAGCTACATTAAAACTTTGAAAAAAGAAGTAATAACAACTAAACTATTTAATCGATTGTGAGTTCAATCATCCAAGAATCATCAAAATGCTATATGTCCCATATTTTGCGTTTTTCCAACATTCCTCACTTTCGTATCAAGGGTTCAGTGTGGGCGACCAGATATTCCATCGTCTCTGGGAAGGTTGTTTTCATTAAGGGCGACAAATTATCTCGCACAGTCGAATGATAGCTATTTAACCATTCGATTTCCCAATCTTCCATCATATCAACATTGATCAAATCTGTTTTGATGGGAACCATTGTGAGGTTTTCAAACTTCAAAGATTTTCGTCCACCGAACAGGAATGGTGTTTCCGCATAGCTGGTTACACAAATATTCTCGATCCGGATACCAAAGTTGCCGTTTTCATAGTATCCAGGCTCATTTGAAATGGTCATACCGGAATAAAAGCCCTAACGCATAATACCCATCAAATATTTAGATCTTGCATTAACGAATTGCAACCAACTTACAACTTCATTCTCTCGCTTGCGATAACCAATCCCTTGTGGTCCTTCGTGAACATTTAGATATGAGCCCACTCCATGTCCAGTACCGTGATTATAATCCAATCCAAGCTTCCACAAGGCTGTTCGCGCAACACAATCGATTCTAGATCCGAGCATCCCTTCCGGAATAATAAGTGATGCTAAAGCAATGTGACCTTTAAGAACTGCAGTGTAACAAGTTTTCATGTGTTCAGTTGGCGTGCCGAAGTGCAAGGTTCTGATAGAACATTTTTCAAATATGCTTATTAAAACAAAGATAATAACCACAATCACCTGGTAACATCTGTTGTTCCATCTCTATACTGTGCTCCTGAATCCAACAAAAACAATGAATCTACCCCTAGCATATAGCTTGTAACTTTTTCCGGCTTGTAATGGATAATTGCACCGTGAGGACCGTAGCCAGCAATCGTGCTGAAAGAAGGCCCCACATGCAGATCCATTTTACGGCGAAACTCTTCAATCTTTACCGCAACATCATATTCTGAGAAGGTTCCCGGTGAAGCTTGAACAAACTTTTCCAACCAATGCAAAAATGCTGTCAATGCAACACCATCACGAATGTGCGCTGCACGAAATCCATTCAACTCTGCCTCATTCTTAATGCTCTTAGGGAGTGTAATTGGTGATGCTTTATCAACTGCCGATGTCCCTGCAGCAGAATATAAGCGATAATTTGTCTTTGTGAAATCAAGCCAGATACGGCCCGATTGTGAAAGCTTTTGGATGTACGATTCCACTTCAAGGTACGGAAAAATATTTACGGTCGCTCCAAAGTGTGCTCTTACTTCTTCTGTTATCTTTAATCCATCAACAAACAAACACACATCATTATCAGTAATCACAACATATGAAATGACTACTGGGTTAAATTCCACATCTGATCCTCGGATATTCAAAAGCCATGCAATTTCATCCAACATCGTCACTAGCATGGCAGAAGTGTTCGCATCGCTCATTTCTTTTCTAATACCAGTGATTTTGGCATTGTAAGGAACGCCACAACGATCCAAACCTAGCACTTCAATGGGATTCATTGGATATTCGGGTTTACCATTTGATGTCCAAATTATGTCGACAAGATTTTCTTGAACTGGTACTACTTCAATTCCAAACTTTTGAAACTTACTTATCATAGCATTTGCAGCAGTTGTTGTTACAAGCCAGGAATCAAATCCAAACTTTTCACCTGGTTTCATGTTTTTAACCACCCATTCAGGTAGTTCCAGCACGCCTCGCTCCCCAGACTTCATTAAGGTCCAATCACATGAAAGCTCTCCCTCTGCCTGGAGGAAGTATCTTCCATCGGTCCACAACAGTGCCGAGTCATTCAAAATTAAAGCAGTTCCGGCGCTTCCAGTAAAACCTGAAATAAACGCTCTTCTCATATCTGCCCCGCAAACATATTCAGATTGATGAGCATCCTCCGATCCCACCAAGAATGCATCAATTCCATGATTTTTCATCAAGGCCCGTATTTGGGAGAGATATTGCGCATTGCTTGTCAACATAATTCCTACCCTGGATAACTCACAAGTAGCTATAGTATACTAATCCTGCTCGAAGCTCGTGGAAGAAACAATAAAATGCCAATGAGCAATGTGGATCGATCGTCATGCATTGAAAACGCGCAAACTTCAAGTGTTTGTGTGGCTTAATTAGCTTTGTTTTGAGGTGAAGAAAATATCATCATATCTTGTCACCAAAACATAATTTTCGCACTTTTAAAACCCTCGAGTATTTGCAAAGTTGCAAGTAACTTGGGAACCAGCCAACCATAATGCACAAAAACAAATTGTTGTTGCATTTGAGCCTTCAATATCACATGAGAGATCAATATCAATTATGGGCAAGAAAGTGAAGTTGATTGAGAAAGCCCAGAAAGCTGCAGTTGCATCTGCAAAGCCGAAGGCTGATAATCCATTTGACAAGTTCGCAAATGCTCGTAAGAAACACGATGTGTTGAATCGGAAAGTGAAAGGTGAAGATCGTAATGTTGGTAGAGCACGTGCCAAGGCGATTGATGAGCGTAAAACTAAACTATTGAAGGAACTAAACCAATCAAAGAGATCCAATGTGGTGCTCGATAAACGCTTCGGCGAGAATGACCCAACAATGTCAATCGAGGAAAAGATGTTCTTACGTTTTCAGAAAGAACGTATGAAGAAATCTCGCAATTCTTCAATATACAATCTTGATGAAGAAGAAGACCATGGAAAGGGTCGATTAGGTAGTAGCCGGCAGTCTCAGGAAGTGCTCACGCACAAAGGCCAGATTTTGGGTGAGTCAAATGCTCACGATCACGACTGGGTATCATCAGATGATGAAGATAATGATACAAATGGAATGAAGGGAAAGATTGATCGTGAAGTTGTAAACCAACTTCACTTCGGTGGAGGATTAGTTGAGAAAAAGTCTTCGATGGATGCATCTACATCGCTAGTGGAAGGTTCAGATACACGCAAAGGCAGATTGGAAGCATTGCAAGAGATTGTAATGAAGAGTAAGATGTATAAAATGCAAAAGAAAGAAGCAAAAGAAGACCAAGAAAATGAAAGAGAACGATTAGATAAAGAGTTTGACGATCTGTTCCGCGGGAAAGCGATTGAAATGGATATGAAAACCAATCGATCTAGGAAAGTAGCATCCGAGGAAGAGCACACTGGACCGGATGATTACGATAAATTAATGGCTGAAATGATGTATGAAGCAAAAGTGCAACCAACTGATCGAACTAAAACTGATGAAGAGAAGGCGTTGGAAGAGAGAGAACGTGTAGAAGAATTGGAAAAAGCCCGTTTAAAACGGATGAGGCAAATCGCCGATGGTGATACCCATAGGGATCATAACCCAGTTCAGAAAAGAATCAAAAACGATGATGAATTGGATGACTTTGGCACAGAGGATTATACTCCTAAGATCTCAAAACAACAAAGACTAGAGGAAGCGGAAGACGAGGAAGCGGAGGATGAGGATGAAGATGACGATGACCATTCAGGTGATTGGGATAGTGATAACGATGAAGAAGGAGATGAGGATGAAGAAAGCGATGATGAAGAAGGAGATGAGGATGAAGAAAGCGATGATGAAGAAGGAGATGAGGATGATGAAGAGGAGGATGAAGTGGAGGACGAAGAGGAAGAGCGTGATCGCAAGGTTACAAAGGGGCACAAGGCTCAAGGAAATAATGATTCTGATGAAGACAATAGTAACGATGATTTGGACGAGGGTTATCGATCAAAGAGATATCGACGCTCTAAAGTCATTAAAGTCGACGATTCAAGACTTGAAATGCCACATAAGGTTGATTGTCCGAATGATATTGAGGCATTTGAACATCTACTCGATAAGTATGTGTCAAATGATCCTGATGATTCAATCGAGTTGATTAATCGCATCGTTAAGTGGAACAATGTCCATTTACCAGGTTCACAGGGAATTGAGAATAAGAAAATGATGCATAACTTTCTTGATATTTTATTGAAGTATTTTGTTCGTCTGGGAGACTCATTGGTAGAATATGACAATGAAGATATGTCGGGGAAATCTAAAATCATGAGGCAATTGGATCATCTAACGTCAGTGACATTTCAAATATGCCAAGATTTAAAGGAATCTGTTGTTCAATTGTGGTCAAGAACCTTAAAGATATTTTACTCACAATTACAAAAAAATATGCGAGATTATGCACAAGGTGTAAAAGAGAGTTGTTGGCCATCATTGGGGAAACTATTGTTCTTCCAGTTGTTAGGTCATATCTTTTCCGTGTCTGATTTGAAGAATGATATTGTTTTCTCAGCTTCAATTTTTCTTTGTCAATGCTTGATGCAATGTCCAGTTACATCAGTTCGTGATCTTGTGTCTGGATTACTTTGTTGTTCCATTTTAGCAGGATACAATGAAGAAACTACGAAAGTTATCCCTGAAATACATACTTTCCTCGTTTCCGTCATGGCATTGTATGCACCTTGTGTTGTTTCTTCTTCTTCGTCTCCTAATGCTACTTCTGGAAAGATTCTCTCAACGTTTAAAGTCGAAAATTTTTCTTTTATGCGACAATATGTTGCGAAAGTAAAACAATTTGATAGAACACCTTCCATTCCATGGAAAGCTTTCATGGCATGTAAAATCGATCATTTGGAAGATTGTTTGAGTAATATCAGTTACGGTATAATATCCTCAGTTTATCAATTATTGCAAAAATCTGTAATAGAAAAGTTTTCGGAAGAATCAGCTTTTAGAGAGCTTGTGTTGCCCATAGAATTTACATTATCCATCATGCGTCCACAAGATAAACCCAAATTTCCTGTATCGTTACAAAAGCATCACCTTGCTTTGATGGAATCTCTCAACATGACATTGGGGAAATGCGTTTCTGGCAGAGTTCCACTTCAATGGAGAAAAGCTGTGAAACATGTAACAGAGTCAAAAGCGCCAAAATTCGATGCACATTACACAATGAAGAAAGATCAAGATCCCGATAAGGATAGAGTAAAGTTGAAGCAGCTATCAAGACAATTAAAACGAGAGAAGAAAGCAGCTATGAGAGAATTACGGAGAGATAGTGCTTTTATTGACCAAGAGAGGTTTAAGGAAGTTCAGGCATCAGCACAATTGCGCAAAGACGAGCGTCATAAGAATTTCGCATGGCTAGAGGAACAGCAAGCAACCATAAACGAGCAAGTGAAGAAAGGTAAGGGTCTGTTGAAAGGTGGTGGATCTGGCGTTGGTAAAAAGTCTAGGGTTAAGAGGTTGTAAATTAGATGTGAAGTAATAGTGTGTTGAGAATAGTTGTGTATTTTCAATCTTTCACATGTAGAGAATAATAGCCTCGTAAACGTTAACTAGGACGATGAAATATTAGACTTATTATTAACAGATTGAGAAATCAAATTCGATCAGCATTCAAAATAATTACAACGTAAAAGATTGCTGTTGGTCTTCATGAATTTCTGTGTTGTCATACAATATGACTTCTCCCAGCATCCCTGTTGATCCACGCCCTTCAATCCATCGTACTCTCTTCTTGGTAGATACCGTGGAAGTGGCCATATTATCGGATGATTTGGTCGAAAGTCCCGCGAATTCAATCGAATCCACATCATAACTTGAAATTTTCTTTAAACAACTTTTGTTTGGAACGCTTGATAGGTCTGGTCCTGTGTTTTTCCACGTGAATATTGTGAAGTCTCCATCGGATGATGTGATAGATTGTCCACCAATCAACTTGTTTACCACAGTCGATGACTTTTGGTGTCTTCTTTCATGTTTCATCATATATCTTTCTTTCATTTTCTTTTCTTCATCATGGTCATGTTCATGCATTTTATCAAACGACCGCTTAGAACTATTACTTGTATCTTGGTGACCCGGTCGTACATCTGACTCATTCACATTATTGTCAGATGCATCCACCTTCCATCGGACTGGCTGTCCATGTTGATGTGACTGATTTGTACATTTGGAGCTTTTATTCAATGATTTGCAGTATTTGCACAAATTATTGTCGATTCCTTTATTACGTGGAAGCGGAGATTGCTCAGTAACGCTAACAGTAGGACTGGACGAGGGAATTGTGGACCCGTTCCCGAGCCTCTTCTCGATTTCTTCCTTTGATTCACCGTAATACCCTCTATCGTAATGCAAAGAATTTGAGCACATGTAATGTTTTTCAAGCTTTTTACAATATCTACAAAGTTTGAGTTTGGAAGATGCGGAGCTATCAGTTGAACCCACTTGTTGCTTTATGGCTTGGTCCGCAACAGCGACATCAATAACGCGCTTCTTAATTATTTTATTATTCGGCAAATTGATATCAATGGTAGACTTTTTAATTTGCTCACTCGACTTATTAGGAACGGAAACAGCCCCACTTGCTATTTTAGGAGCTGCTGGTGATGCATCAATATCTTTAGCGTCATGGGACATTATATTAGTTGGGTTTGGTGGGGGTGTTGTTAGTGGGGTTGGTACAGCTGTGGCGCTTTCATCAAGTAGTACCAATTCCACCTCGCCAGGCTTCGGTTTCTTAATTGCACTTGTGGAAGAAGTGGGAATCGGTCCATTCTTGTTGGTCTGAATATCAATCTGAACATCATTCTGATTGGAAAGATTCACAGTCAGTGGCTCGGAACTTTTCCTTTTCTTGATAGATTTATCCACACTGGTTGAGACAGTAGCTTCTCTGGGTGGATCTCGCTCTAATTCAATATTTACTGTTAATGGGACTGTACCATACTCTTGAGCCTCCAATTCATCTTCACAGCGTTGAACTTCTTTCTCTATGAAACATCATCAAATGATACCTATATACGGCCAATACCAATTAATCAACTTACTCGTCAACTTATTAATGCTGGAGAATAGCTTCTTTGAACCAGATTTGTCGAATCCGCCTTCTAGATTATTGCATATAAACTCTTTATTTTCCAAAACAAATCCGAGATCGAATGATCCTTTCGACTCTAAAAATAGTTCAGAAATAGTCATGCTACATTTGAATAACCCAGTGTTCTCATCGCAGTGACAGTAGCTTGAGTCATCGAAGACTAATGTTTCGTGAATCTTCAGAAACTTTTGTGTCTTCACTAACGCCTCCCAGGCATAGTCTGCGTATTGTTGATGCGGTGAAAGGACCTTGTACCATCCCTCATTCTCATCTTTTAACCATAATCCTCGATTCTCATCCTCAACATGGGTACCATAGTCAATTGAATATTGATCACAATACAATTGAACGTTCAATGATGAGGCTTGTGCGTTCTTGGATTTTCGCAGCAATTGCCCTTTTAAGATTGATGTCTTATTAGGTGCACAACTTGACAGCATTGACCCGAAATTCCCTTTGATGTCTAATAGTGCAAAGTTATCAATTCTTCGCCACAATTCAGAAGTTTCACTGGGCCAATTGTAGGAGCTAATAATATTGTTCAAGTGAGCAATACTTGGAGCATTGGTTCCAATGCACTTCTCAGACCAGCACTTTGGATCAATGCGGTACCATGTCTTAAAGTGGGAAGACTTCAAGTACATGCTTGGTTCAGGATTATTTTTACGACCTAAATCAACCACATAATCACCAACGAATGCTGAAACACATATGGGCAACATTTCGGCGGCATCCTCTTTGGGCATCGCATATCCACGAAGGAAAAAACGAGAGCTACCGTCATTATCTTTGTGATGGAATATGTATGGTACTGATTTTCCATGTTCATTGAGCAGTACTGTATACGTTAAT
>JACCEA011953965.1_pt1 | contig 15644 bp, 15 predicted proteins | sample 7449851 | NCBI WGS metagenome assembly JACCEA01 (sample SAMN15323453, study PRJNA562643) | freshwater metagenome | isolation source: river surface water | place: USA:Blue River Watershed | collected 2017-08-18 | reverse complement strand
GTGATTATCCTGCAAGGCTTTGCTAGGTCCCTCTAGAGGGCAATAGCATAGGCGGAGGTTTTGATGGCTAGGGAAGGTGAATTATGGCTCTGACCCCAGAGGACATTCTGGCGAAGCGTTTTCAGGTAACTAAGTTTCGCGAGGGCTATGACCAGGACGAAGTCGATGACTACCTAGATGAAGTGGTGGTCGAGCTTCGACGCATTCTGGGTGAAAACGAAGAGCTTAAGCTTCGGTCTTCACTGCCGCAGGACGCAGCACCAGCGGTAACCCCATTTCCAACCGCTGTTGATCCAGCCGCTCCGGAGGGAACAGACGCCTCCCGCTCAATTATCGAGCTGGCACAAAAGCTGCATGCCGATCACGTCCAAGAGGGTCGAATCAAGCGCGAGCAAATTGTGCGCGATGCACAGAAGCAGGCCGCCAGAATCGTTCGCGATGCTGAAGCCCAGGCCAGAGAAGTATTTAATCAATTGGAGCTCGATCGACGCACCGTTGAGGAATCGATTCAGGATCTCAAGCGCTTTGAAGCTGAGTATCGCGCGAAGCTGCGTGACTACATCCAGTCGCAACTGGAGTCAATTCTGACCGAAGAGGCCTACCTAAAGATTGATGAGGAAGTGCCAGCGCCGGCTCAGGCAGAGGTCTCCTATGACTACTATCAGCGCGAGCCCCAGCCGCTGGGACAGCCAGTTGACACAGAAATTCGCAGCTACAGCTATAGCTATGAGGAAACCCAGGCAGAAAAGACTGCCGAGAGTGAAGACAACCGCTACTAAGCGCCAACGGATAGCAGTCTTTGCAATTCTTGCTATCTCAATTGTCGCGATTGATCAGCTAAGTAAGTACTGGGCTGAGGCAAACCTCTCCAATCAAAGCATCCCAGTAATCGGAGAGCTGCTGCAGTTTCGACTTGCCTATAACAATGCAGCTGCCTTTTCAATCGGTCTTGGTGCAACATGGATCCTCACATTAATTTCATTCACAGCCAGCACACTGCTGATTGTCTATGGCCCGAGAGTCAAAACAATGAGTTGGGCAGTAGTGGCTGGGTTTGCCCTCGGTGGAGCTGCTGGTAATTTGATCGATCGAGCCTTCAAGCCCCCACAGTTTCTAAATGGCTGGGTGGTGGACTTTATTCAGATCCCATTTAATTTCCCAATATTTAATTTGGCAGACACCTTTTTGGTGTCGGGGGTTGTACTCGCGATATTGCTAACCCTTCGGGGCGATGAAATTGGTGGCGGTCGTGCCAAATAAATTGTTACCCGTCCCACAGGCACGCGTTGGTGAGAGACTGGATGCCGGTCTGGCCAAGATGCTAGGAATTAGCAGAACTCAGGTAGCAGAGCTCATCGATAGCGGCAAAGTGTTGGTTGATGGAGCAGTGGTTGATAAGGCGACCAAGCTCGATGAGTCACAGCTGATTGAAGTAGACCTTGAGTCAACCGCTCAGGTTTTGGAAGTCACCGCTGAGGATGTTCCAGAATTGAGCATCGTTTATCAAGATCAAGACATTGTCGTTGTTGACAAACCAGCGGGGGTAGTCTCCCATCCATCGTTGGGATTCGAAGGACCTTCTGTGCCAGGGGTGCTGCTGGCTCGGGGAATTCAACTCTCGACCTCAGGAGCTCAGGAGCGGCAGGGGATTGTTCAACGACTAGATGTCGGGACTTCTGGCTTGATGGTTCTGGCGAAGAGTGAGCGCGCCTATTCAGTGTTGAAGCAAGCTTTTCGCGATCGAGTTGTGAGCAAGACTTACCATGCTTTGGTGCAGGGTCACCCTGATCCTGCCAGCGGCACTATCGACACTCCCATTGCACGCAGCACCAAGCACGACTACAAGTTCACCATCTCGCAGGCTGGCAAGCGGGCTATCACCCACTACGAGACGCTAGAACTATTGCCAACTGCCGCCCTCATGCAAGTTGGCCTAGAGACCGGTAGAACCCACCAAATACGTGTTCACTTCTCACACTTTCGACATCCATTGGTTGGTGACCTGCTGTATGGGGCAGATCCCAAAATAGCCCAGAAGCTGCAGCTGGAGCGCCAATGGCTTCATGCGGTTGCCTTGGGTTTTCAGCACCCAATCTCGGGTGAAAGCCTCAATTTCAGCTCTGAATATCCAATCGATTTAGCCAAATCCCTCGACGCGCTGCGCGATCCCGAATTCCGGCTTTAGCATTGTTGCCTAGCCAAGGGGTTGATTGTGTCGGATAAGTCGTTTGTTCATCTGCACAACCACACTGAATATTCAATGCTGGACGGTGCGGCGCGCATCAAGCCGCTGGTTACAAAAGCTGCCAACCTTGGAATGCCAGCGATTGCAATGACCGATCACGGAAACACTCACGGCGCGTATGAATTTTGGAAACAATCAAAGGCCGCTGGCATAAAGCCAATCATTGGAATCGAAGCCTATCTGGCACCCGGCTCAAGGCTGGAAAAATCGAAGGTTCGCTGGGCTGATGGGGGAGAGGATGATGTCTCCGGTGGAGGTGCTTATACCCACCTAACAATCTGGGCTGCCAGCAACCTGGGCATGAACAATCTTTTTAGGCTCAGTAGCGAAGGCTATCTGTCGGGCTTCTATGTTCGACCAAGAATCGATAAAGAACTACTCGCCAAGTATTCGAAAGATTTGATTGCCACTACCGGCTGCCCAGGTGGTGAAGTCCAAACAAGACTGAGACTTGGCCAATACGAAGAGGCGCTCAAATCAGCTGCTGAGTTTAGAGAGATTTTTGGCAAAGACAATTTCTTCGTGGAAGTGATGGACCACTCTCTTGACATCGAAAAGCGGGTCCGCGATGACCTTTTGAGACTGGCAAAGGATCTTTCCCTGCCCCTTATTGCGACCAACGATCTTCACTATGTCGATAAGGCCGATCACACTGCTCACGAAGCGCTGCTTTGCGTCCAAACGGGCACCAACCTGAATGATCCAAGAAGATTCAAATTTGAATCGCAAGAGTATTACCTGAAGACTTCGCAAGAGATGAGAAGCGTTTTTTCGGAGCTGGAGGAAGCTGCCGATAACACCTTGCTGATCGCCGAGCGATGCGAAATTGACTTTGAAAAACAAGACCTGTTGCCTCGATTCCCAGTGCCAGAGGGTGAGACGGAAGCGGGCTGGTTTGAAAAAGAGGTCTGGAAGGGTATGCAGCGTCGTTACCCAGCTGGATTTAGCGAGCGCCATCGCCAGCAAGTCGATTATGAAATTCAAGTAATAATCAAAATGGGGTTCCCCGGGTATTTTTTGGTAGTCGCTGACTTCATTGCATGGGCTCGCTCGCAGGGTATTCGGGTTGGCCCTGGTAGAGGCTCTGCTGCGGGATCACTTGCCTCCTATGCCCTTGGTATCACTGAGCTTGACCCGCTTGAGCACGATCTGATCTTTGAAAGATTTCTAAACCCTGAACGTCTGTCAATGCCTGATATTGATGTCGACTTTGATGATCGCCGTCGTCCAGAAGTTATTCGTTACGTGACAGATAAATACGGCGATGATCGGGTTGCTCAGATCGTCACCTTCGGAACCATTAAGGCTAAGCAAGCAATCAAAGATGCAGCTCGCGTCCTTGGAAAGCCATACTCGGTTGGGGAGCGACTCACCAAGGCCATGCCCCCGATGGTGCTAGGACGCGATGTATCGCTGGACGATGTGATGAACAAGGAATCCGATCGCTACCCTGAGGCCGCAGAGTTCAGAGAAATTATTGACACTGATCCGGAGAGTAAAGAGGTTTTTGACCTTGCCAAGGGGCTTGAGTCACTGAAGCGCCAATCTTCCGTCCACGCTGCGGGAGTAATTATGTCTGCCAAGCCGCTGCTTGAGGTCATTCCGATCATGAAGCGTGAGGATGACCCAGCGATAATCACCCAGTTTGATCAGCCGCCGTGTGAAGAGCTGGGTCTTCTAAAGATGGACTTTCTGGGCCTGCGAAACCTCACGGTGATAGACGATGCGCTGAGTAACATCAGAAAAAACCGGGGAGTCGAGGTGGTTCCCGAGGAGCTTGACCTAAATGCCGATAGCAAGACCTATGATCTTCTTTCGCGCGGGGAGACACTGGGCGTCTTTCAGTTGGATGGCAACAACATGCGCTCGTTACTGAGAATGCTAAAGCCCACAGAGTTTGAGCACATCTCTGCTGTTATTGCCCTATACCGCCCTGGCCCGATGGGAATGAACTCCCACACAAACTATGCTCAGCGCAAAAATGGCCAGCAGCAACCAGAAGGCATTCATCCTGAACTTACCGAACCACTGCGTGAAATTCTTGGCCCCACCTATGGCCTGATTGTTTATCAAGAGCAGGTGATGGCTGTGGCACAAAAGGTTGCTGGCTATTCACTTGGGCAGGCAGATTTGCTTCGCAGAGCTATGGGCAAGAAGAAGCCTGAAGAACTAGAAAAACAATTTGAAGTTTTCTCAAACGGTATGAAATCAAATGGCTTCTCGGCTGGAGCAATCAAGGCACTCTGGGACACCTTGTTACCGTTCGCAGATTATGCCTTCAATAAGGCTCACTCGGCCGGTTATGGAGTGCTGAGCTACTGGACTGCCTATCTAAAGGCTAATTATCCAGCTGAGTACATGGCGGCCTTGTTGACTTCGGTTGGTGACTCCAAGGACAAGCTTGGTGTTTACCTAAACGAATGTCGAAAAATGGGTATTCGGGTTTTGCCACCTGACATCAATCAGTCAATTGACGTTTTTGCGGCAGTTGGAGATGACATTCGCTTTGGCTTGGCGGCTATCCGAAACGTTGGTCAAAACGTGGTTGATGCAATTGTTCAAACTAGGCAGCCAGAATTTACCTCGTTTGATGATTACCTTCGCAGAGCTCCAGCAATAGCCTGCACGAGGCGAGTAGTGGAGTCACTGATCAAGGCTGGTGCATTTGACTCATTGGGCCATTCACGGCGGGCTCTTTATGCAATTCACGAAGAGGCAATTGACTCTGTTGCCGTTGTCAAGCGCGAGGCGGCAAGCGGTCAAGTCGACTTGTTTGGGGACCTATTGCAGGATGATTCAACCACTGTTGTCATTCCTGATTTGCCGGAGTGGACAAAGCGAGACCTTCTGGCACACGAGCGAGAAATGCTTGGTTTGTACGTTTCGGATCACCCATTGGCCGGCATGGAAGCTGAGCTAATGCGCTTTTCCGACATGGGAGCGGCAGCTCTGCGGGACTCTGAATTGGATGATGGGGACACTGTCACGTTGGCAGGGTTGATCACCCAAGTACAACACAGAATCGCTCGCTCTTCAGGCAACCAATATGCTCAAATAACCCTCGAAGATTTCTCTGGGGAAATCACAGTGATGTTTATGGGTAAGACATACCAGCAGTATCGGGAACTGTTGGTAGAAGACCTAACTGTGACAATTCGCGGTCGAATTACAAGACGCGATGAAGAAGTGGTGCTGCAGGGTTTTTCGATTGAGACAATTGATCCAGGTCGTGATCGGGGCGGAATTCTCCAGTTGAGCCTCACAGAAGCCATGGCAACCAGAGATAAATTGACTCAGCTAGCGAACATATTGGAAGCCCATCCTGGGCCGGTAGAGGTACAAGTGAAATTGTCTGCTTCGTCTGGGACGAGCCACTTCATGTTGCCGCAGCGCGTTAGAGTCGGTCAGGATTTATTTGGTGAACTGAAAGCGCTGCTAGGACCTGACGCGGTCACCTAGAAGTTATCGCTGAGCTTTTCGCCGATGCCATGCCATGCTCTTTGGAAGTAGACCAACGGCTGCTCCGGAATTCGATTAACTTTTCCTTCACCAGCAGCTAACACCAATACAGCGTTTGCCTCCACCTCAAATCGGTGTTTGACCTCCGCGATCAATATGGAAGGGCACTCCTGCAATACCGGCAAACCGAATGGGCCAATTGCCTCGGTGCCATCAAATCGATTCTCTTTTGGCCCTGCCAGTCGTTTGGCAAGGTGCAAAGTTTTGGCATCCAGGGTGTGGAGAGCGACCTTGGTTCCAATCTGCAGGTGTTGGTAGCTCGAGGATCCTTGTGCGATGTTGACAGAGACCAGGGGAGGGTTTGAGCCCAGAGATGTGACAGACGAGGCTGTGAAGCCAATCGGATCTCCGGCTGCAGTGCGGGAAGTGACTATTGCTATACCGCTAGCGTGATTACGAAATATGGCCTTTAGGGCCGCTTCACCAGCAAGGTCAAAGTTTTCAGAAGAGTTACTCATTACTTAGATAAGGTTAGGGCATCAATCTCTTCTTCGAGGTAATGGTGCGCAGAGTTATTTGGGAAGCCGATGTTAGACCGGTAACTGTTCAAGAGATGCTGCCCAGGGCCAATTCTGAAGATTCCTCAGTGCTGGAAAAAGTGAGCAGTCTTATCGCAGAGGTGCGAAACGATGGTGTTCGCGCGTTAAAAAAGCACGCAGAAAATTTCGATGGAGTAGTTCCTCCGAGTTTCAAAGTTCCAAAGTCAGCCCTGACGGAGGCAATTGCTCATTTAGATGCAAATCTCAGGTCTGCAATCGAAGAATCTATTCGACGTGTTCGAATGGTTTCGGAAAGGCAAATGCCTGAAAGCATCATCGCCGAGGTTACCAAGGGCGGTGTAGTTAGCCTGAATTTTAAGCCGGTTGACTCGGCAGGAGTTTATGTTCCAGGTGGCAAAGCTGTTTATCCCTCTAGCGTGATAATGAATGTTGTGCCCGCCCAGGTGGCAAAAGTGCCGAGAATAGTGGTGATGTCACCGGCGCAAAAAAACAATGGTGGATTGCCAGACCCTGCTGTTCTTGCTACCGCAGCTCTTTTAGAAGTCGAGGATGTTTATGCAATCGGCGGTGCCAGTGCAATTGCCGCGCTTGCCTATGGGGTGCCTGAATTAGATTTGGATCAGGTGCAGATTATTACCGGTCCGGGAAACATCTATGTTGCAACTGCTAAACAACTGGTTCGCTCGCAAGTGGCAATTGACTCTGAGGCTGGCCCCACAGAAATCATGATTATCGCCGACTCCTCGGCAAACCCTGTCTGGCTGGCCGCGGATCTAATTTCTCAGGCAGAGCACGACGAGAATGCGGCGGCAGTCTTGCTGACAGACTCTTTGGAGATTCTGGAGGCTGTCGACGCTGAGTTAGCAACGCAAATACCGTTGGCAACTAATCGCGCCCGTATTGAGAAGGCTTTGGCTGGAAAGCAGTCAGCCCTGGTGCTAGTCAAAGACATCAAACAGGCCGCTTCCATAGCCAATGAATATGCAGCTGAGCATCTGCAAATACAAACTATTGACCCACAAGAAATTGCTAAGTTCATTCGGAACGCTGGTGCGATCTTTATCGGTAACCACTCACCGGTTAGCTTGGGGGATTATCTCGCTGGGTCTAACCACGTTCTTCCTACAGGTTCCCAGGCCAAGCGCTCGGCTGGACTGGGTGTCTATAGCTTTTTGCGGCCACAGCAGACGGTTAGTTTTAGCGCTGATGCCTTGGCGCAGATCAGTGATGAAGTGGAGATTTTTGCCAAAGCGGAAGGTCTTCCGGGCCATGGCGATGCGGTCCGCATTAGATTTAAGTCCTAATGCACTGTCCATTTTGTAGACACTCTGACTCGAGGGTCATCGACTCGCGCACCAGCGACGACGGCTCTTCTATTCGTCGCCGTCGACAGTGTCCTGAGTGTCAAAAGCGCTTCACAACTGTTGAAACCGCGTCCCTAATGGTCACTAAGCGTTCTGGAGCCACCGAACCCTTTAGTCGTGACAAGGTAGTTGCTGGCGTTAGAAAAGCCTGTCAGGGCAGACCAGTAACCGATGCTGATTTAGCTCTGCTGGCGCAACAAGTTGAGGAAACCCTTCGCTCGACAGGAGCGGCCAGTATTGATGCTCAGGAAATTGGTTTAGCAATCTTGGAGCCACTGAAGCAACTTGATCAGGTCGCATACATGAGATTTGCGAGTGTTTATCAAGCCTGGGATACGCTCGACGACTTCAACAAGGCAATCGAAGAGTTGCGCGGTTGATGTATAGCGCAGCCTTCAACCTCATCTTTCGCAGACTGGATGCCGAGTTCGCCCATCGCCTCGGTGCAATTGTAATTTTGATAGCGGGCATTCTTCCAACGACAAAGAAAGAGAAAAGTCTAAACATTGCTGGGATCAGCTTTGCGAATCGGATTGGGATGGCGGCGGGGTTTGACAAAAACGCCAAGTTAGTGCGAGGACTCTATCGATTGGGATTTGGGCACGTTGAAATTGGTACTGTCACTCCCAGGCCGCAGGCTGGTAATGACAAACCTCGACTATTTAGAATTCCTCAACTCAGAGCCTTGGTTAATCGAATGGGCTTCAACAACGATGGCGCAGAGGTAGTAGCTCAGAGGCTTAGAAAGCTGAGAGAGCAAAGCGCAGATTTGCCCGTGATCGGAGCAAACATTGGCAAAAACAAACTCACAGAAGCTAGCCAAGCAGCAGAAGACTATGCATTTTGTGCCAAAGCACTTTCACCCTATGCGGACTATCTTGCTGTGAATGTGTCTAGCCCCAATACTCCGGGTTTGCGAGACCTTCAACAAGTGAATGCTCTGCGACCAATTCTTCAAGCTGTTAGGGAAAGCAGTTCAGGTAAACCAATTTTTGTAAAAATTTCTCCAGATTCCTCCGATGAGGATCTGCTCGAGATCTCAAAACTCATTAGCGAATTGGATTTGGCAGGAATTATTGCAACCAACACTACGGTGAGTAGGCCCAGTGATCCTTTCGAAAATCTCTCAGAGTCCGGTGGGCTTTCGGGACCACCGCTTGCTAGCAGGGCAAAAGAAGTATTGAGTTTGCTTCGAGCAGCGCTACCTGGCAAGGTCGTAATTTCCGTTGGAGGTATTGAAACGGCTGCAGATGTGAGGGAGCGGCTTGCGCTCGGTGCAGACCTGGTTCAGGGTTACACGGGCTTCGTTTACTTCGGCCCCAGCTGGGCAAAAGCGCTTGCTAGGGGCGAGTAGGGGGAGACTGGGTCAGCGCTGGGTCAGTAATAACCGAACCGTGCAAGATATCGTCAATTTTCTGCATAATCTCTGCAGGAATTTTCACACCGGTTGCCTTGGCGTTGGCAGTTATTTGTTCAGGTTTGGACGCTCCGACAATCGCTGCCGCAACGTTTTCGTTTTGCAGCACCCAAGCTATTGCTAGCTGACCGGGCTCGAGACCAAGTTCTTGAGCTAGCGGTAGTAGTCGCTGGACTTTCGTCAATACCTCTTCAGACATAAATTTCTCAATGAACCCAGACCCCGTGGGATCTGCAGCGCGTGTGCCAGATGGTATGGCAGCTCCGGGCAAATACTTGCCAGTCAACACACCCTGCGCAATTGGCGACCAGACAATCTGTGAGATACCCAACTCTTTTGAAGTTGGAATAACTTGCGCTTCAATAACCCTCCAAAGCATTGAGTACTGCGGTTGGTTTGAAATCAACCTAAAGCCAAGAGCATCGGCAAGTTTCTTTCCGGCTTTTATTTGATCGGCAGTCCATTCAGATACACCGATGTAGTGAACCTTGCCTTGCCTCACCAAGTCTGCGAAAGCTTGCATTGTTTCTTCGAGCGGGGTTTCAAAGTCGAACCGGTGCGCTTGGTAGAGGTCAATGTAATCGGTATTTAGCCTCTTCAATGAGCCGTGTAGTGACTCAAAAATATGCTTTCGTGAAAGGCCAACATCATTCGGCCCCTTTTCAGCAACCGGCCAGTAGACCTTGGTGAAAATCTCAATTCCCTCGCGGCGTTGATTTCTCAGTGCTTGACCAAGTACCACTTCGGCAGCTTGATTAGCGTAGACATCAGCTGTGTCAAAGGTTGTAATTCCAGCCTCCAGGGCTGCGTGAACGGTCTTGATGGCCTTTTTGTCCTCAACTTGGGAGGCATGGGTGAGCCAATTACCGTAGATGATCTCAGAGACTTTTAGCCCAGAGTTGCCTAAATATCGAAATTCCATTTGATTACCTAGAGTTTCTGGAATCTGGCAACCTGCGGCTTAGGTATCCGCAGCGAACGCATTTGAATTGAACGCATGGCTGCATACCAAGCGATGCCCTGCTCGAGGTTCTCCTGGCCAAACTTGGCCGCCACCTTTTTCTTTGTGGATCTTCCAACCAAAGTCGCGTCGAGGGCAACGATTCCGAACAGTCCCCACATTACGAAAAGGGCAATTACTTGCAAAAGGAAGGAATCAATGAACGTCATAAAGACAACTATGAATAGCATCGGGAGCACCAGCTCGCCGGCGGTGAAGCGGGCATCCACCAGGTCGCGAGCGTAGCGACGTTGGGGACCCTTGTCTCTGGCGCTTAGGTAGCGCTCGTCACCGGTCATCATGCCCTCACGAATTTGCTGGCGCTGAATTCGTATTTTCTCTTTTTCAGACTGTCGTGCCTCTTTGGAGCGGTCTCCAACCAACGGCTTCTTGCGGGCCTTCTCACGTTCTTTCCTGCTAGGGGTTGGTTTGCCTTTTCCTGTGACTGGGCCTTGCTCTGACATCCGCGCCTTTCATGACTGTGCCACTAGATTACTGGCATGTCCTTCAGTGAAATTTCCCTCAATCAAGATCTTCTCGCCAAGACGAAGAGCTGGACCAATCAGCACTTTGAGCAGGCAATCCAGAAACTGGGGGAGCTGGTAAAGATTCCGGGAATTGCCTGGCCATCCTTTGACCAATCCGAGCTAGAGCGCTCAGCTAAGGCCGTGGCGTCCGAACTTAAGGCGCTCGAGTTTTTTGACTTTGTGGACGTTCGCAGATCCAAAAAACCTTCCGGCGAAAATGGAGCTCCGGCGGTTTTGGCCAGGAGAGCAGCTGGAGAGGGTGCCCCGCACGTATTGCTCTATGCGCACCACGACGTTCAGCCGCCGGGTGAGAGACAGCTCTGGGAGAGCGAACCGTTTGAAGTTTCACGCCGCGGAGATCGCCTCTACGGTCGCGGTGCTGCAGATGATAAAGCGGGAGTAATCACTCACATCTACTCGCTTCGGGGCCTCAAGGAACTCGCAGAAAATCTGAGAATCGGAGTCACCGTATTTATTGAAGGCGAAGAAGAAGCAGGGTCTGAGTCATTTCAGAATTTTCTAGCTGACAATCTAAATGATCTAAAGGCAGACCTAATAGTGGTTGCCGATAGCGGTAATTGGTCAAAGGATGTGCCGGCTCTGACCACTAGCTTGCGCGGTGTTGTCTCGCAAACCTTCACTGTCCGAACTTTGGATCACGCACTGCATTCTGGAATGTATGGCGGACCGCTGCCTGATGCAATGTCTGCGATGATCAAACTTCTTGCCACCCTTTTGAATGATCAGGGTGATGTAGCAATTGCGGGTTTGAAGTCGGATAAAACTGCCGGACCTGATGTTTCACTAGAAGAGCTTGCAAAAGAATCAGGCTTACTTGCTGGTGTTGAGCGGATTGGATCAAAACCAATCACTCAGCAGATTTGGGGCGAGCCTGCAGTAACCGTAATTGGACTGGATTTTCCATCGGTGGCAGTTTCATCCAACACTGCTCAACCGGCAGTAACTGCAAGAGTCTCTTTGAGGCTTGCGCCAAGTGAGGATCCAGCCAGAGGTCTTCAGTTATTGCGCGATCATCTAACTAGCCATGCTCCATTTGGGGCCAAAATTGAGTTTGGACACTTTGAACAGGGGCCAGGTTATTTCGCAAAGAACGGCTGGGCTTCCAAGCTAACTCATGAAATTTTGTCAGCGGTCTGGCCCCAGCCCTCGGTAGACATCGGCGTGGGCGGCTCCATACCCTTCATTTCCCATTTTGCTCAGGCTTTTCCAGAGGCCGAAATTCTCGTAACCGGGGTCGAAGACCCCGACTCCAGAGCTCACAGCCCCAATGAGAGCCAGCATCTTCCTACCCTTGAGCGAGCCATCCAAGCTGAGACACTGCTTTTGCTACATGGGAATCTGATGAGCAAGAAAGAGTTAAACTAGTCCCGGAGGTAAAAATGGCTGAAGTTATGTCGCACGGTGTGAAGCTCACCGATACCGCAGTTAGCAAGGTCCGCCACCTGCTTCAAGCAGAGGGCAGAGATGATCTTCGACTGCGCGTTGCCGTGCAACCGGGTGGCTGCTCGGGGCTGATTTACCAACTTTTCTTTGACGAAACTCTTGAGGAAAACGACGCGGTTGTCGATTTCGATGGGGTAGAGGTGGTAGTTGACCCCATGAGCATTCCATACCTAGATGGGGCCTCGATTGACTTTGAAGACAGCATTCAGAAGCAGGGTTTCACCATTGACAACCCCAATGCCAGCGGCTCCTGCGCCTGCGGCGACTCCTTTAGCTAAAGCCCCTAAATCTGAAACCCTGTGCCAGATTTCAGGGTAAAATGGGGTAACACCTACTTTTATAAGGAATCGCACTTGGCTAATCCGCGTCGAAAACTGGCTCTGGTCAGCCTTTTCTCTTCGGCTGCCATCGTTCTTGCCGGTTGCACCCCTGAGGTGCAGCGAGGATTCTTGCCGGATTCAGCAGGCGTCACTAACCACACCGATCGAATCATTGGCCTTTGGACAACCTCTTGGATCGTGCTATTGCTGGTCGGGCTTGTCGCCTGGGGACTTATGGCGTGGGCGTTGATTGTCTATCGCCGAAGAAAAGGTGAGACAGGGCTGCCACCGCAGCTTCGTTACAACATGCCAATTGAGGCGCTGTTTACTGCGATTCCATTGATCTTGGTTCTGGGCTTTTTTGCTTTCACAGCCCGCGACACCGCAGCCATTGAAGCGAAGATTGAAAACCCAGATGTGGAGATTCAAGTAATCGCAAAGCAGTGGAGCTGGGACTTCAACTACGTCGATGCAAATGTTTACGACTCCGGCATTCAGGCCCAGTTCACTGGAACCGAAGAAAACATCATGGAGACACTGCCAACTTTGTATCTGCCGGTTGGTAAGTCTGTACAGATTGACCTCACTTCCAGAGATGTGATTCACAGCTTCTGGGTGGTCGAGTTCCTCTACAAGAAAGACATGTTCCCGGCAAAGACCAACTACATGTACTTCACGCCCCTCAAGGAGGGAACCTACGTTGGTAAGTGCGCTGAGCTATGTGGCGAGTACCACTCAATGATGCTTTTCAACGTCAAGGTTGTGTCGCAAGTTGAGTACGACTCACATCTTGCAAGCTTGGCTGCCAAGGGAAACGTTGGACAGCTTTCAACTGAGTATGACAGAAACCAAAACCTTCCTGGTGGCGATCCAGAGGAGAGAGGCTAATTGTGGCGACCATAACTCAAACCTCAAACCCAACCTCCTTTACTCCAAAGCGAAGCAAGGGGGAGATTCTGGTTGATTGGCTAACCACCACCGACCACAAGAAGATTGGCTACCTTTACCTAATCACCTCGTTTATCTATTTCTTGATCGCTGGTGTGATGGCGCTGGTAATTCGTGCTCAGCTAACCCTGCCGGGACTTGACATAGTTGCCACCAAGGAGCAGTACAACCAGCTTTTCACTATGCATGGCACCATCATGCTTTTGATGTTTGCTACTCCATTGTTTGCGGGCTTTGCTAACGTGCTAATGCCGGTTCAGATTGGATCGCCTGACGTCGCGTTCCCAAGACTAAATGCAATCGCATATTGGTTTTTCAACTTTGGTTCATTTGTCGCCGTGTCAGGCTTTTTCACACCGCAAGGAGCGGCATCTTTTGGTTGGTTTGCCTATGCGCCGCTATCCAACACGACTTTCTCGCCAGGAATTGGTGGAGACTTGTGGGTATTCGGTCTAGCCCTTAGTGGTTTTGGAACCATCCTTGGTGGTGTTAACTTCATCACCACCATCATCACCATGCGCGCTCCCGGTATGACGATGTGGCGCATGCCGATTTTCACATGGAACACTCTGGTGACCTCCATTTTGGTGATCATGTGCTTCCCGCCACTTGCCGCTGCGCTGTTCGCACTTGGCGCAGATAGAAGATTTGGCGCTCACATTTTTGATCCAGAAAACGGCGGTGCGATGCTTTGGCAACACCTGTTCTGGTTCTTTGGCCATCCAGAGGTTTACATCTTGGCGCTTCCATTCTTTGGCATTGTCTCCGAGATCTTCCCCGTATTCAGCCGTAAGCCAATCTTTGGTTACAAGACTTTGGTTTATGCAACGATTGCGATTGCAGCCCTCTCAATGACCGTTTGGGCTCACCACATGTATGTGACAGGACAGGTATTACTGCCGTTCTTCGCTTTCACGACGATGTTGATTGCGGTTCCAACCGGTGTAAAGATTTTCAATTGGATTGGCACGATGTGGCGAGGCTCGATAACTTTCGAAACTCCCATGGTTTTTGCCCTTGGTTTCTTGGTCAGCTTCGTGTTCGGTGGACTTACGGGTGTGATACTGGCCTCACCGGCACTTGACTTCCACCTTTCAGACACCTACTTTGTAGTGGCTCACTTCCACTACGTAGTATTTGGAACCGTTGTCTTTGCCATGTTCGCGGGCTTCTACTTCTGGTGGCCAAAGTTCACCGGAAAGATGCTCAACGAGCGACTAGGGCACATCCATTTCTGGATCTTGTTTATCGGTTTCCACACCACCTTCCTAGTTCAGCACTGGCTAGGCGTGATGGGTATGCCTAGACGCTATGCGACCTACCTCCCAGAGGATGGATTTACCGAACTAAACATAATTTCCACGCTGGGTGCCGTCCTGCTGGCACTTTCTATGATTCCGTTCTTCTGGAATGTCTGGATCACCTATCGACACGGGGCCAAGGTCGAGCTGAAGGACCCATGGGGCTACGGAAGATCTTTGGAGTGGGCTACCGAGTCACCATTCCCACGCCACAACTTCCACTCAATCCCTCGAATCCGCTCGGAGTCGCCGGCGTTTGATTTGAATCACCCAGAATTTGCAGCGCCTGAAGCTAAGGCTGCCTACCGCGAAGAGGGTCGAATCTAATGAGAACGAACATTGTCATTCTGCTGGTGATGGCCGGCTATTTCACATTGGCCGACATTGCTTATGCCGTTTGGACATACATCGACCAGGGAGCGGTGGAACCAATCGGCACAGCAGCTATGGCGTTGCTTGTGATCTTGGCAATCTTTATCGCCTTCTATCTTTATAGCGGTATGCGTCGAACAGCTCCTCTTCCAGAGGACCGATTGGACGCCAACATCGAAGATGGCGCTGGTGAGGTTGGATTCTTCAGCCCCTGGTCTTGGTGGCCATTTATGATTGGTGCAGCTGCGGCAGTCGCTTTTGCGGGTCTTGCGGTTGGTTGGTGGCTATTCATCGTGGCAGCGCCGTTTGCCCTGGTTGGTGTGGTCGGATTCGTGTTCGAATACGATCGCTTCGCCCACGCCCACTAGTCACAACAAAAACTCAGAGTTTGGTGCTATCCTTCTTTGCTGCCCACTGGGTAAGTAAATAGAAAACTAAACAAGGGGATGATCGGTTTCGACACTGCAAAGCTTGCGGGAAAGAAGCGGGTCGAGGATGCACAGTTATCTCGTAAACGCTCTGTGTAACTTATAGGTGCCAATACAAAGCGCGCCGATTTCGCCCTAGCTGCTTAAGCTAGCCCCGAAATCCGTCTGCCTGGGTTTGATTTCGTCCCAGTAACAGGCGTCATCTAGAAATCTTGCTTCTCTGGTTGGTTGGTGGCCAG
>JACCEA010589094.1_pt1 | contig 15644 bp, 12 predicted proteins | sample 7449851 | NCBI WGS metagenome assembly JACCEA01 (sample SAMN15323453, study PRJNA562643) | freshwater metagenome | isolation source: river surface water | place: USA:Blue River Watershed | collected 2017-08-18 | reverse complement strand
TTTGCTCAAGCAGTTCGATCGTTTGGGATAAAGCATGAATACGCCATGTATGATTTATTCCGCTTGATACTTAAGTTTCGATCAGATATTACCACAAAGGTTCGTAAGTCTATCTTGGCATTGTGCAATGAATACTTGCATCAGTTGCATAATGCAATTCAAACTGATCCGCAATTATTGCAAGGTGAAATAGCTAATACTCATATTATCGACGTCCTATTCCCGCAAGCTGGTATAGAGCATTGCACTGGAACGAAATGGAAAATTGAGAAGTTACTTGATCCAACTGCATCGAGGTTAACAGTCACTCTCTTGGTTACCGATACTATCAATGAAGGAATGGAATTTCGTAGGCGCACCCAGATGCTTTGTACTGCATCTGCAATCAACAAAATTGCAGAATCTGAGACAGACAATGCGATATCTTCCGTTGAAAACGAAACTGTTGCATCCTCTAGCACACATCCTCCAGCTTCTTCCATATCGACTGATTCAAATCGAACCCCACCACCACGGCCGCCTCCTCCTCCACCACGAAGGGCAACTATAGTGGAACCCTCCGGGCAAGATATATCAAAAAGTGGTGAAAATCCAACTCCTCCATCACTGGTGACTATGGGTTTGTTTGCAGCAGTATCGAGTGAATCCAATGATATTTACCAGCAAGTAGCTAGTTCCGATAATGACAATATTTCCAGTCAAACTGATCAAAAGATTGCGGATAACCACCAGCACAACCAAGATCCCCTACTAACAGCAACCTCTTCCAAAGCTCCACCTCCGAAACCACAACGTAGAGCGACAGCACCTGTGATATCTTCAGCATTACTACTCAAAGCTGCTGAGTCTAGTAAAGAAGTCACAGAACAAGATGCAATTGCGATGCTTCTAGATTCGGCAAAAAAAAAATTGGAGGGAAGTAACTGAATGTACAAGAGAAACAATTGGCATGCTGTATCTTATATCCATCTTTGTAGTACTGCATTGTATTGACTTCGGTGTAAATTTTGTCAACCTTTAATTAAATGATTTCCCCAAATCAGCGATCGAGTCTATATGAAAAGTGGGAACAATGTCACCATTGAAGTTTTTGTCGCAAAATTGACTGTATGTTGTGCAACCTGACAAAGATAGAATTGTGCGGAGACCATTATTAATACCAAATAGGATATCTGTGTCCAGTCGATCACCAATCATACAAATGTTTTTGCGATCCACCTTATATTTTTCACAAAGATAATCAACAATTATTGGTCCTGGTTTACCCACTACAATAGGTTCCTGCAAAGTGCATCCTCTGATAGCGCCAACAATAGCTCCACTCCCTGCCCATTCTTGATCACTAGTTATATGTTTCACAGCATCTGTATTAGTTGCAATAAAACGACAATTGTTGTTTGAATTTAGGCAAATCTGAGCATATTGAATTTTGTAATATGTAATGGCAGAATCAAAACCAACTAAAACAGCTTCCACATCTTGATCATGATCAATATTCTCAATCTTAGATCCTTCAACACCAATTTCTCCAACAATTCTCTTATCAGAGAACGACGGCCCACCAATATGTGCAATGCGTGCTAACTGAAGTTCATCAATAATACCGGTTTGGCCAATGACAAAAACTTTTTTCTGAGGTGACGACAATGGATATTTCTGAAAATAAATAGCTGCAGCAAATGCGCTGCACAACACCTGGTCTTCTGTGACCCAACTCAATCCTAGCTTATGAAATTTCTTTAAATAACCACGCCTGCTATTAATAGAATTGTTGGTCATAAAAAATACTTGTTTCCCTAGATCTCGAAGCATCGACAAAGTTGACGCTGCGCCATCAATTAAGTTATCACCTTTCCAAATAACACCATCACAATCAAATATGAATATTCTTGTCATCGAGAATAATTCTTCAGTGTTCAGCGCCGACAATTTCACGCTCTCCAGGTGGCGAACCTTATGGTTTGGGTTTAGAATCGATCTTCGCCGCGACAGAAGCTTTGCTGCCAGCACACTCCCGAATCCAAATAAAAATAGACCCTGATGGGACATGTTGAATATGTATTGTACCTTAGAAATCTTGGCAAAAAAACAATGACATTGTCGACAAAAATGAAGTGGTTCCTGCGAAATGCACCGACCGGGAATCGAACCCGGAGCCCCTGCATGGCAAGCAGGGATTTTACCATTAAACCATCGGTACATATTGTAACTAATCAATCATCTAATATAATTCAATATTCATTTTTATATCATGTCTGATTCCAAATCAACGGTCACTTTCTGCTGCAGCAACTCTTTTTATTACAATAAAAGGTGCTGTATTCATTCTATGTTGCCCATCATTATAGAATTCTGGGGTATGCAACCTACTACTGTTGGATCGAAGATCCCACTTAATATTTGCAAATGAAAAATCTTCCATACAATAATGTCTATTTCGGGTTTATGTCAAAGAATACATTAATTCGCAATTTGCAATTTTGCTTGTTGTTGGTATTGGCACTTAAAACTAATGTTTTCGCGAATGTGGGTCAGGTGCAGTATGATCTCAAACAGCTGCCTTTATTTTTTCGAGCGAAGCATTTGGCGAAACCAAAACATCAATTCTTATCACAACATAGAGCGGTGAATTATTGTGGGAATGATGATCCGAACAATTTCAGCAATCTGCATCCCAGCCAGCCATGTATCAGATCCGCCGAGAATCAGCAATCGGCCAATGCTGAAAGTGTGGCTCATGCAAATATTAAAATGGATGAAAGCACCATATATGAAGAATATTCAAACTTAGATTATTTGCTCGATCCCTCAGATCGGTTTAGTATTGTCGAAAACGAAGAGCCAATTGTTTTCCAGACGAATAATGATAAATTATTTGACAGCTTTTGTTCATCAAGTATCCTGGACAATGGCAATCAACATGAATTATTTTCAGTGCAAGAAAATCGAATTGAGAATGTTGAAGTTGCAATATCGCCAAAATCGGCGATCACCATTCATGAAAATAATTTTGTGTACCGGTTGGTGTTTTCACTGTTTATTTGCGCAATCATCGTTACCGCATTTGAATGGGTTCGGAGATACCCTCAAAGACTTACCGATTGGTTGCATCAAAATATTGCAATTCATGAATATAACAATCATATTGAGGGCGTGGTACAACTTTTGTCGCAAACAATTCCTGAATATGAGAGGGTTTTTGGAAAATTTCACAGTCGTACACGCTTTTTTAAACTTCGTTTAGCAATAGCATTTATTCAATGTAATTGCTGCCTGCAGGCAGCAAGTCTCTTAAAGGAACTGCGTGATTTTCAAGTTAAAAAGGGACCATTGAGAGGTCTATTTGTTTTGGATGAAAATTTGGGACGAGCATTTCTAGCAATGAATGAATATTCATACGCATTGAAATATTTGTTTGAGGCTTTGGAAAATTGCATCACTGAACATGGAGTGTCCGCTGGATTAAATAATAATTCCACTCTGACAGATCATGATAGAGAGATTGTTCAAACGAAAATTAATGCATCTTCCATATTAGAACGCCCCGATGAAACAGTGGATATCTCTTCCACTCCTCCTCAGCGATACGAAGATGTTCTTCGTTCCGACTATTCCACATTTTCAACCACATTAACTAGTGATGCATCTCCAGATGATACTATTGAAGCTGATTATAACCGAAGTCAGAGATATGTTGGGGTTCATCAGAATCTCGATGAGGCATTCTTAGCAGAGAGTGATTTCAACATTCATGATATAATTCGAGATGAATATTTATATGCTGAGACGATTGATGGGGATTTCTGCATAGAATCTCATGAGTTGCATAATGTTGCCAGCTCAATTGAGAAGCTTGTATTTTGTGAGTTGGTAGAACTTCCACATGGAGATTATTCTAGAATCTGCCGACTAATTGGGGATGTTTATGGGGAAATGAAAGATTTTATCCATTGTTTACTATTCTATTGCAATGCGCTTGAAATTTTGAAAAGATTACCAAATGAAGCGAAAGTTGAAAACCAATGCCAAGAACTGAAAGCGTTAATATACTCCACCAAAGCAAAGTTGTTTGCTAAACCGGTAAAATATGGTACAGAACTATTCACATCATATGTAGGATGCTACAATGTTACCCAAATGTTCAGTACCATAGTTGAAGATAAACAAATTCTAATGCCCTTGAAGGTGGTAACTTCAATAACTTGAATTTCTCGTTTCGGTATAGAATTATTTCACATATGAAGATACTGCTGAAGATATGAATTTGCTCATAGATTCTTTAATTTGTTTTAAATACACTATATACAGAACCGTTCGTTGGTTAATCAACCATTTTACGATGCCAACGGATTTGCGTGGATAATGATTTTTTCCAATCTAATATCTACGATAGGACGATTTTTTTTTCCCACAGGAACTTTTTCTACAGCTTCCAGCACTTCGAAACCATCTATAACCTTATTAAAAGAAGTATTAACTAAGAACAAATTCTACCATACAATTTTCACCAATTTCAACTTACTTGACCAATAATTGTATACTGATTATTTAAGTGCGGTTGATTATCGTATGTGATAAAAAACTGAGATCCATTTGTGTTTGGACCATTATTTGCCATGGAAAGAATGCCCTTCTTATTGTGTTGTAAATCTGGATGAAATTCGTCAAGGAATGTTCCTCCCCATATGCTTTCTCCGCCTTTTCCTGTTCCCGTTGGATCACCACCTTGTATCATAAACCCCTTGATATTGCGATGGAAAAGAGTATTATCATAGTAGTTTGAGGCGGCTAATGCCAAAAAATTAAAGGATGCTTTGGGAACAAGGTCACAAAATACTCTGTAATGATACAGGATAATTGTATTACGTCAAGTTTCTTAATAGCACTTACTCGACCTTGATGTTTCCATAATTGGTCACGAGAGTCACGGACATATGTATGCTTTTCGGAAATGTGTCCTTGTTGGAAAAAAATTCTCTCTGTTATTTTAGAAATGACAAAAATTAAATTAGAAGTTTCACAATTAAAGCGGCAAATGTGCTATGAAGCATGCGCTGTGACAAGTGAGTATGCTCTCTGCTGTGCCCTCTATACTTGAGGTCCACGTCCTCTCTCTCTGCAGCAGTTGAGCGCCTGCTAACTCCAAACTGCTGCTGCTGCTGCTGCGGCCCGTAGTAGGCCGTGCTGCCGCTGTGGCGCTTCTGTGGCTGTGTGTGTGGCTGTGTGGAGTTGGTGACAGAAAAATATTCACTTCCCACATCACATCCATAATTTAAAAGATAATCAACCCTCAATTTTTTCACTCCTGTATAAATAATATGTCGTGGTTTGGATTTGGAGGTTCAAGCAAGAAGCCTGATGAGAATACTTCATCAAATTATTCATCGGATGACACCCACTTCGGTTCCAGCACTAACTCCGATTTTGTTGCTGCCAGTGCACCAAGTTCTGATTTCTCAGGTGCTGGAGCTGGAGGTGGAAGCTTTGAGCAAGAGTTGATGATGGAGCAGCAAAAGGCATTAATCCAGGCTGTAATGTTTAAGCTGACCGACTTATCATTTGAAACGTGCGTTACTAAACCAGGCTCCTCTTTGTCGTCCTCTGAACAGTCATGTATCACAGCTGTGGTCGGTAAATACTTGGATACATCTGAGTTGGTGGTAGCGAGATTTCAAGGTTCTCAGCATTAAGGTGTCCTTTGCCGATGTTTCCCAGTGGCGAATTTGCTTGTTTTCTAGTTAACATTAATTCTTTTTTTATGCTTCTCCATTTATATTGCGATGTCAAATACTACTTTTCAATGGATTACGGATTTACAATACATAACATTAGACTCAGCTGTTTCAACATATACAAACCACAGCAAAGCCTGGTACCGGTATACACATCAATACAAAACATAACCTCTGATATACTCTTTATATATACCAAGATATGCAGATTCGTTACAGATAACTAAACTATTACTCACTCATGGTGCATTAAATATGAACACTCAAATTAGTCCGCCTCATCGATATCAACCCATGAGGTAAATGCAAACACAAACTCGGCGAAATCAATAGTTCCGTTATCATCCCAATCCTGTGCAAAACATAACATAATCAGGGAAAGTTACTATCCAAATTTTAAACATACCATTTCATTCCAACGTTGTTGACTCAACATGACGTTGTTACTTTTCTTAGATTGTCCATGTTCATCAAGCATTTGCTCTACATTTTTCCTGTCTATAAACCCTTTTCCATCTGGATCAAAGATTAAATACGCAGAAACAATCAAATTCAGCATTTCCCGAATTTCGTGATTATGTCCCAATAATCCAGAAAATGATCTCTTTATTGGAGGTTTGGGGTTGACTTCCGAAGGGGGGTGATTTTGAAAAGCAGGTATAACATCTAATACCATACCGATCGTAAGAGCCACTAAGAACTCTTTGATTGTAATTACATGACTTTCTTGGACATCAATGAAGTCGAACAAATCTAGGAATTCTTCGAGGGTCAAATTCACCTCCAATCTTTTCATGGCTGCTTGCAGTCCATCATTATCCAGTTTTCCATCCACGGCAATTTCGTTGAATATTGTTTTTACATATCCCAACACAACTCGCAGCTTGTCAAACCTGAGCAGAATCTTCTCAAAACTGATTGGCTTATCCGAAACAGCATGTTCCATCTTCTTTTTCAGTAGAGCTTTGGTTATTTTAGATTCTGTTGTGCTCTTGCGCCTGTGACGTGATTCATATACCTTGGGAGTACTGCCTGTGCATCCCATCTTGCTAATTGTTGACACTGGTGCTTCACACCTCTGACACACTTTTGCAATTATTATGACATAAATTACTTCTTGTTCACGATCTCATACATAAAAGTTAAAATTTTACTGCACGTACATACAATATACTACTTCTATACAGTAAGTAAAAATAACACAAAAAATTGAAACGGATGGCCCAGTCCGGTGTTTAAAAATATCGATTTTTCTCTAAAACAGGGAGATCTACTGGTACATGTGCGTTCGTCCTGGAATGAATTCACTATTGTACTTCGAAACGGATGTCTTTTATAGTTGTTATAATACAATATTATCCCGTTATCCCATATCGTTTTCATATATCCGCGTGAATCAGTGTATGTGTGGAGCAAACTAGGAATTGATATCATGCAATGGATGCCAGTGAAAAGGAAGTATTAAAGGGATGATTTCAAATGAGTGAAGGACGGAGAATCAGTGCTTTCAGAGGTTTCCTCGATAAGACCAACGAAGGAAAGAGCACATTGAATGAGATTGATCTGAATTTGTTTGATCTCGCTGTGACAACAGAAGTGGACGAAGAATTTGAAATAATCCCGAATGATTCTAAAGTTGTTGAAAATCCTCCAAAATTAATAGCTCAATTCACTGAGGGGAGGGCTGAAACCTCTCCCGCAATTACGGCGAGAGAACAAATTTCTGTTGATTGCACCCTCAATCAAAGTGAAAAATTCAATAAGAAACAAACTCCAAATCAACATAACCTTGATGATAAAAAAGCTCATGATGAAAATCGAAGTAATAATGACGGATGGACTCAATATATTGATGATGAAAGCGGATTACCTTATTGGTACAATGAACAAACTGGCGAAGCAAAATGGGCGGAAGTTGACAAAACTGCGACTCAAGCCCCAATAGAAATTCAAGGTGTTTGGGAAAAATACTATGATGACCAAGGCAATCCTTTTTATTACAATACAGTGACCGGTGTTTCAGACTGGGAAATCCCGGCAGATGCAATAATTGCTACTGAGCTGGAAACTAATGATACGAAGAATGAGAGTCCTTCAATGAAATCTGAATCCGTTTCTATAAGTTTAAAGTCTGCATTAAAAAAAGGAACTTCCATCAAATCTATTAGATCAGCACGATCTTTTGGTCTCAGTCGTGCAGGATCTGTAAGATTTTCAAGTTTTTCTGATAAAGTATCTATAATAGAAGATCAAACATCCTTTCTTACGAGAAACCCTAGCAATGAAAGCTTAAAAAGCATAAAAGCGGCGGGATCCTTCAAACTTAGCAGGGTTCCAAGTGTTGCAGATAACTTAAAGCCCGTCATTCCTGTCAAGCGCAAAACAAAAAATGGGTTCCAAATTCTGAAAGAAGGTGCTTCTATTCTCAAACAACAACGTGATTCGAATGGAGTCTTATGGATAGAATACCAAGCTGCTGATGAAGGCCCAATATTTTATGCAACAGAAGACCCAGAATCTGGGCAATGGGGTAAGCCTGATATTTTTGACGAGGAAAATTGTGTTGCTGTTCATGCTGCTTGTGAAAGTAGCCAAGATGGACCAGCTCTAGAAAGCATTAATGATGGATGGACTCAATATATTGATGATGAAAGCGGATTACCTTATTGGTACAATGAACAAACTGGCGAAGCAAAATGGGCGGAAGTTGACAAAACTCCGACTCAAGCCCCAATAGAAATTCAAGGTGTTTGGGAAAAATACTATGATGACCAAGGCAATCCTTTTTATTACAATACAGTGACCGGTGTTTCAGACTGGGAAATCCCGGCAGATGCAATTCTTAGCACCGGAATAGTTGATAATAATAACGACTTTGTCACTAAACGTGCTTCATCTATTAAATCAATCCGTTCAGCAAGATCATTTGGTTTAAGTAGAATAGGTTCATCAAAATTCGCAAGCTTTTCCGAGAAAGTGGTGATGATTGATAATTCAGCAAAGTATGAGAGAGGAGTTAGTGCTAAGAGTTTGAAGAGCATCAAATCTGCTGCGTCATTCAAGGTTACCCAAATGCCTAATGTGGCGGATACATTGAAACCGAAAGTCCCTTTGAAAAATGCGTCGAAAAACGGATTCCAAATTCTAAAAGAAGGTGCTTCTATTCTCAGAGAGCAGCGTGACTCAAATGGAGTATTATGGACAGAATACCAAGCTGTCAATGGTGGTCCAGTATTCTATGCAACAGAGGATCCACAATCTGGACAATGGGGTAAACCTGAAGTCTTTGATCTGTTAGAGAGTCCACGGAATAATAAACAACGGGGTAGGGTTTTACGTGTATATATTTTGCTTTCATTGAAAAGCTTTCTGTAGATATAAATGGTTCCATCAGCCCATCTGATTCTTCCCTGAGTGCTTCTAACGACTTAGTATTAGATTTCTTTACATTGGATAATGATGCTGCTCTCAAAATTATATCTCCCGCTCTAGCAAGACTCCCTTCGTTTGAACCTCAGCCTCAAGGAACCCCAATCGCAATGCTTGCTGAAAAAATTTCGATGAAAGAAGAATGTAGTATTCCAATCAAACCAGATGAATCACATGGAAATTGTGCCATTAGTCCATTGAAAGATAACTGGAGTAAACCTCCGCTTGGCAGCACTCCACGTACTTTAGAAGTAACTCCAAGAAATATCAGCCCACGGAAGCCACTTCAAGTTCCAATTATAGACAAAATCGATATTCCCATATCAAATGGATCACCCTCAAATAACCTTGACCATCTCGAAATATTGGATGTTTCATATGATGGAACAAACATCGATCTTATCCCAAAAGATACTATTTCACGAGAAAGCATGGAAGTATCATTCAGAGATCAAACAAAAAATGAAAAGGCCATAGTGGAAAATAAAATTCTTGTGGATGTAAGTCAAAATGGATGGTCTTACTTCTAATTCCTTACTGACTATGGATAACAGATGGAACAACGTTTAAATTTTCACCGAGACAAGCCCACCGAAAAACCAATTTCGATTTCATCAGGTTCTTCTGTAGACAGTAAATCTCCTGATGGATTCGTTATGAAAGGAACGATTGATATTCATACAGCTTTTGGATCGAATAGTGGTTCGTTGGTTGAGGATCTGTACCGTAACGAATTTGAATCAGTGGCGATAGCGAATTCGGGAGAAGAAGTTTGCAATATACAAAATGGGAACATGGAGGAAAGGTTGTTAACACCAGATGCACCTATAGCTAATACACCCACTAACAGCAAAGATACATTGGATTTACCTCCATTAGTTCCGAATAGGGCTGATGCATTTCCCAACAATGGTATAAGTGACGATAAAGTGGAGTCAGCGGTGCCGAGTTCGGACTCAGTGGAGGCGCAAAACGGGGCAAGTGCTCCACTACAATCACACTCATCAATAACGCTTGATTCCGATTCTGTGGCTGGAACAAATGGTTTAAATACCATAAACTTAGCCATTCAACGCATTCAAGAGGAGGCTATGCTTGAACTTCAAAGTTTGAGAAGTAATCTAGAAAACGCAAAACAAGAATTTTCAAGCGTGTCGGCAATCATGTCGATGAGTCCTACTACATTAGACCAAATGATATTGCATGAAAATCATATTCATCATCAAAGTTATTCTGATAAGATTTTCAATGATGGATTGAAAGTAGGAAGTAATTCCAGTGTCGAAGATGGTCCAAAGCCGGATGTGATGATTGAGTCTCAATGTTTAGACGAGGATCCAGTGGTGAAACCAGTAGAAACCGCTAATATTCTCTCACTGCATCACATCATTTCAGAAATTCCAAGTAGTGCTTGTGAAAGCGTTGAAGTTGTATCATTGGACAAAGTACTTACTAAAGAAAATCCACATGATGATTCATTATTCTCATTGGATGAATACATATTCAGCCCTGTTAAACCAAAGCAACAATTGAACGACCTTTCTGCGGAGAGTGATTGGACTGGAATCGTAAAGCGATCCCAAATCTTGGACAATCAAGAGAACTGGACCTGCTATTTTGACTTTGAAACTTCCACCAAATTTTACCGCAATAATATTTCTGGAATCTGTCAACTTCAAGTTCCTCAATATGAGAAAACTTCACCCACAACTGATGTAAGGAGAATGGTTCATGTGTGATAACGTCTCAATCTATTTATTTCCTTCTTAGAATATTGCCAAGGAAGAAGCATGTCTTGACGAAGTTAACAAGTTAAAAAAAGTTGAACATCCCTTTGCAATCGTTGCTGTGGAAGAACCGGGAAGTACTATAGTAGCGATTGATCCTCCAGCAGTGATCGACAATCTTCAAATAGTGGATGGGGAGGTGATGATGAACGACGAATTTCTGCCACTTGATATTCAATCATCAGCACCACATTTAAGTGATTCATCCGAAATTAACAATAGCGTTATGGAGGTAATTTGTAATTTCGCGGCTATTCATAAATGAATTCAAACCTTTCTGTTCCCTACAAGGCTAATTCAGATAAAGTAGAAGATAAGATTGAAAGCACTTTACCGAACATCTTTATTCCATCTCTCCCCAACAAAGATCAACTTGTAAAATATTGTTCTGAAAAGTTTGAACGGAATTAACATTATTTTTTAGGTAAAGAATTTAGCAAAGATTGAAAGATCCTCGGCTTCGTTATTTCACTCTCAATTACACCACGATTACCAAAATCAAGACGCTGAGTCAAAATTATTGTTAAAGCGACTTCAGGCGCTGAATACAATGAGTCGGACCAATTCAACACCTCCTGTTCCAAACGTGTCTGCATTAGATTCTGATGGGTTGAAACGTCTTCAAAATAAGTCTAGAGCCATACTGGAACGATGCTGTGCTTTGCTTGATAGAATCGAAATTTCAAATGTTGAAAATACCATTTCAGAACGCCAACTACTGAGAGCTGCAGTTTATCAACGTAATTCGCTTCATGCAAATCTTAGAGATTTTAAACACGACGGACCGTTGCATACTTACACTCCCCATGTCTTTTATTTTCCTTCTTCCTCAGCATTCAAAAATTATTGGAAAACTAGGAAACCAAAAGTTCAAATTGGAGAGTGGAGTTGCTATGGTGGCGTGCAAGGCGTTTTTGAACTGGAGAACAATAAACATCGAAGAAAGAGGATAGATAATAATTTCCAAATTTACCATCACTCCGCCGAAAAAATATCACAAATTGGAGAGCCGTTTGACATGGCATTCAAATCTCGGGCTTGTAATTTGAAACGAGAGGAGTGGAGTGAATTTGTTGTGAATTCGCTGGTCAGTCAAAAAACACTGGAGCATTTAGGGGTGGAATTTTTGCAAGATGAATATGGCGGATATTTATTTTATTGTCCTATTCGGAAATCCTACAGCAGCAGTGGAATTTTTGACGAAAAATCTATGTCCATGTCAATGGCAACCAAGTTGTCCAATAATAGGATTGATAGTCCTCAAGGAGGTGGATCCCATCATATATGGGACAAAAAGATTGCCTCAAAAAAGGTTGATAGGCTCATGAAGTCGAAAGCTTCTGGATATTCACCGAAAAGAATTGTTTCCGGGAATGTATGGGAACGGTTTCCTGATTTACGCGAAAATTTTGCAGATGATATTGATCAATCTACATTTTTCTTGACAGCTGAACAGCAGATGCAAACATCCTCATCTGCTGTTGAATTCTCCTTGCGGTCGCTGAACCTCTTACCAGACTCAGATCCAAAACTTCAAATTCAGCGATCATTTGACATTTATCGTTCCACCTTTGATGAGCTACAGAAAACGTCCAAATTATTTTCGTTGTCTCAACTACCTAGTGAACAAGAATCAGTATTGCCTGAATCTCAAGAGTATTGTAAAGGAGCGGATCATTGGAATATTCTCCATGATGCATTCGGTATGGCTGAGCACGATTTTAATCAGAAGTCAGGCTCATCAACTGCTGGTGACTCCGAAGAGAAAGATGATGTTCACTTTGGTCCAATGACTGAATTTGTGAAGATCTTTGGGATGCTGAAATTCGAAGAACAAATGGATTCAGACAGCTATAAGCGATATGAAACCATAATAACTACTATCGCTCAAGCCGATTCAGAGAATCCAATTCCTGTTTTAGAACTAGTTGAATTTTTCTTATATCAGGGATTAGGAAAACCTGCATTAGCAGTTTTGAAACAAGGGATTGATATTATGCTTTGTTCACCAATATACAATGAAATGCCGCAATCATTTGAATTTGCTCTAGCGCGAATCCTGTCAATTAAGATGTCGCAAAAATATTTTGGTTACTTTGAAAGTTATGCATCCATTCTAGAATTGCTTCATATGTTTGGTGGAGGTTCAGGGTCAAACCCTTCATTTGTTATGAGTTCGATGGCTAGCTATTTGAAAGATTTACAACATTTTGAATGGAGTGAATCATTGCTTATTGGTGCACTGCTCGCAAATAATGGAAATGATTTGGCATTATTGCGATATGCACAGTTATTAGCAAGAAAAGGCGATTTCAGGGGTTCTTTGAAATATTTGCATCGTATTACTGCCAGCAATAGTGGTTCCATGAATGATAAGAAAAATAATAATTCTCAACTTCAAGTAATTGCTCGGATTGCGCAACTGGAAGAAGCTTGGTTAATGGACTTGTTTCAATGCAATTCAAATGATCATGAAGCAATTATTCTCGGATATAAAGCTGTGTTTCAGAGTTACCACGGAGATCGCATTCAATCAATTGCGTTGCATAGTTTGGCAGCATTTTTCATGGCGCAACAATCCCCAAGAAACCAAACTGCAGAGTATTTACAACGTTCTATACAATGTGATTCTGATAATGCCTTGGCATTTTTCCTTTATTCATCACTGTCGATAGTGTTTCAATCAGAAAGAAAAATTTTTTCATCAGTTCAAAAGAAGAAAGAATGCAATATCAAAGTTGTAGGGAATAAGCTTACGCCGCCTTCTGTAACAGAATTAGCTTCTAATGTCGATGGATCAGAACAAATTGATGATAACCCTAGGAATTTTTGTACGCTGGATCAAATTGATGCTCATATGCGACGAGGACTCGTTCTGATGCCTTATGTAGAATTTCGTTGGATTTCTATTCTATCTTACGCCGATTTTATTCATCTTTCATTGAGAGATTTGAAACGTGCGAAAGATTATTATGAGGAGGCGATGAAGATTTCATTTTCCAAGGAGATATCTCCTATTTTGGCAAATGTTCACTTTTATCAATATTCTTTGAATGATTATCAGTCTTGTAATAGTATTTTGATTCGGGCAATGCGCTCTAGACGTGGAAATATCCCAATTACCAGTTTAATAGATTTTGACTCTTTTCACCAAGCTCAGTTTCCTGATCAAACCATACTGGATAACATGGACGAAGAAGAAAAGATGATATTTTCTATGGGACCATCATCCTCCCCCATCCGTACATCGACGAATCAAATATTCCAGAACTACAAGAGTCTGGTTGGCACCGAAGAAGAATATCAAAAAAGTTTAGTGCCAATCCAAGACCGATTGGATTGTATATCTTTGTATACTGCAGTAGGTTATTATCTGTGGGATAAATCTTCTAATTTTGGTGATGATGAAACTCTCTCAGCCGCAAAAAAATATGCTATGAGAGCCTTGAAGCTGCAACGGAATTATAGTCCTGCATTGCGTCTCATTGGGCTCATATCATTTTTCGAAGCCAGCAACCCTGTAAATAAACGAGTGGGCGCTAAATATATCGCAGCAGCATGTAATAGTGTTCTATCCACCTCACAAGAAAACTCTTTCCATAGATCCAGTGGTGATTCATTTGATGTTCCTCTAGAAAAATCCAGATGTTCATTGCAAAACTCTTTGTTGAATGCATCAGCTATTAAAACAAATGGATTGATGAAAGTGTATTGGAGTCACTTTGACCAAGGAATAACATTATTGGAGAAAGCCATATCCATATCTCCCACATGTGCAACAAGTCATCGATCGCTGGGAATGATATATTACTTATATAAAAACAATGTCGTGAAAGCCATGTCCCATTTGACGATCGCATATGATCTATCATGTCAAGAGGATATCGAAGTCCTGAGATTGAAATCGCAGATTTTGATGGATCAGAAAGAATACGTGGAGGCGCGCTTGTTATTGCAAGAGGTAATTCGAAAATCACCTTACGATCCCATCAGCTTTGTCAACTTAGCGTGGTGTGCATACTATACCAACAAATCTAATCCATTGACCGAAAAAACTATGTTTGATCGACCTTTAGGGAACTCAATGAGTTATCTGGAAAGTTCAGGTTCTGAATTTTTTGGTTTCCATGATTCTCACATCTATTCTCGGGATAAGCTTGTGGGTATTGATGAAATTGGCTTGCCAATGGATGCTGGAACCAATAATATGAAGCGCCGTTTAAATGTTCTCAACCCCAACACATTAAGTCCATCAGCATTGGGAAAATTATCTTACTCTAATGATTGCGATGAATTACTCCACGTCAGTCGAACTTTAATTACTTTTCTGACTGATGGTGGTCACCGATCATATACGGACGGATTGCTTGATACAGCCTTTGAAAAAATAGATATGAGGAATAATGGGATGGACCATTCTGAGAAAAATGCAATTACTGGATCCCCTTTTGATTCTTGTATACCTGGTTACATCAGTGCTTCTTACATTTATTTCTGGACGGGTTTCTTCTATTTTCAAAGTGGAAAACGTTTGCATGATGGTAGACCTATTGATCAGGATTTTCAACGAAGTTCTCAATACAATAGTGCTGTGGAAGCTATGTCCGCTGCTGTGTCATTTTTTAACGCATCGAGAGATATTCACAAAGCGACTACACAATGGACAGAAAATGAGGAACATATTTCATCTGACAAC
>JACCEA010976698.1_pt1 | contig 15646 bp, 36 predicted proteins | sample 7449851 | NCBI WGS metagenome assembly JACCEA01 (sample SAMN15323453, study PRJNA562643) | freshwater metagenome | isolation source: river surface water | place: USA:Blue River Watershed | collected 2017-08-18 | reverse complement strand
GGGAGCATACCCCTTATACACGGATGCCAAGTTAAAAACCCAGAAAGCCTTTCACTTTCATTTGTTTCCCGCTTCACCACTTTCTTTATGACGTGTGGCTCGTCTTACCCAATTACCCAGCGTTTTTCAGAGTTCACTGTTGGGTCAGCTCCTCTTTCCGATACTTAATTCGGGCGATTCTTATTCTCTTTTCAATGTTCTTACATCTATTATACCTGAGATTTGTGAAAACTGGAAAAACAATCTGACCCCCTGAGGAGGGGCTTAGCTGATTACTGAGTGTATAGCATACACTTGTTCATCTGTGAGTCTTTCGTCACGATAGCCACTAATGGACGCATAAATTAAACAACTATCATAGCGAGCGGCTACATCGTTGCCATTATTTTTTATAAACACCATAATATCTTCGTCTCTTATTCTTTCAGTGAGAACAGGCTTTTCGAGCCAATTCAAGGCATCCTCAAACTTAACCACGTCACTATACAACTTTCTACCAGTGTATATGTGTCGGTGAAAGAATCCATCTACTAAGGCAAAACCATTAGTCGCCATTCGCACAATTAACTTTTTATTTTCTCTTGGTGTCATATCTATTATACTTTCAGATTGTGAAAGCTGGAAAAACAATCTGACACCACATGAGGGGAATTACACTTCCATTGCAAGATTGTGTAATTCTTGTTGAAGACCATAGTCCTCACTAAAACAATCTGAACACAATGTTGCCAGTACCACCTCGCGGTTATTTATATCATACTCAAATGGGTCATAAATCATTGAAACACTAGAGTTTTGCTTGTAGCATTTTTCGCAAGTATGATGCCATGTATTTTTAGGCGGTGGAATCAACTCAGAAACAAATGCAATGAAACTTTCTTCGTCACCAGTTACAAAGTGATACCAGTCTTCCCAGTCAAGGTTACGCACTACACGGAATTCATCACCTACGGTAATTGTTGTAACCAAGCAATCCCTGCTCAATTCCATAAGAATCATGCCATCGACACTTTTATAATGGTGGCTTTTAGGATTATCATCTTCATCAACCCCGTAAGAACCGCCCTCACAACTATAATCATAGAGTGCGGAGAAAGCTGAATCTAAATCCTCGTAAAGATGGCTCATATATCTATTATACTCTCAGATTGTGAAAGCTGGAAAAACAATCTGACGGCGGAAAGGGGGTGGTTCGGAGCTTAGCTCACTCCTCCCAATAAGTCTCACCCAATGCTTCAAGCTCTCTTGGGGAGCCTGGTCTTCGCTTGTGACCGCAGGAGTCCCTGTAGCCACTGATGGCACAGTTGGTACACATCACGCCAGCGTACACGCCAAAGCTGAACTGGAAGTCAATAGACTTGCTAGGCTTGGAGCATTGTGGGCAAATGCCTTCTTCTTGTACTTCCATGAGGTAATCGTAAGGTAACATCATATCTATTATACTTTCAGATTGTGAAATCTGGAAAACCGGGGTAGCGGCGGAAGAGGGGTAATTAAAATTGGCCCGCTCGGCAGGACTCGAACCCACATGTGATACTATCTCTTCCTTTAGCTTACTACCGTTTAGAAGACGGCTGGCATACGAGCGGTTTATATCTTTATACATTAAGAATCACAATCTAGAGTGCCTAACGCCCAATTGTCATCAGAAATATCACAATCTGGTAAAAAGTAAGGGTCAGAATAATCACAGTAGTCATCATAAAGGTCTAACGTGAGCTGAGTATAAGTTTGGTCTTCAGGATTAACCATTAGAACTCACCTCGCATTACGTTACGAGCTTCTTGGCGATTACGCTTTCGCTCAGACTTGCGATTCGACTTTTGGTGTACACCAAAGCCAGAATACTTCGTATGACCAGTAGGCTGGAACAAGGCTACTTCGATAATTCCAGTTTTGCCGTCAATCACTACCTTGGTTTTGATTGTGGCTTTCTTAAGTTGTTTCTTAGATTGTTTCATATCTATTATACTCTCGAAATGTGAAAACTGGAAAAACTGGGTGAGATTGTGTGGAGGGGGTTAATCCTCCTCCAGAATTTGAATGCATCGGAACTTTGTACCAAGTGGCACTTCTTCGGGAATATTACCCAACAAATCCAAGTCACCACCTGCTGTTAGCCTAACAATTGCCTCAAACTCAATCGGCTCTGGCTTGATTTCTTTGAATGTCTTGATACCAAAAATTGGAAACGCATCAACTGGAATAAATACATCCTCTTCTCGCCAGCGAATTCCAATCCACTCGCCGTGATAGGACTCTAATCCCACCTCGTTTCCTCCTAAAAACATCACCCTGTCATTTACCTCAACATGGGTAGCTTCTGATAGTGAACATTCTTCAAATTGTTTTTCGCTCATATCTATTATACGCTCAGATTGTGAAAACTGGAAAAACTGGGTGGAAGCCCCTTGTGGGGTCACTTATTCTTGGTTAAAGATTTCGAGTTATTGTGATTAAGATTCAAATCACCAACAATCTTCAAATTAGCGAATGACTTTGGAAGAGATGTGAGATTTTTGTTAGTAAGTAATAAATTATTCTCCACTTCCACACAATCTAAATGAATTGTGTATTCAATATTGTGTTTATCTAAAAAATCTGTAATTTCTTGGAATTTCTTCATATCTATTATACGCTCAGATTGTGAAAAATGGAAAAATGGGGTGAGATTGTGTGGAGGGGTTAAATATACTTACTCAGGTCAATTAGATTTTCATGAACTTCACTGTGACAATTAGAGCAAAGCAAAACGCATTTATCTAATTCAATTTTCATTTTTTCCCAAGACCGTGTGTGGCCACTCGATACTGTGAAATCTTTACTGCTTGGGTCTAAATGATGAAAATGTAATGCTCTTGTGCATTTTTTATAACCACATACAATGCAGTATCCTCCTTTATATTCAACACCCATTTCTTTATATTTTTTTCTTTTTTTACTTACTCGACATGACCCACAGCAATCTTTGAATTTTTTGTCAGAATTTGAAATCAATTCTTTTCCACAAGTCAAACATTTTTTATTTTTTTGTTGGTTTGAAATATCCTCTTTTAACAACAGTTTTTTAGTATTATGGTTACCAAAAGGCGAACAGCTCAAACAATATTTTCTGCTTTTTAGGTTTCTTTTTTTGCCATTTATTTTCACAATGAAGGGAAAAGAATTTGAACATAATTCGCAAGTTTTCATAATAATATTTTACGCAAATTAGCTCAAAAAACCTTGATAATTTATTTTATTTAAGCTAACTTTTTTGGAGCTGGATAAGAGATTCAAACTCTTGACCTACCGCTTACAAGGCGGTTGCTCTATCGCTGAGCTAATCCAGCTTTTGGCTGACACCATAGGATTCGAACCTATAACCCCTTCGTTAACAGCGAAAAGCTCTACCGTTGAGCTAGGTGTCAGTATTTTTGGCGACCCATGAGGGTATTGAGCCCTCCATCTCCGCCGTGACAGGGCGGCGACTCCACCTGTTGTCCTATGAGCCATTCTATACTTATACACAATCTGAATTGTGTCTTCCTTCTATTATACGGTAAAATTGTGAAAACTGGAAAAATAATCTGGCCCCCTGAGGAGGGGGTGCGAGTGTTTCATGACCTCAACCAATGAGGCAACGTAAGCTCTCCTTACATATCATAGCTCGCTTTGGGTCTGGGGCAGGGACAACCCAACACCTGCCCTCTCGTATCTTTAGAACACCTCCACACAATCTGAGTATCGGTCACAATTCACCGTGATACCAGAAGTAGGCAAGCCGAACTTGACAGCAGGGATGCGGATTGCTCCATCCTTCTCAACTGTGTAAATACCAGGCTTTCTGGCTTTCGACTTGATGCTCAAAGGAATGAGGGTCACTTGCTTGTAGCCACTGGCGAAAACTCTATCACCAGGCTTGAAGCCCACGTGTCTCACTCCAGCTACTGGAACTCTCACTCGGTGGCGGGAACCAGTCTTTGAGGAGTATTTTACTGCGATTTCTTTTAATTCGTGATTGAATGTCATACCTATTATACCTGAGGATTGTGAAAACTGGAAAAAACGGCTGGAGGCAGGGGAGGGGGATTATTCCCACCCAAGTATACCATGTAAAGCAGTTTGGCAAAGTTGCATTATAGAGAATAATTCTTCTTCACTAAGATTATTGAATAATTTTTCGTAATCAATATCTTCGTAATTATCCAAACTTAACACCATTCTTAGCGGCTAACTGCTTACCTGTAAAGCAACCTTCTGGGTTAAGAAGTACATACTGTTGGTCAGGGTACTTTGCATACTCAAGCACTTTTAACAGCTTATAAACTGAATCATTGTTCATATGCAAGTCTGACTTGAGAATACCAGAAAAGAAAGATTGTAGTTCTTCAGGTGTAAGCACTACTTCGATGTTTTGAAGGTTAAGGGTAATCTTTTCCATATCTATTATACTCTCAGATTGTGAAATCTGGAAAAATGGGCTGGCCGCCCCAAGTGGGGCTATTTACGGAACAAGGTAGGGTCTTGAATCATCCAAGCGTCTACAGTTCCTTGAGCGTCGGAAGTGGTAAAACCTTCATTCTCAAGCTCTTCCACCATTTTGCGATAGGCATCCCAATCATAGTTATTAATGTTCATGCCTGATGTGAAAACTAGCAATAGTGCACCCTCACTTTGTCGTAAGCGTTACCACCTGGTCGCCAATCCATAGCATTAGAAAGTAACAAGTCGGCTTCTGAGGTATCAATTCCAAAATGCTCGCACAATCCGTATAAGTTTGTTTCAAGTTCTTCTACAGAGCCGAGAAAGTTTTGGTCTGCGATGATGAATCCATCAGAGGTGATACTTATTCCGCCAATAGCTGGTTTGACAGCTCGATTCTCGTATGGCACTCTAGCAAGGCACTCGAAAATAGCACAGAGTTTTGGCGAGCCAAGAAAAGCAGGGTCATCGTTGTAGATTGTTAGTAAGTCCATATCTATTATACTCTCGAAATGTGAAACCTGGAAAAACAATCTGAGGGTGAGGAAGGGGGATTCGGGCGAAAAACGCCCGAATAATCTTATTCATACTCAAATGGGTATTCAAGTGGATGACCCACACCGTCCTCCCAAAGCAAAATGCCATTCCAAGTGGGTTCATCACCTTCAAGCTCGTCTTCAATTTCCCAGAGGTCTGTTGTATGAACGTTATCTCCACCTAAAATCTCTCTTGCCACGTCTTCGGCATTGAGACTGTGACCACCTAGAACTTGCTTGCCGTTGATATACATCGTTTGATAATTGTCATCTGTAAAGAATTGTACCTTCATACCTATTATACTCTCGAAATGTGAAACCTGGAAAAACAATCTGAGGGTGAGGAAGGGGATACCTTCCTTATCTCTTACCACCAAGAGTAGTAAACTACATCATAGCCATTAGCAATTGCTTTTCTAGCCCTTTTGATAAAGCCTAAGTCTCTTTGCTTGTAATGTTTTACTCCATGATAATAGTTGTTTCTGACTGCATCTTCTAAAATATCAATGTCTGATTCTGTAAGAAGTAATGTGTTGCAATTAAAAATATTCTTGCCACCTTTTAGCTTATAAAGGTTTTCCATGAAGTGTTGCAAAGCGTAATGCTTTCGCCAGTAACCGAACTTGAAGGAGAAGTTTTTTCTTGGAGAAACTAGCTTACCTTCTTCATTACGAAATGTGAAGTCGGTGGATTGCTTGATAATTCCTTTAGCTACTTTGTATGTGTATTGGTCTAATCCCATACCTATTATACCTGAAGATTGTGAAAACTGGAAAAACGGGCTGACCACCCCTTGCGGGGAAATGTGTCAGAAGCACCAACCTTCAAGCTCTGGGTGTGGCTTACCTTTGTGAAATCTGCATTCATGCCAAGTATCATAATCTGAAAGAATCCAGCCATATCCACGACAAGTACATTGCTCTGCTTCAGGATATGTGCCCTGCTGAACAGATTGATTCACAGCAGCTTCTAGCCATTGGCTATTTGATAGATGAGAGTGAATTTCAGCTTCTTCGTGTTTCAATCATCCTCCTCAACATAATTTAATTCAGGTGTTTGAGAAGTAAGACCATTGTATTCCCATACACCGGTAATCCAAAGCTCCTTCTCATAAACAATATTTTCAGCTTGTTCTCTTGAATCAGCTTCTACTACCAAAGTTTGCGACATATAAGCCAATGTACTCACGCACACTCTATATTTTTGTTTCATGCCTATTATACACTCGAAATGTGAAACCTGGAAAAACAATCTGGCCGCCCCTTGAGGGGCTTGAATTACCACCAGCTAGAGTAGAGAATGTCGTACCCCTCTGAGATGGCTTTCCTTGCCATTCTGATGAACCTTAGGTCATCTCCAGCATAGCGTTTAGTGTTACGTGAGCCGAAGAAGAAACCCTTAGTATGCGGGAGCTTTGCGTCTAGGACAGCTTTCTCCAGATTGTTAAGGTCTGCTTCAGAAAGTTTAATACACACGCAATTAAACTCCCTTGAGCCTCCACGCTCGTTGTAAAGTTTCTCCATCCAACCTTGGAGGTCGTGGTGCTTTCGCCAGTAGAAAAAGTCTCTGTCAAGTTCTTTTTCTGGAACAACAAGCTCGTCTTTTTCGTTGTATAGTTTGATGTCAATCTCGTCTGCGATAAGATTCTTTTTAATTTTGTAAGCGTATTGGTCTAATCCCATACCTATTATACTCTCGAAATGTGAAAACTGGAAAAACAATCTGACCGCCCCTTGCGGGGGCTTGAATTAATCTTCTGAGTAAAGACAGTCACCATCCCAATCGTAAAACTCTTCGTCTTCATCCTCTTCAGCAAAAACAATCTCAAAAGCTGTAAGCTCACCTTCGGCGTTAAGGTACTTAACTAAATTATAAGTGCCATCACCATAAGCAGTACGAGTAACGAAACCAGCGTTATCAATAACTCCGCATCCTTCTTCACTAAGAGAAAGGCTACCAGCTTTGCCATAGAAGTTATCAGGATTATCGTATTCTTTTACGTCATCCCAGATTGTGTTATCAAAGATGCCGAATTGACCAGAGTCAACCCAAGCAAACGTAGATACAGTGCAAGAGCGTGACGCATCAGGCGACTGACCCCGTAAAACAGCGTGTTCGCCACGCTCGTTTTTCTGCAAAGTGATTTGCCAATCTCCGCCCACGCAAGATTCGTGCAAGTGTATGCCCGCTCCGTTGTTGTATTCGTCGTCGGTTGTGTAGCAAGGGTCTGAAAGGTGGGCGGTGTTTCCGAGTTTGATTCTAAATGTTTCAGTCATATCTATTATACTCTCAGATTGTGAAATCTGGAAAAACGGGCTGACGGCCCCAAGTGGGGGCTAAATGTGAACTAAATCGTGACCCATCAGATTGTAGAAGTGCTTATCTAACCTCACTGTATAGATTTCATACTTACCAGCCCAGATACTAACAACTACCAAATCCTTATTTGTTAATCGTTTGATTCTATCATTTTTCATTCGGCATTTATCGCCTAGTTTGAACTTTTTCATTTTGCAATCAATTGGTTATAGTGCTTCAACACTTGTGTACCTAGCCAAACGTCATATTCAGCAGTGTGTACTTTTTCTTCGTCAATTTCTACGCCAAAGTATGTGGCAATTTTGCTAAGTGCTAAAGATTGATTCATAGGAATCAGTCCAAGCATCTTGAGATTGTTACCAATAGAAGTAAGCTCAATCGGATTTCTCATAACAACCATCTCCCATGCTGGTGGTGAGACTGTGTATTTAGTAATAAGCTGAATGTCTCTGCTTACACCGTTACCAAAAGGTAGAAGTTTGCCAAATTCATTTTTAGCTTCTTGTAGCCAATCAAAAATAATTTGCTTGGATTGTCGGTAAGGCATAGCTCTCCAATCATGCTCTGCAATGTTGATACCATTTACCGCCAAAGCCTCAGCTTGCACAAAATAATCTGAGCGACCATCTACGGGGTTTGGTTTCAATTTCATGTCAAGTGTTTTTACGATTTCATAATCCTTAATTACGCACATCGTGAGCGTGAGCAGGTCGTAATCGGTTGTAATTCCGCCTGATTCTGTATCAATTCCTAATAATGTCATATCTATTATACTCTCAGATTGTGAAATCTGGAAAAACGGCGTGTGGTGGGTACACTGGGACTCGAACCCAGAACTTAAACATTAAAAGTGTTTTACTCTACCATTGAGTTATATACCCGAAAAGATTGGACTTTCGCCCAATCTTTATACGACAGATAGAGGCAAAAGTTCTGGCTATGCCAGAATTGTCTTAGCTACCGAACTACCTCGGAGCCACTTGTTGAAGACCTGACCCATCGAAGAGTTTTTCTTGCCAGCTCTCACAATTTGCTTTGCGAGTTCAGGAGATACCTCGTAATGGTAGATTCGGTTGTTGCGGAGCTTAACGTTTACGTTAGTTCCTTCTACGGTGATGGTCTCCACGAACGAAGACTCTGGTGCGATTGTTGTGGTCTTTACCACTTCGATTTTATTTGTAACCATGCCTATTATACTCGATAAATGTGAAAACTGGAAAAACGGTCTGGCCGCCTCATGTGGGGAAATCGGGCGAAAAACGCCCGATTAACTTATTCCACAATCAAAAGTGACATACCATTGGAATCTGCGAATTGCTTCTCTTTTAGTGTAGTACAAATACTGCATAGTGTAAATGTAACCTGATGGAGTGATTGCACTACATACATACCAGCCATTCTTTTTTTCACAAACCACATCTTTTTTAGTTATTGCATATCTCATTTTAACTCACCACAATCTTAATATCTTTGAGCTTGCTTTTCTTTACCCAAAAAGTAATAGCTTTTTTTGCTTGGTAAATACTTGGATACTCAATCTCATAATCGTTGCCGTTTGCATTGAATCTCAGCACACACGGTCTGGCATTAGATTTAGACATTTACCTCTCTCCTTGTGTAAGGCTCAAGCGTATCATTTTCATGAAACCAATAGCTTGGCTCATCCTCGGAAATCACAGAGGCAGTTTCTCTCACCATCATCCATCTGCCTTCAAGGTCATTCAGGTATCGCTCGCACTCATCAAGAGTGGCAAATCGCAAATTATTGCAAGCAAAGTCGATAGAGTCGGTGCGGACATAAGGAGCATACGACTTGCCTTGAATGTCGCTGGAGTTGATTTTTTCAATTTCGGTTTTCGAAAGGTAGTTGCTTAACATACCTATTATACTCTCGAAATGTGAAATCTGGAAAAACAATCTGACCGCCCCTTGCGGGGCTTGAAACTATTCATTTACTTCATTAAAGTAAATCTCTAATGCTTGGTCACAAGCTGTTTGAATAACATCATCAATTTCATCATACTTGCTACTTAAAGATTCTTCTATCTCTTTAGGTGTTAAATGATTAATTCCAAGTAAATCAGCAACAATCTCGTCTTCTACCTCAACAATGAATCTCAATCTTCATCACCTTCTCCCGAACTCAAAAACGCAACACCATCTGGCTCAATTCCAATATCTTCTGCATTTGCCACTTTAGATTTCAGCCAATCAGGGTCGTACTGGTCAGGGTCATTTTCATAAATACTAATTGCATCCGAAAGCGAGCTGGCTTCCACTTCTACGGAGTAGCCAATGCTTCCGAAATCTTGTGCGTAGTTTAGTGTGTAAGTTCTTGTTTGTGTGTTCGTATCACTCATGCCTATTATACTCGGAAATCGTGAAAACTGGAAAAAGCCCCTGGCCACCCCAAGTGGGGAGTAAGCCTAAATGAGGTCTTGCCAGAAATTGTTAACAGTTAAGAAGTTTTCAATTTGCTCCCTAGAGGGCTTTTCATAAAACGGATTGCCTAAATTGATACAATCATTGTAAAGATATAACTCATAATAAGAGTTGTCCTCATCTTCAACACAATCTACTTCAATACTTACACCATCAAAAGTGTGAGTTTCTATTGAATGTTGCCTCAGATTGTGCCTCCACAACTTGAGATGTCGTCAATAAGCGAGGGCTGAATTGGCAAACTTTCTTGAGCAGAGCAGGTATCCAGATTCTGCATCAGTAGAAACATTTCATTCAAGGCAGAAAACTCGATAATTTGCTTAATTACAGCTTCTCTCGAAATGTTATGCTTGAGCGAAGGCAATAAGGCTTTTAGTGCCTCAAGATATTTTACTGAGTCTTCAAATAGAAGGTAGTCGTTTTCGTTCATTTCCATAACTATTATACTCGGAAATCGTGAAATCTGGAAAAATGGGCTGGCCGCTTAAAGAGGGTGATGTTTGGGCATCGTCGGTACACCTTAGACTCATTTAATCCCTCCACAGAACGACTGAGGGAACCCAAACATCACCAATCACTAAAAGTTTATTACAATAGGCTCGCACAAATAATGGTCAGCTTTGAAAAGCTCTATTTTTGTAGGAGCATCCTCGTTACCGTAAAGAGTGGCTAAGGCATAACCATCAGTGTCAATTTCATACACGTCTTTAAGCCAGTCAAAATCTTCACCAGGAAAAAGATTAGTCATTAATCTTCTCCATAGTAGCTGTCATAGCAATCGTCTAAAAAGCAACAATTCTCTTCATAAGCGTTATAGTCGCCTTCGGCACATTGCATAGCGTCCCAATCACCGTATTCGTCGTAGCCATAATCGTAGCCTTCTACTGAGTAATCGCAATAGTCTTCTGGATATTCCATACCTATTATACTCGGAAAACGTGAAATCTGGAAAAATGGGCTGGCCGCTTCAAGAAGGGGATTACCCTTCAAGAACGTGCGACCAGTAGCGAGAATCAGATTGCTTTTGCTTTCTATCCCAAAAGATACACCTAGAAATGTAAGGTGATGCTTTTAACTCTTTAGAGCGTGAAATCCAATCTTGTTCCGCATCCTGATAAATCACTTGACCTTTACCAGAATCAAACTTTTGGTGCTTTAGGTTATAAAGCTGAATCATATGAGTATCAAGGCATACCACTTGTGCTTTATCAGGAAAACACATTTCAAGAGTAAACGATACCTTGGCGATACCAATACCTTTACACTTTTTGACTAAGCGATTGCGGAAGTCTACCCAAGATTCTTTGTTATCTCTTACAAAATCTTTAGGATTAGCCATAAAGTCTTGCGTAAAGTTCCAAATGTATTCGGTGCGGTTATTGTGTAATCCACATTTAGACTCAATCAGTTTGTGAAGCAAAAGGTCTTTATCATTTGCCCATTCATCGAAATCCTTAATGGCATTGTAGCCACGCACGTTGCCTTCCCAAGTAGTATGAATAGACGTGTAAGCAAACAGCCAGCGTCTCAATACTTCTTCTTCAGATTTTGGAGCGATTGATTTCCAATACTTATTGTATTGTTTAATGTCAGATTGTGTTAAATTGTTGAAGTGATTTTCGAGGGTCATGTCTATTATACGCTCAGATTGTGAAAACTGGAAAATCGGGGTGGCCGCCCCACGGGGGGCTTAGGCACTAATCTCTAAAGATTGCGTACCTAAAATATAGTCCACAGCTTTTTGGGCTTTATTGGCACTACTAACAATCATTTCAGGATTGTTCTTAAAGGCTTGCATCCAGTTTTGAATGTAAGCAGTGGCGTTTTCTAAAGTGTTATCAATGCCTGCATAGTTGCATAGAAACGCAGAAGTAAACTCAGCGATAAGTTCTTCTTCAGAATACTGCTCAGTACCAAAGCTATCAAAGTTTGCTACACCTTTACGGTTTAATCGGTTAGAGTGACCCGTACTGTGTGCATACTCATGGAACAATACTGCATAAAAATGCTCAGTAGTATCAAACTTTGCCTTAGGTGGCATCTTTACAGTATCTTCGATTGGAGAGTAACAAGCAAAAGAATGACTGAAAAGTGTTACGGGCTTATCTGTATACTTTTCGATAATATCCTCCGCTTCAATAATTTCAGACTTTCTTAGCTCTTCAAGTTTAGCAAGGTCTTCCTCAGTAAACTCAATACCTTCAGTTTGCTCAATGTTAAATACGTTAAAGTATTTGAGTAGTGGGATATTTTTCTTCTTGCCATCTTGTTCTTTAGAAAGAATATTCCAGAACACAATCTGACGAGACTTTTCGCCTTTCTTAACATCACCACCAAGTTGTTTCACTTGCTTATAGGTTAACCAGCGTTCATCAGCGTATCCGCTAGAGGATAAGATAAAAAAGTTTACGCCAGAGTATCTGCGGTTGGTAAGACCATTGCGAGGTGCGGAGTTCTTCCAAGGCTTTCGCCAAGGGATTTGACCTTGCTCCATAAGGGTCATCATTTGATTAAAAACGGCTTCGTGTGCTATTGATTTCATATCTATTATACTTGGGAATTGTGAAAACTGGAAAATCCGGCTGACCAGCCCTTGTGGGGCTTACGCTTGGTTCACGGTAATAATATTTTCTTTGACAAGCCACTCAAGGCATTCTTTTAAGCGACGTTCCATAACGGATTTTATATCAACTATTTTATTACAAATATCATCACCATCTAAATGCTCATAGGCTTCCCAAACGTATTCTTTTGCAATTTCAGCAATTTTTTCTTCATCAACATTTTCGTCGTTCCATGATTTGAGAAACTCCTTCTCATCGTAAAGCACATCCGATGATGCAAATTTGATGAGCATAGCATCAAAATCTTCTTGTTGTTCAGCAGTGAATTCTATCATACCTATTATACCCACAGATTGTGAAAACTGGAAAAATCCCCAGCGGCGGTTGTGGTGGGGAATTATTCAAATTCCGTAACCACATACCCAATCTCACTATGAAGTACTGAAAACTTCCCAATCCACAAATCAAGAATCTTTTCAATTATTTCCAAATCAGATAGTTCAAACTCGTAATCATCAAAAGAAAAGATTTTATTTATGCCATAAGATTCTGGGTTCTCAATACCCCAACACTGTAAAAACTCATGAGCATCGTCGTAGGTGGTGGCGGTTTTAATCTTTAACAGCATCTTCCACCTCCACACAATCTGAGTCATCCCATTTGACAAAGGAAAAATCTACATCAAGATTTTCTGTGACAAATTCCACCACACAATCTGAGAACAGAATGTCGTCAGGCACATAAAAAATAACAGTATCGTCAATTATCTGAGCAGTGAAGCTATTATGAAGACACAGCTCGATTTCTTGATTCAGGGACTCGGTGGAGATTATCCACTCGATTTCCTCGCCGTCTTGGTTGACAATCATTCTTCTCAAGGGAAAGTTTTTTTCGTTAAGCTCGAAATGTTCCATGCCTATTATACCTCGAAATTGTGAAATCTGGAAAAAGATTTTCTTGCCTCTACTCTAGGATAGAGGCAAGTTTAGGTCTGGAGTAGCAACCGAAAGTGGAATCGTCTTTTGATGGCTCAAGAAAAGCAGTGAGTGTCACTTTGCAACCAGTGAGTTTCTTTCCTTGGATACACGCAGGCACTGTACCAAACACTCGGAATCCTCTGTCATCTTGAACAACCATCTTGAGAGTAGAATGATACCCATACTGTTGAGACTTTACAGACACAATCTCACCAGTAATTTCAGCCATACCTGATGGACAATCTGATTTAGGTTTAAGGCTTAATTGATGAGACTTGAAGGCTTTCTCAAGAGCAGACAACTGATTATAGGTAGCTCGGTAGTTAGGTTTACTTGCCATACTATCACGAATAGCCTTAACATAAGGTGGTGCTTCATCTGTGCCAGCCCATGTGATGTACTCAGCATAAGTTGGAAACTCCACTTTGAGTTTTTCAATGTTTTCTTTAATGCGTAATTGGTTCTCGATTTCCCAAAGCCTTTGCTTCTCAGCAAGCTCCGCATTTTTCTTAGCGAGTCTTTCTAATCTCTTAGCATCTTTCTTTTGCTTCTCAAGTTCCTTTTTAGCTAACTCGGCTTGTGTAGTGAGATACGAGCAATTGAGATGCCGAATACAATCTGAACCCACTTCAAACTTTTTGCCATGCTTATCTGTGCAACGATAGACATACGTGATTTTGGTTCCACAGGCATCACAGTAGGAATGACCTTGGACAAGCTCTTCAAAGGTGTAAGGTGGAACAAGTCCAAGTTCTGCCCATTTGTGGTGTAGGAAAAGTTTTTCTTTCATGTCTATTATACTTGTCGATTGTGAAAAGTGGAAAAACGGGGCGAAATTACACCTACGTAGCTGTATTGTTTTTCCTTCTCTCCATAATGTATTCCACCAGTTCTGGCTCTTCCTGGAAACCACATTCCTCAGTGTTTGATAGTAGAACTTGCACATAACCCACATCAGCATAATATAGTTGATGTATTCCTGCGAAGTCAATCGCTCCGTTCAGAGCTTTCTCAAGAAACTCAATCCGCTTCAATGCCTCTTCTAATGTCATGTTATTCATTTATTTCTTCCTCTCCATTATGTATTCCACCAGTTTTGCTTAATGTATTCCACAAGTTCTGGCTTGTCCGCGAAATCACATTCCTCATCCTTAATGCAGGAACCAATCGCTCCGTCCAGAGCTTTCTCAAGGAACTCAATCCGCTTCAATGCTTCTTCTAGTGTCATGTTATTCATTATTTCACTCCCAATGTAAACTTTGTGTGTTCTTTCCATTCGGTGATTGTCTTGTACTTACCTATAAGTTTGTCACTTGTCCATCCACCTTTTGTACGATAAATGTTGTGTACTCCAATCCAGTTGTTGTTTAACAAATACCCAATCTGAAGGACATTTGGCTCGAAATTTGAATTATGTGGTACGATTGCTGAAAGTTTTTTTGTTTTGATTTTCATGGTTATAGCTCGATTTTTAGTGTCTGACCACAAGCCAAACAAGTGTTTTCTGAGACTGGAGTTTCGCAATCACATGGTGCACAAAAACTCCATTCACTTATGTTTTCTTTATTAGCGAAATCACAGACAGCTCCTATTCCACCGTCTTGATAATGTTGATATGCTTCTTCAATCAGATTGTGTTCTTTCATGTCTATTATACTCTTGAATTGTGAAAAATGGAAAAACGCGGGGCGAAATGCTCGATTTTTGAAGTTATCAAGGTCAAGGCCCAGTGTGGTCAGATGTCTCCAAGGTCAAGGTAAGTACCGCTTCGTATGGATTTGGCAATGGCCGCATGAACATGAGGCCATGTGATGCAGATTGAGCCTTTGCCATATTCTGCAAATCCATCATCTAAAATTGATTCAATGTCATCATCAGTGTATTCATCAAAATTGCTGAATTTTTCCCTACATAGTTCGATGAGCTTGTTGTGAGATAAGATTGCAATTTCCATATCGTCGCCTGTGAACAGGTAACTTTCTTCTACTACGCCATCTTTGATTGCAATAACATTTACAAATCCTATGTCCTTTTTTTCTTTCATGTCTATTATACCATTCGATTGTGAAAAGTGGAAAAAAACTTGATTTGTGCTTGCTCTAATGATTCTTGACAAGCTAAATCATATTCATTACCATCTCCTGTAACTCCAATATCCCAGCCTCGATTTTTCATTTCATCAATCCATAGTTCTTTTAATAAACCTTGCTCATGTAGTGGGATTTCGCTAAAATATCCTTGAGCCATTAAATCGTTAATGGCTCTTTGAGTAAGCGTCATTGCCTCCATCAGATTGTGTCCTCCTCTGGTAGATATGACATTACCACATGAAGAGGAATTGAAT